>Ga0306924_10000877_pt1 | contig 26409 bp, 20 predicted proteins | sample sta12Can44000111_FD_203756 | JGI IMG/M metagenome (GOLD analysis project Ga0306924, IMG submission 203756) | Lab enrichment of tropical soil microbial communities from Luquillo Experimental Forest, Puerto Rico - statanox.12C.anox.44.000.111 (v2)... | ecosystem: Environmental > Terrestrial >... | reverse complement strand
CGACACGGTCGTGAACGGCGCGGCCTGGGACGAGCCGCAATTCCTTCCGCTCTTCCGAGCGGCGGAGGCGATGGGCGCCGTGCTGTTCTTCCACCCCCAGCCCCTGCACAACTTGCTGTTCAAGGAGCCGGATCGCTTCGGCATCGCGAACAGCCTGGGCGTGATCGTCGAGGACGCGCTGATCGTGGCCACGCTGATCTTCGGGGGCGTGCTCGACGCGTGCCCGGATCTCAAGGTGTGCATCGCGCACGGCGGGGGTCCGGCCTGCTTCGGGATGGGGCGACTCGATCACGGCTGGCGAGTGCGCGCCGAGGCCCGCGAGCACATCGACAAGCCGCCGAGCTCCTATCAGCGCCAGCTCTACTACGACTGCGTGACGCACAGCGAGGCGGCGCTGCGCCTGCTCCTCGCCCACGTCGGCACCGACCGCGTCGTACTGGGCAGTGACTGGCCGTTCGTCGCCTGGGATCCCTCGCCTGTTGCGTGGGTGCAGGGGCTGTCGAACCTGAGCCAGGAGGACAAGGACAAGATCCTCTGGCTCAATCTGGAGCGGCTCCTCGGCCTCTAGCCGCCGGCTCGAGTCCTTCTTACACGGTAGTTGTTACAAAGCTGACGCCGCCCGCGGCGGCCCGTGCCCGTCGAAGTCGGCCAAGGCCCTGAATTCCGAGGGCCACGTGTCGGTCCGCTGCGGCATGAGCGTTGCAGTTTCGCACGCGCGGCGCGGGCCAGGCGAGGAGCTCAGATGCTGCGAGAAGCGGATTCGGGTGACGCGATGGGGTGCCGCTGCCGTCGCGGAGCCAAGGACGGCGGGGCAATCGCCGCGCGACGAGCGGCCACGGCGCCCACCAGGCAGCCAGCGATCAGAGAGAGCAGCGCCCCCACCGTGCCCGCCAGGACCAAGCCAGCGTGGGCGATGCCCGCGATTCCGGTCGGCAGTACACCGCCGATGAGACCGAGCCCGATCAGACCGATTGCGGTCCTCATGACAACCTCCCTCCCGGGGATCCCAGGGCAAGCGAAATGCCATCGAGTCGTCAGCGAGGGGTGGGTATCGAACCCTCGGAAATGCTGACGGTCGTGACGGGCTCCCCGATCGCGCCGGCGGACACACCGTGCAATCTCTACTCTATAATTATTACCCTCACTGTTCCACCCCGGACAGGCGAGATCGGGTGACGATTCGATGACGCTCAACGGCACCGAACCCATTCGCGCCGAGCTTCTCAGCGTGGAGCGCCTCGAGGAGCTCGCCGAGACGATCGCGCGCCATCGTGTCTCGCCCGGCCTCTCGCCGCGGGTCGCGCTCCTGCCGCGCACGCGCGAAAACGGACGGGTGCTGCTGCGCTGCTATCGGACACTCGCCGCCGTCGTCAACGAGGAGCGCACGACTACACCCGCGGCCGAATGGCTCGTCGACAACTTCCACATCGTCGAGGAAGTGCTGAACGAGATCCGCATCGATCTGCCGCCGGGCTTCTATCGCGAGCTGCCGACCCTGGAGGAGGGGCCCCTGACCGGCGCGCCGCGCGCGCTCGAGGTGGCGTGGACGTTCGTCGCCCACACCGACAGCCGCTTCGACTCGGCGAGCCTGCAGCGGTTCGTCCTGGCCTTCCAGCGCTCCGAGGCGCTGCGCATCAGCGAGGTGTGGGCAATCCCGATCGCGCTCCGGCTGACCTTGATCGAAAACCTCCGCCGGCTCGCGGTCGAGATCGTCGAGAGCCGCGCTGCGCGCCTCGAAGCCGACCGCCTCGCGAATCTCCTGCTGGGCCAGACGGACGTCCCGGCCGATCCGCAGGCGTTCCGCACGCTCGACGATTCGGCGCTGACTCCGGCGTTCGCGGTGCGGCTCGCCCAGCGCCTGCGCGATCAGGACCCGGTGACGACGCCCGCGGCGCGCTGGCTCGACGAGCGGCTGGCCGCTCGCGGCACCTCCGCGCACGATCTCGTGCGCGCCGAGCACCACCGCCTGGCCGCCGCCAACGTGACGGTGCGCAACGTCATCACGAGCCTGCGCATCATGGCGACCTTCGACTGGCCCAACTTCGTCGAGAAGGTGAGTCTGATCGACCGCCTCTTCCGCGCCGAGACCGAGTTCGGCTTGATGGACTTCGCCACCCGCGACCGCTATCGCCACGCGGTCGAGGATCTGGCCCGCGGGTCGGGGCGCTCGGAGATCAACGTGGCCCGGCAGGCGCTGACCCTGGCCGGCCACCGCGAGCGGGGCGGCGAGGATCTCGGCTACTACTTGATCTCGAAGGGCCGGCCGAGCCTCGAGCACGCGCTCGGCTACCAGGTCTCACTGCGCCAGCGTCTGACGCGCGCCTACATGGCGTCGGCGACGTGGAGCTACCTCGGGTCGATCGGGATCGTGACGGCGTTCTTCCTGTGCTTGCCGATCCTCTACACCCACGCCCTCGGCGTGAGCCTGCTCGTCGTCCTCGCCGTCGCGGCGCTCGCGGCGTTACCCGCGTCTGACGCGGCGACCGCGCTCGTGAACCGCGCCGTTGTCGAGATGCTTCCGCCGCGTGCGCTGCCGCGGCTCGAGCTGGCCGACGGGGTCCCACCCGAGCTCAAGACTCTCGTCGCCGTGCCGACGCTCCTGACCGGCTCGGCGCAGATCGCCGAGCAGATCGCGCGGCTCGACGTGCACTACCTCGCCAACGACGACGGGGAGCTGCGCTTCGCGCTCGTATCGGACTGGACCGACACCGCCGCGGAGCACGCGCCCGAGGACGCGTCGCTGCTGGCGGCGGCGCGCGCCGGCATCGCCGAGCTCAACCGCCGGCACGGCCCGGCGGGCGAAGGCGAGCCGCGATTTTACCTCTTCCACCGCCGGCGCCTCTGGAGCGACAGCGAGGGGCGCTGGATGGGCTGGGAGCGCAAGCGCGGAAAGCTGCACGAGCTCAATCGCCTGCTGCGCGGCGCGACCGACACCTCGTTCCTGATCGAGCCGGGCGACGTGCCGGCGGCGGTCCGCTTCGTGATCACGCTCGACGCCGACACCCAGCTGCCGCGCGGCGCCGCCGCGCGGCTCGTCGGAACCCTGGCGCATCCGCTCAATCGGCCGCGCCTCGAGCCGCGCGAAGGACGCGTCGTCGAGGGCTACGGGATCTTACAGCCGCGCATCGCGCCGACCTTGCCCACCGAGCGCGAGGGCTCGCTCTTCCGCCGCGTCTTCTCCGGCCCGGCGGGTATCGACCCGTACGCCGCCGCGGTGTCCGACGTCTACCAGGACCTCTTCGCGGAGGGCTCCTACACCGGCAAGGGCATCTACGACATCGACGCGTTCGAGCGGGCGCTCGAGGGGCGCGTGCCCGAGAATACGCTGCTCAGCCACGACCTCTTCGAGGGGCTCTTCGCCCGGGCCGCGCTCGTGACCGACATCGAGCTCTTCGAGGACTTCCCCGCCCGGTACGAGGTCGCGGCGGCGCGCCAGCACCGCTGGGCGCGCGGCGACTGGCAGCTCCTGCCGTGGTTGATCCGCGGCACGGCCGGGGCCGGCGCGTCCCAGACCCGCATTCCGACGATCGGGCGCTGGAAGATGCTCGACAACCTGCGGCGAACACTCTCCGCGCCGGGCGCCTATCTCACGCTCTTGCTCGCGTGGCTCTTGCCGGACGGCGCGCCGATGGTGTGGACCAAGCTGGTGGTGCTCTGCGTTGCGGTGCCCGCGCTGGTGCCCGTGTCGACGGAGGTGATCCCGCGCCGGCCCGGCGGCTCCAAGCGAGCCTACCTCCTCGGTCTGGGCGAGAGCCTCGCGCTCGCCGCCACGCACATCGCGCTCGGCATTATCCTGCTCGCGCACCAGGCCTGGCTCATGGCCGACGCGGTCGCCAGGACTCTCCTGCGTCTCGTCGTCACTCGCCGGCGCATGCTCGAGTGGGTCTCCGCCGCGCAGGTGAAGTCGAGCGCGCGGCTGAGCCTCGGGGGCATTTACGCGGAGATGTGGGGGGCGCTCGTGCTCGCCGTCGCGGCCGGCCTGGTGGCGGCGTTCAGCACGGGACCGGTTCGCTCGGTGGCCGCGGCGTTCGTCGTGCTCTGGCTCCTCTCGCCCGCGGTCGCCCGCTGGATCAGTCGTCCGCTCGCCACGCGACCGCCGGAGCAGCTGAGCGCGGACGAGCGGCAGCGGATCGTGGCGGCGGCGCGACGGAGCTGGCGCTTCTTCGACAGGTTCGTGACCGCCGAGGAGAACTCCTTGCCCCCCGACAACTTCCAGGAGGATCCGCGGCCGGTAGTGGCCCATCGGACGTCTCCGACCAATATCGGCGTCTACCTGCTCTCGACCGTCGCGGCGCGTGACCTCGGCTTTGTCGGCACGCTCGACGCGCTGGATCGGCTTGGCGCGACCCTGGCGACGATCACGGCTCTCGAGCAGTACCGCGGGCACCTCTACAACTGGTACGACACGCGCACCCTCAAGCCGCTGGAGCCGCGGTACGTCTCGACCGTCGACAGCGGCAATCTCGCAGCGCACCTGAGCGTTCTCGCCGTCGCCGCCCGCGAGCGCACGCGCCGTCCGATCGTGGGGGCCGAGATCCAGCGCGGCATCGACTCGGCGCTCGTCCTCCTGCGCGAGGCGCTGCCGGCGGATGGCCGCGGGATGCTGGACGATCTGCGAAGCGCCCTGGCTCCGGGGCCGACCTCGTTCGCATCCTGGCCCAACCGTCTGCGCGAGCTCGACAGCGTCGTCCAGGGGCTCGAAGATCGAACCCGGATGCTGCCTGCCGAGGGGGGCGCGGAGGCGGTCGTGTGGGCGGACATCGCCCGGGCGACGATCGCGTCGCATCGGCGCGACCTCGACACGATCGCCCCTTGGGTCGAAGCGCTCGACGACGTGCGGCGCGCGCTGCCGGCCGACGCCCAGGAGGCGGCCGACGCGGTGGCGCGCCTGCTCGACGCCCCGCCGCCGCTCGGCGGCCTGCCGGAGATGGCGCGCGCGGCGGCGCACGCGCTCGCGGCCTGGACGGGCCGCCTGCCCGATCGCGGCCGCGCCGCGGCCGCCGTCGAGGCGCTCGAGGAGTCGGCACGGGTGACCGAGCGACTCCTCAAGAGTCTCGACGGCGTGGAGCAGACGGCGCGCGAGCTCTTCGAGGGGATGGACTTCGCGTTCCTGTTCGACCGGCCCCGCCAGCTCTTCTCGATCGGCTATCGCGTCACCGACGGCTCACTCGACGAGGGCCGCTACGATCTGCTGGCCTCGGAGGCGCGACTCGCGAGCTTCGTCGCGATCGCCCGGGGCGACGTGCCCGCCTCGCACTGGTTCCGGCTCGCCCGCCCGATGACGCCGGTCGAGTCCGGCATCGCGCTCGTTTCCTGGTCGGGCTCGATGTTCGAGTATCTGATGCCAGGGCTCGTTTTGCGCGAGCCCGACGGCAGCCTGCTCGAGCAGACGTGCCGCCTGGCCGTGCGCCGTCAGATCTCCTACGCGCAGGCGCGCGGCGTGCCCTGGGGCATCTCGGAATCGGCGTACAACATGCGCGATCTCGACCTCACCTATCAGTACTCGGGCTTCGGCGTGCCCGGGCTCGGCCTCGAGCGAGGGCTCGGCGACGACCTGGTGATCGCGCCCTACGCCACCGCGCTGGCGGCGATGGTCGACTCGCCGGCGGCGGCCCGCAACTTCGCCGAGCTCGCGCGCGCCGGCGGCCTGGGGCCATACGGCTTCTACGAGGCGCTCGACTACACGCGCTCGCGGCTGCCCGAGGGCGCGCGCGTGGCCGTGGTCAAGAGCTACATGGCGCACCACCAGGGCATGACGGTCGTCGCCCTCGCCAACGTCCTGCTCGACGGCCGGATGCGCGAGCGCTTCCACGCCCAGCCGATGGTGCAGGCCACCGAGCTGATCCTCCAGGAGCGCGCACCGCGCGACGTCCCGGTGATGCGGCCGCGCGCGAAAGAGGCGCCGGCGCACGATTGGGCACGCGCACTGGTGGCGCCGACGTCACGACGGTTCACCTCAGCCTGGGATCCCCTGCCGCGCACCCATCTCCTCTCCAACGGCCGGTACTTCGTGATGCTGACGGCGGCCGGCGGCGGCTACAGCCACTGCGGCGGGCTCGCGGTCACCCGCTGGCGCGAGGACACGACGCGGGATCACTGGGGCACCTTCATCTTCTTGCGCGACACGCGGAGCGGGGCGGTGTGGTCGGCGGGCTTTCAGCCGTCGGGGGTCGAGCCCGATCACTACGAGGCGACGTTCCTGGAAGACCGGGCCGAGATCCAGCGCCGCGACGGCAATCTCCTGACGCGCCTCGAGGTGCTCGTCTCGCCGGAGGACGACGCCGAGATCCGCCGCGTCACCCTGACGAACCTCGACAGCGAGCCGCACGAGATCGAGGTGACCTCGTACGCCGAGGTGGTGCTGGCGCCGCCCCGCGACGACGCGGCGCATCCAGCCTTCTCGAACCTCTTCGTGCAGACCGAGGCGGTCGCCGAGCTCGACACGCTTCTGGCCACGCGCCGCCCGCACGGCTCCGACGAGCCGCGCGTCTGGGCCGCGCACGTCGCCTCCGTGGAGGGCACCAGCACCGGCGGCTCGCAGTACGAGACCGAGCGCGGGCGCTTCCTGGGTCGCGGACGCGGCATCCGCACGCCGATGTCGATGATCGAGGGGCGGCCGCTGTCGAACACCACGGGCAACGTGCTGGACCCGATCTTCAGCCTGCGGCGTCGCCTGAGGCTGGCGCCCGGGCAGAGCGGGCGCGTGGTGTTCTCGACGCTGCTCGCGGGCACGCGGCCGGCCGTGCTCGCGATGGCGGACAAGTACCGCGATCCGGCGACGTTCGAGCGCATCACCACCCTGGCGTGGACGCAGGCCCAAGTCCAGCTCCATCACCTGAACATCACGCCGGAGGAGGCGCACGTCTTCCAGCAGATCGCCAACCGGATCCTCTACGCCGACCCCCGGCTGCGCGCGCCCGCGCCGATCCTGGCGCGCAACTCGCTCGGCCCGGCGGCCCTCTGGGGGCACCGGATCTCGGGCGACCTGCCGATCGTGCTGGTCCGGATCGACGAGATCGAGGACCGCGAGATCGTGCGCCAGCTCCTGCGCGCGCACGAGTACTGGCGCATGAAGGGGCTGGCGGTCGACCTGGTGATCCTCAACGAGAAGCCGCCCTCGTATCTTCAAGATCTGCAGGCCGCGCTGGAAGGGATGGTCCGCGCCGGGCGGCCCACGCCCGGCGCCACTCCCGAAGGCTCGATCGTGGTGCTCCGTGCCGATCTGCTCTCGGCCGCCGAGCGCGACTGTCTTGCGGCGGCGGCGCGGGTGATGCTGGGGAGCCGCCAGGGTACGCTCGCCGAGCAGGTGCAGCGCGCCGAGCGCGTGGCGGCGCCACGGCGCCGCGAGCGGCGGCCGGTCCAGGAGCGCGAGCCGGTCCTCGAGCCGTCACCCCCGCGGCCGCGGCGGGAGTTCGACAACGACCTGGGCGGCTTCGTCGAGGACGGCCGCGAATACTCGATCGTGCTCGACGAAGGGCACTGGACGCCGGCGCCGTGGATCAACGTGATCGCGAACGAGCGTCTGGGCTTCCAGGTGTCGGAGTCGGGCGCCGGCCATACGTGGGCCCTCAATAGCCGCGAGAACCAGCTCACGCCGTGGTCGAACGATCCGGTCAGCGACACGCCCGGCGAGGTGCTCTACGTGCGCGACGACGAGAGTGGCCGCCTGTGGGGCCCGACCTTGCTGCCGATCCGCGAGGACGCCTGGTCGTATCAGTGTCGTCACGGGCACGGCTACAGCCGGTTCACCCACGACTCGCACGGCGTCGGCCTCGAGCTCCTTCAGTACGTGCCGCTCGACGATCCGGTGAAGATCTCGCGCCTGCGGATCACGAACCGGTCGCGCCGCCCCCGGCGCCTGACTGTCACCGCGTACGTCGAATGGGTGCTCGGCGCCGCGCGCACGGTCACGGCACCCCACGTGGTGACCGAGCTCGACGAGACGACCGGCGCGCTCTTCGCGCGCAATGCGTGGACGACCGACTTCCCCGGTCGCGTCGCGTTCCTCGATCTCGGCGGGAGCCAGACGTCGTGGACCGGCGATCGCGCCGAGATCCTCGGCCGCAACGGCACGCTCGATCATCCCGACGCGCTCGAGCGCGGCGAGCGGCTCTCGGGCCGGCTGGGTGGCGGCCTGGATCCGTGCGGTGCCCTGCAGGTGTCGGTCCTCCTCGCCGCGGGCGCCAGCACCGAAGTCATCGTGTTCCTTGGCCAGGGCGCGTCGGTCGACGAGGCCCGCGCCATCGTCCAGCACTATCGGGCGGGCAACCTCGACGCCGTGCTCCGCGCGGTCACGACACGGTGGGACGACCTGCTGGCCGCCGTGCACGTCACGACCCCGGACCGCTCGTTCGACCTCATGGTCAACCGCTGGCTCCTCTACCAGGCGCTCTGCTGCCGGGTGTGGGCCCGCGCGGGTTTCTATCAGGCGAGCGGAGCGTACGGTTTTCGCGATCAGCTCCAGGACGTCATGGCCTTGACGGTCGCGGCGCGCGACGTCACGCGCGCGCAGCTCTGCCGGGCGGCGGCGCGCCAGTTCCCGGAGGGCGACGTGCAGCACTGGTGGCACCCGCCTTCGGGCCGTGGCGTGCGCACGCGCATCTCCGACGACCGGGTCTGGCTCGCCTTCGCGACCGCGCACTACGTCGCGGTCACCGCCGACGCGACGGTGCTCGACGAGCAGATCCCGTTCATCGACGGGCCCGCGCTGGCCGAGGGGAGCCTCGAGGCGTACTACGAGCCCACGGTGTCGGCGGAGCGCGCCTCGCTCTTCGAGCACTGCGCCCGCGCGCTCGATCGGAGCCTGGCGGTAGGCAGCCACGGCCTGCCGCTGATCGGCACCGGTGACTGGAACGACGGCATGAATCGCGTCGGCGCCAAGGGCCGAGGCGAGAGCGTCTGGCTCGGCTGGTTCCTGCACGCGACCCTCACCGATTGGGCGCCGATCGCGGAATCACGCGGCGACCGGGAGCGCGCGCACGTGTGGCGCAAGCACCTCGAGGCCCTCGGCCACGCACTCGAAACGGCGGGCTGGGACGGCGACTGGTACCGGCGCGCGTACTTCGACGACGGCACGCCGCTGGGCGCAGCCGAGAACGCGGAGTGTCGCATCGACTCCATCGCGCAGTCGTGGGCCGTGCTCTCCGGGGCGGCAGACCCGCGGCGCGCCGCCCGGGCGATGAACGCGGTCGAGGAATATCTGGTGCATCGCGAGCAGGCGATCGTCCAGCTCTTCACGCCGCCCTTCCAGCGCGCCTCGCGCGACCCCGGCTACATCAAGGGCTACCCACCGGGCATCCGGGAGAACGGCGGCCAGTACACGCACGCGGCCATCTGGGCGATCATGGCGTTCGCGGCCCTGGGTGACGGCGACCGCGCGGGCGAGCTCTTCGCGCTCCTGAACCCCATCAACCACACGAGCACGCGCGCCGGGCTCTATCGCTATCGGGTCGAGCCCTACGTGGTCGCCGGCGACGTGTACACCGAGGCCCCGCATTCGGGGCAAGGCGGCTGGACCTGGTACACGGGCTCGGCCGGCTGGATGTACCGGGCGGGCATGGAATGGCTCCTGGGCTTCCGCCTGCGCGGCGCGTCGCTCTTCATCGACCCGTGCATCCCGCGCACCTGGCCGGGCTTCTCGATCACGTTCCGCTATCACGCCTCCCTCTACGAGGTACGGGTCGAGAATCCCCACGCTGTGACGCGCGGGGTGTCGCGCATCGAGATCGACGGCGTCGCCGTGCCGGCGGGGCAAGCCGGGCTGCCTCTCGTCGACGACGCCGCGACTCACCAGGTGCGCGTCTGGCTCGGGTAGGATCGGCGGCAGCGGAATGGTCTTCTTCGTTTCCTTGGTGGCCGTGATTGGTCCGACCTCGAGCACCTTCTCACGCTTCGTGTAGGTGATTCCTTCATAGGCGAGACCGACCAGGCCCACGACGATCAGTACGATCGCGAGGATCCGGATCGTTTGCACGCTTGCACCCCGTTGCCTGTCCTGGCGGAACGCCGTGGCCCTTCAGGATCTTCCGGACGTCGAGCTGAAGACCCGGCCCGGGACCGGATCTCCAGCTCTCTATGTAATACGCCCGGCGTCGCGACGGCGGGCGCGATGTTTCTGCTCGCGGTCGAAGCGTCAGCGTCGGGGCTGCTCGCGGTCCGCGTGGCGCTCCGGTCTCGGCTCGCTCTGATCACCGTGGCCCTCATCGTCTCGAGGGCCCTGCGGCATCGATCGCTCTTCCACGCGAACCTTCGCGTGGGCGCCGATTCTGGAGGGCCGGACCATACACACGCTTTCCTGACCAGGCAAAGGCCGTGCCGAAACCAGCGTCGCCACCGGAGCGACGGTAGAACCGCAGCGCGACGCGGAGTTGCGCGACCTCTCTGTCGCCAACCAGCTCATCGCGCCGGGCGTGGCGGGTAACTCTTACGCGGAAGGATCGCCGCGCCTCGCGCTTTTTCCATGGGCGAGTCCCGGGCAGATCTCTTGCTCGCCACGAATCGAGAGAGCGAGGCGAGCGTGTATACCCGGTCATGGCTCTCGATAACCACGCACGCCGGACTGCGCAGGGCCCGGCGTCACTGGATCGCGATCGGCATCCCCGTCGCGATCCCCCTGATCCTCGTCTACGCGATCGCGTTCCTGACCGACGAGCCGCTGCGTCTCTACACCGAGACGAAGATGAACTACGCGCTCAAGGGCTACACCGCGCGCATCGGCAAGCTCGACCTGCATCCCCTCGGCTACTCGCTCGATCTCCACGACGTCGTGATCACGCAGGACGCCCATCCCGACCCGCCGGTGCTGCGCATCACGCATCTGAGCGCGAGCGTGCACTGGCGAGCCCTCTTGTCGGGGCGCCTCGTCGGCGACGTCGAGCTCGAACAACCTACCGTCTATCTCAACCTGCCGCAGGCGCGGAAGGAGATCACCGACCCGACTCCGGTGAAGGAGCGCGGGTGGCAGGACGCGCTGGAGGCGATCTACCCGCTGAAGATCAACCACTTCGAGATTCGCGGCGGCGACATCACGTATGTGGACAACGGCCCGTTCAAGCCGCTGCGGGTGGCGAACCTCGACCTCGTGGCCACCAACATCCGAAATCGCTCGAGCAAGCGCCCGTATCCATCGGACGTGCAGTTCTCGGCCGTCGTGTTCGACTCGGGCCGCCTGTCGGCCGACGGCCAGGCCAACTTCCTGGCCGAGCCGAACCCGACCTTCCGCGGAGACGTGGAGCTGGCCGACATCGAGCTCGACTACTTCAAGCCGATCACCTGTGGGTCGACAAGGGCGTACTCTCGGCGGCCGGCCACCTCGAGTATGGCGCGGACACGAGGACGATCGTGCTGTCGCGCGCCGCCGTCGACGGGATCCAGATCGACTACGTGCATACGGCGCCGACCGCGGGGGCCGAGCGCGAGACGCGGCAGAAGGCGGCGGAGGCGGCCAGGGAGGCGAGCAATGCGCCCGACCTGTTCGTGCGGATCAACGAGCTCCGCCTCACGAAGAGCACGGTCGGGTTCGTGAACAAGGCGACGACGCCGTCCTACCGCGTCTTCCTCAGCGACACCGACGGCACCTTGACGAACCTCAGCAACCAGCAGGTCGAGGGCACGGCCGCTGCCAAGCTCGAGGGCTCCTTCATGGGCAGCGGCAGCGCCGCCGCCGAGCGACCTTCAAGACGGATCGAGCCGGCCCGAGCTTCGACATCGGCGTGCGCATCGAGGAACTCGACGTCACCAAGCTGAACGACCTCTTTCGCGCCTATGGCCGCTTCGACTCGTCGGCCGGGCGCTTCGATCTCTATTCGGAGCTCGACGCGAAGGACGCCGTCGTCACGGGCTACGTCAAGCCGTTGTTCAAGGACCTCAAGATCTACGACAAGCAGCAGGACAAGTCGAAACCGCTCGTCAGAAAGATGTACGAGCGCCTCGTGAGCGGCGTCGCGACGCTCCTCAAAAACCGGTCGCGCGAGGAGCTGGCCACCAAGGCCGAGGTGCTCGGGCGGATCGACGACCCGAAGGTCGGCACGGTGGCCGCGGTGATCCGGCTGGTCCAGAACGCCTTCTTCAAGGCGATCCTGCCCGGGTTCGACGAGGAGGTCGCTCGCCTTGCCGGCGGGCGCGAGAGCCACGCGGAGAAATGACCAGCGAGTAAGACTTACCGAGTAAAAAACGCGCGTTCGCGCGAGCTATCCACGGTCGTCCACACGATTTCCACGGCCACAGCACCCGTCGCCGTGGCACCCGTCTTGCTCAATGGAAGAAACTGGGCGTCTCCCGGCGAGGCGTCGCAACGAGAAGAAAGGAGGACGGCGATGTTTCGATTCCTCATCGGAGCGCTCGTCGGAGGGCTCGCCGTCTGGTACTGGGGCGAGGAGATGCGCGAATACGCCGAGAGCCGAACCGTCGGCGTTCGCCGGAGCGCGGCGAACATGATCCGCTCGGTCGGCAAAAAGGCCGAGGACGTGCTGGATCGGACGAAAGACCAGGTTCACTCGGTGTCCCAGTCCGGGCAGGACGTAATCCGTCCGTCCTAGCATTCTGACCGACGAGCGTTCGCATCCCGGAGGAGGGTCATGCCGAGAGGACGACGTCTGCGCGGCGTCGGCTCGAAAGAGCGGCGCCAGTACGAGCACATCAAACAGTCCACTCAGAAGTCCGGTCGCTATGGCCGGCGCGCCAAGGAAGTCGCGGCGCGGACGGTCATGAAGCAGCACAAGGCCAAAGGCCACGCCAAGGGGCGCTAGACCCCCGACGCGCGACGATGCGGCGGCCCTCGCTCAGAGGCCGCCGCGCTCGCGCCGCTCGCCTGGAGTAAAACTTACCGAGTAGGGTTGGCGCGCCTTCGAGGGATTCACCGAGGCGCGCGCGCGGGTCACGCCCCGCGGCCGGCATTCCGCGACCGGTTTTCCATCGTTTCGCTCGCGCGTCGCGCCTCGCTGACCACGCCGCCGAGGGCAGTGTCACTGGCACACGGTTTGCCGCATGCCTATCACGATACCAAAGGAGGAATGGCAAGCATGCGTGCCCTCAGAGCTCTTCCGACTCTCACGTTCGTGGCGCTGATCACGGTCGTGCTCGCGGCGTGCACGTCGACGACCGGCAAGACCGCGGGCGAGAACATCGACGACGCGACGATCACCAGCGAGGTCAAGGCCAAGCTCGCGACCGAGAAGGTGTCGACGCTCACCAAGATCGGCGTGGACACCGACCGGCGGACCGTCTACCTCACCGGCACGGTCGACAATGCCGAGATGCGCGGCCGAGCCGAACAGCTCGCGCGGAGCGTGAAGCAGGTCAGCGCCGTCGTGAACAACCTCACGGTCCGGGCCCAGTAGCCGCCCACGATCGCGCGTGAGCCCTCTCAAGCCGATAGCCGCGCCGGGCACGACCTCGCGGCTCACCGTGCTCGGCGCCCTGATCGTGGCGATCGCGTGCCTCTACTGGGCACGCATCGTCTTCATGCGGTGCGGCGCCAGAAACCCCAGAGACCGAGAGGCCCGAGCGCGTCGTCGTGGCGGGCTGTCCGGTCCGGGACGAAGCCGACCGCGTGGTGCTCGCGACCTTGCACCGCCTGCTCGACGCGGACGGTTACCACATCCAGAGCGCGCCGGCCGGCGCGCTCGTCGCGGAGACGATCGCGGCCGTCGTGGCGATGTGCCCCGCGGCGATCTTCGTGAGCTCCGTGGAGGAGAGCGGGCGCGCCCGCCATCTCGTGAAACGACTCCGCTTGGCGTGTCCGGACATCCCGATCATCGTCGGATGCTGGGGACTTCACGCCTCGCCGAAGCTGCGGACGGACCTCTGCACGGGCGGACGGACCTCTGCACGGCGGGGGCCGACGACGTCGTGACCACGCTGGGCCAGGCGCGGAGCGACCTGATGCGATTGATGCCCGCACCGGAGCGAGTCGGCGCCGAGGACGAGCGATCGATCGCCACGGACGACGGAGTCGGCCTCGCGGCGTCGTCGCGGGAGGCCTCATGACGAGAGCTCGAAGCCGCGCTATACCCCGAATGCGCTGCGGCTCCGAGGACCGAACGGCGTCCGGCGCCCCCTGTCCTTCGACGACTGGCAGGCGCGGCAAGTGCTCCAGCTCGGCGGCGCGCTCGGCGGCCGCCGGCAGATCCTCGAGGTGACGCTGCCGAAGGAGACGTTCATGGCATCAGTGAAGTCCGCCGCACCCATTGATCCGGCCACCCAATCGCTCTCGACGCGCCAGCTGCTGTCGCAGCTGATCGAGACGGGGTCGCTCCTGGTGGCCAAGGAAGTCGAGCTGGCCCGCGCCGAGATGAAGGCCGACGTGAAGCGGGAGCTGAGCATGGTGACCATGCTCGTCGCGGCCGGCGTCGTGGCGGTGCTCGGCGTGACCATGCTCCTGGTCGCCGCGGTCTTCGCGCTCACCGTCTGGATGCCGGGCTGGCTCGCGGCGCTCGTCGTCGCGGCGGTCCTGCTCGTGATCGGCGGCGTGCTCGCGCTCGTGGGGTGGCAGCAACGCGTGAGCGCGCCGCTGGCGGTGACGCGCAAGACGGTGAAGGAGGACGTGCAATGGGCCAAGGAACGACTCGCGTAGTCGACGACAACGGCACGAGCGGCCGGGTGCGCGCGCTCGGCGACGAGATCATCGACGTGCGTCGGCGGCTGGACGCGCTCGTGATGGAGCTGGACCGCCGGCGGCACAACGTGACGGACTGGCGGCGCCACCTGCGGCTGCACACGCGCACCATCGCGCTCGGCGCGCTCGTCGTGGTGGTGGCGGTGACGGCGCCGGTGGCGCTCGCGAAGGCCCGGGCTCGCCGCCGGAGGTCTTTGCTGGCGCGCGGCGTCGCGCTCACGCGCAAGGCCCACCGGCTGGGGCCGGTCTTCGAGCGCATCGCGGACAATCCGGATCGGGCGGCGCCGGCGGCGGGGGCCGGTCTGGGATCGCGCACTGCCGCCGCGCTTGCGGCGATGCTGGTACAGGCCATTGCGGCGGGCATCTTCCGCGCCGCGGTCAGACAGCGCGAGCGCTGACCCCACGGTGAAACGACCGCGCACGATCGTCGGCTTCGCCCTGCTGGCCGCGTCGATCCTCGGCGCGCTCGTGCTGGCCTGGGGATGGTGGGACCTGACCCTGCCGCGGGTCGGGATGCCGCCGGTTGTCTACCTCGACATCGACGGCCGCGAGATCACGTCGTTCGAGACCGCGTCGGGGCGCGTTCAGGTGTCGGTGCCGCTCGAGCGCATCCCGCCCGCCGTCGCCGCCGCCGTCATCGCGGCCGAGGACCGGCGGTTCATGCGCCACCACGGTGTGGACCTGCTGGCGGTCGCGCGGGCCGCCTTCACGAACGCCCGCGAGGCCAGCGTCGTCCGCGGGGCCAGCACGATCACCCAGCAGCTCGCACGCGGACTCTTCCTGAGCCGCGAGCGCACCTGGTGGCGCAAGGCGCGCGAGATCGCGATCGCGCTCGTGCTCGAGCTCCGCTACTCGAAGGTGCAGATCCTCGAGGCGTATCTCAACACGGTGTACCTCGGCCAGGAGCGCGGCGCCGCCGTCCAGGGCGTCGGCGCTGGCGCGCGCCACCTGTTCGGCAAGAGCCTCGAGGCGCTCCGGCTCGACGAGGTCGCGTTGCTGGCGGCAGCGATCCGTGCGCCCAACCGCATCTTCGTCGAGTCGCCGGAGCTCCTGCGGAGCCGGCGCGATCGCGTGCTCGAGGCGATGGTCAAGGACGGCGCGGCCAGCGAGAGCGAGGCCCGCGCGGCCATGGCGCGGCCGACGCGGCCGTCGCAGAAGGCCATCGCGCCCGCGCCGTGGTTCATGGAGCTCGTGCGCGGCGAGGTCGTGCGGCGCGGCGGCGCGGCGCTCGGCGGCGCGCATCTGGTAACGAGCCTCGACCGCCGCCTCCAGGAAGCCGCGGAGGCGGCCGTGCGCGACCGCCTGGCACAGGTCGAGCACGCGCGGCGGCTGCCGGCCAACACGCTGCAGGCCGCGGTGGTCGCGATCGAGCCCGTGTCGGGGCAGATCCGCGCGCTCGTGGGCGGCCGGCGCTTCGCCCATAGCGAGTTCAACCGGGCGGCGCGGGCGCGGCGCCAGCCGGGCTCGCTCTTCAAGCCGCTCGTCTACCTGGCGGCGTTCGAAGGGCGCGCCCGCGAGATCACGCCGGCGACCCTGATCGACGACGAGCCGATCGCGATCCAGGCGCAGGGGGGCGCGTGGGCCCCGCACAACATCGACGGGCAGTTCCACGGGCCGGTGACGATCCGCCGCGCCCTCGAGGACTCGCTGAACGTACCGGCCGCGGTGGTGGCGCAGGGCGTCGGGCTCGGCTACGTGAGCCGCGTGGCGCACGCCGCCGGCATCACCAGCTCGCTCGCCGCGGTGCCCTCGCTCGCGCTCGGCACCTCGGAGGTCACGCTCCTCAAGATGACCACGGCCTTCGCGACGCTCGCCAACGGCGGCACGCGAGTGTGGCCGACCACGCTCAGCTCCGCCGGCGCCGTCGCGCTCAAGCCGCTGCCGGAGCCCGCGCGCGTCGTCTCGCCCGAGTCGGCGTTCATCGTCACGCATCTCCTGCGAGGCGTCATGCGCCGCGGCACCGGCGGCTCGAGCGCCCGCTGGGGACTGCAAGAAAACACCGCCGGCAAGACCGGCACGACCGACGGTCTGCGCGACGCGTGGTTCATCGGCTACACGCCGAATCTCGTCGTCGGCGTCTGGGTCGGCGCCGACGACGCCCGCTCGATCGGGATGGCGGGGGCGGACATCGCGCTGCCGATCTGGGCCGACGTCATGGTGAAGGCGATCCGCTGGACGCCGCCACCGCCGTTCACGCCGCCGGTCGGCATCGTCATGGCGTCAGTCGATTCGGCCACGGGCCGCCGGATCTGCGGCGGCGAAGAGGGCATCAACGAGGCCTTCCGCCAGGGCAGCGAGCCCGCGGGGTGCGACTCGTTCGCCGACTCGCCCATCATCCGCGACGTCGCGAACTGGTTTCGCGGCATCTTTCGCTGACGCGCTCGCGGCTCTCCTTCGGGGACCCGCCGCAGGTCGCTCAAAAAGGTCCGGATGCGAGGCGGCGCCCGAAGGCAGCGCGCGAGGCGCACTCGCTGTACGTCGAGCGCGCTGACGAGGGCGCCAACGAAGCAGCTGGGCCTTTTTCAGCGACCTGCGCGTTGACAGAGCGCCGGCTCGGCGGTATGTCTCGGCCGTGCAAGCCGGCTCCTGGGCGGCGCTGCGCCGGCCGCCTCACGTCTTCTCCGCGGTCGTCGTCGTCCTGAGCATTCTCGCGCCCGCGTTCAGCACGTTCATCACCGCCACGGTCTTGCCTTCCGCGATCGCTGAGATCGGCGGGCTCGCGATCTACGCGTGGGCCTCGACTGCGTATGCCGTCGGCTCCATCCTCGGCAGCGCCGGCAGCTCGGTCGCCGTGGCGCGCACGGGCATGCGGCACGCGGTCGTGCTCGCCGTCGCCGTGTTCGTGGCGGGCGCCGGCGTGTGCGCGTCGGCGCCCAGCATGCCGGTCGTGGTCGTGGGCCGCGCGGCACAAGGACTCGGCGGCGGCATGCTGATCGCGTCGGCGCACAGCATGGTGCGCGAGCTCTTCCCCGAAGATCTGTGGCAGCGGATGCTCACGACGATCTCGTGTGCCTGGGCGATTCCGGCCCTCGGCGGCCCCGTCGTGGGCGGTGTGCTGGCCGGGCTCGGCCACTGGCGTGCCGCGTTCTGGGCGATGACGCCGATCGCCCTGATCGCCGCCGCGCTCACGTGGCGCATCCTGCCTCGGTCCGAGCGTCCCCCGACCAGGCCGCCGCGCGTGCCGTTCGGACGGCTGGCGCTCGTCTGTGCGAGCGTGCTCTGCATCGGCTCGATCGCCAACGTGCGCTCGGGCGCCGCACGCGCCGCGCTCCTCGTCGCCGCGGCGGCGGCCATCGCGCTGATGCTGCGACTCGACGGCAAGGCCCGGGAGCGTCTGTTCCCGACCGGCATGCTGGCGCTCGGCAGTCGGATCGGGCCGGGATTCTGGATGGTCTTCTTGCTCGGGATGTCGACCACGCCCGGCGGCGTCTACGTCCCGCTGCTCGTGCAGGTCCTGCACGACGTCACGCCCGCCGCCGCCGGCTATCTCTACGCCGTCCAGTCGCTCTCGTGGACTCTCGGCTCGATCCTGAGCGCCCAGGTGTCGGCCGTTCGCGCGCGCACGGTGATCGCGCTCGGCCCGCTCGTGATGGCGACCGGATTCGCTACCCTCTTCTTCACGATCGCCCCGGGCCCGGTCGCGGCGATCGCGGCGGGGCTGATGCTGATCGGCATCGGGATCGGCACGTGCTGGGCGCACATCGGCGCGGCCATCCTGTCCTCGGCGCGCCCCGACGAGGGCGGATTGACCGCGGCCACGATCCCGAGCACGCAGCTCTTCGCGATCGCGCTCGGCTCCGCGCTGTCCGGCGTCGTCGCCAACGCCGCCGGCCTCGGCGCCGGCGCATCGGTGGGCGCGGCCGCCTTCGCCGGCACCTGGCTCTTCGGCAGCTTCGTCGCGGCGCCGCTCGCCGCGCTCGTCATGGGCTCGCGGCTGCGTCCGGGCCGCTGAGCCGCACGAGCGTGCCCACGATGGGCCCCTCCTCGGCGTGCCCGGGCATCGGCTCGGATTAAAGCAGCAGGGAGAACAGCCTCTTGAGGATCTCGTCGGCCGGCACGATCGAGAGCGCCAGCGGCAGGAGCGGAATGGCGACGGCGCCGACGACCTGCACGAGCGTGTCCTTGCTGACGGGCACCGGCCTCATCTCACCGATGACGCTGTAGCTGTTGGCGAGGTCCGCGAGCGATTGAATGTCGGAGCTGCCCAGCAGCGGCTCGCCCGGCGGTGCGCCGCCCTTGATCCACTTGTCGTGGAACTCCGAGGTGTACTGTGCCGCCAGCACGCCGTACTCCCGCCGGCCCTGCCGCTTGAGCTCGAGCAAGGTCTTCGCGAACACGCACGGCGGCCCGAGCACGACCAGGAGCTGGATGACGAAGAACGCGGCGATCTCGTACTGGAACGAGACCAGCGGCCGCCCGTGAAAGACGATGCGGCTGCCGATGACGGCGGAGAGCACGATGCTTTGCGCCAGGATGACCGGCACGAAGGCGTGCGCGCCCGCGCCGACGAACGCGAGGCCGCCCGCGCGGTCGGGGTGGGTCGGCGTCAGGTGCAGCGGCAGGCGCGCCACGCGCCTGAGGAACAGGAACCAGACGAAGAACCGGAAGAGCCACCGGTAGAGCAGGAACTGGAACATCGGGATGCTGATGTGGAGGTACCACCAGCCCGCGGTGGTCGTGATCTGTCGGGTGCCGTCCACCGCGCTCCCGAACCAGCTCGAGGCGGCGAGCCCGCTATCGCCTCGCCAGAGGGCCCACCCGAAGCCGAAGGCGAGCACCGCCAGGGAGACCTCGACGAACAGGGAATTTCGCAGGCGCATCGCGCGGCTGATCGCGGCCTGGAAGCCGGGCAGCGTCTTGGACGTGACGATGCCGGTGCTCACGAACTGCTGGACCACGCGCTGGATCCGCTCGTGCACCACGATCTCGGCCAGGAGCAGGATCGGCACCGCGACGAGAAAGCGGGCGTGCACGGCGAAGTCGTAGAGAAACGGCACCGCCACGCCGCGGAAGAGGTGGCCCTCCCAGGTGCTCAGCACCAGCAAGGGCAGCCAGGCGATTGTCGGAATGCCGATCATTCGCCGCGCCAGGAGCTCGAGGGCCGGCCCGGACAGGAACAGGCGGCGCCAGAGCTGATAAAGCGGGCCGCCGAGCACGAGCGAGAAGTCGTACGTGTCGGTGACCCGCGTCGGTGAACTCATCGTCCTCCTCCGCGCCAGTGCTAGCGTCCGGGCGGCGGCGTGCGGCCGAGCACGCGCTCGATCGCGATGCCGATCGCGAGCAAACGCTGCTCGCTGCCGCGCGGTCCGTCGAGCGAGACGCCGACCGGCAGCCCCGTCGACGACCCGAGCCCCGCCGGGATGGTCAGCCCGGGGATCCCGGCGTTGCTCCCCGGGTCGGTGTTGCGGATGAACAGCAGGAACGTCGGCAGGCTGCTCGCCTCCGGCCCCTGTATCCCGGCCACGGCCGGCGTGGTCGGCCCGATCAGCGCGTCGATGCCGTAGCGCTGGAACGTGTCGGTGAAGACCTTCAGCAGCGCCGGCCGCGCGTCGCTGATCGCTTTCGCGTACATCGGCGCCGCATCGACCATGCCGTTGGGCGACGGCAGCTTGCGAGGCACGACCAGGCCGTCGTACGTTGCCTTCACGTCCTTGCTCGCGATCTGTGCGACCACCTGCTCGACGCTGACACCGGTCTGGTACTTCGCGAGATAGCCCTTGAGGTCGTCGTACGCCTCGTAGAGCGCAACCGGAAAGCTGGCCGCGTCGTTCGCTTTCTGTAGATTGGGCATGTCCACGTCGACGATCGTGACGCCGACCCGCCGGAGCTTCTCGAGCGCGGCTTCGGTCACCGCGCGCGTGTCCGTATCGAGATCCTTGAAGAAGTACCCGCGATAGACGCCGAGCTTCACCGCGCTCAAGGGCGCCGGCTCCGGCGGGCGCCCGCCGGTGATGACCGCGTCCAGCAGGGCCACGTCCGCGACGGTCTGCGCCATGGGCCCGACCGTATCGCGCGAGTGCGAGATCGGCGTGACGCCCTCCTGGCTGTAGCGGCCGATCGTCGGCCGCAGTCCAGCGGCGCCGCTCAGCGACGCAGGGATCCGCACCGAGCCGCCGGTATCGCTGCCGAGCCCGCCCGGCGCCAGCCGCGCGCCGATCGCGGCGCCGGTGCCGCTCGAGCTGCCGCCGGCGAAGCGCGTGCGATCGTAGGGGTTGCGCGTCCCGATCGGCTGCGCCGTGAAGAATCCCTCGTTGTAGCCCGAGATGCCGAACGCGAGCTCGTGCATGTTCGTCTTGCCGAGGATGACCGCGCCCGCCTCCACCAGCTTCTGGACGGTCGGCGCACTCTCCTTCGGGACGAAGCCCCGCAGCGCCGGCGTCGCCGCCGTGTTCGGCAGGCCGGCGACGTGCGTGTTGTCCTTCACGACCAGCGGCACGCCGTGGAGCGGGCCCAGCCGCTTGATGGTGGCCAGATCCGCATCGGCCCGCTGCGCGGCGGCCACGGCCCCGGCGCGGTCCAGGGTGACGTAGACGTTGAGGCCGGGGTTCGCGTCCGCGCGGGCGATGTAGGCCTGGGTCAGCTCGACGCTCGTCAGCTTTCTGGCGTGAATGAGCGCGGCCGCGTCGGTGACGCTGAGCTGCGTGAGATCGGCCGGGCGCGGCGGCAGGGTCGCGCAGCCCGCGACGACGATCCCGAGCGTCAGCACGGCAGCGGAGCGTCGGAGCATGGTCGTCTCCCTGGTGGTGAGCATCGCCTGGCTACCCGGTCTCGCCCGTTCTCGGCCACCCGAGAGTACGGCGTCCGGCTGCCGATGTCGAGACAGGTCGGGGCTATCGCTCATGGACAGAGGATCGTATAGTCTTACGCAACCAAGGAGGCTCCCATGGCGCGCACCTACAACGTCATCGACGCCGACGGTCACATCCTCGAGCCGGTCGACATCTGGGAGAAGTACATCGATCCCGCCTACCGCGAGCGCGCGCCGCGGATGATCGTCGACACCGACGGCAAGGAGCGCCTCCTGGTCGAGGGCAAGATCCTCGGCAGCCCGAAAGGGCTCGGCCTCATCGGCGGCATCGGCGCCCGCCAGGGCACCGTCGACGACGTCACCATGAAGTACGTCGAAGGGCGCCCGGGCGGCTTCGATCCGCACGCGCGGATTCCGGACATGGACCTCGACGGGATCGACGCCGCATTCCTCTACCCGAGCATCGGGCTCTTCAGCGGCGCTGTCCAGGATCCGGGGCTCGCGGCGGCGATGTGCCGGGCCTACAACCGCTGGCTGGCCGACTACTGCAAGCCGTACCCCGACCGACTCTTCGGCGTCGCGATGCTGCCGATGCAGTCGATCCCGATGGCGATCGAGGAGATGCGCTTCGCCCGCAAGGAGCTCGGCATGCGCGGCGGCTTCCTGCGGCCGAACCCGTACAACAACCGGATGCTCCACCATCCGGACTACACGCCGTTCTGGAACGAGGTCGAGGAGCTCGACTTCTCGATCGGCCTGCACGAGGGCGCCAGCGGCGGCATGCCGCAGGTCGGCGTCGATCGCTTCGAGAAGCGCGGGGCGCGTCACATCATCTCGCACACGATGGAGATGATGCTGGCGGCCATGAGCGTCATCTGGGAGGGTGTGTGTGATCGCCATCCCAGGGCACGCATCGGCTTCCTGGAATCGGGCGGCGGCTGGATCGCGCCGTGGCTCGACCGGATGGACCGCCACTTCGACGATCAGGGCTTCAACGATTCCGGGCTTTCGATGCGGCCGAGCGAGCTGTTCCAGCGCAACTGCTGGATCTCGTTCGAGCCCGTCGAGGGCAGCCTTTCCGTGCTCGCCGACTACATCGGCCCGCACAAGATCCTCTGGGCCACCGACTACCCGCATCCCGACGGCTTTTTCCCCGGCGCGTCGAAGCTGATCGCCGACCGACCCGAGCTGTCGGCGGAGACCAAGCGTCAGATCCTGGCCGGCGGCGCCAAGGGGTTCTACGGCCTGAAGTAGGCACTGCGGCACGCAGCACATCTTCGTCGCCCGGCCCGCGCGACACCGACCCGCGGCCGCGCGTACGGCCATCCCCGTGCCCGCGGCCATCCAAGGAGGCAGACATGCAGTTCCACGGCGTGGACGTGAGGACGCAGTTCAAGAAGATGCGCGAGCTGGTGCCGGAAACGTACCGGGCGTTCCTCGAGTTCGATCAGAAGGCGTTCAAGGACGGCGCGATCCCGGCCAGGACCAAGGAGCTGATGGCGCTCGCAATCGCCCAGATCACGCAGTGCCCGTGGTGCATCGACGTGCACACGAAAAAGGCGGCGACCGCGGGCGCATCGGACGCGGAGATCGCCGAGACCACGTTCGTCGCCATGGCCATGGCCGCCGGCGCCGCGTGGAGTCACGGCGGGTTGGCCCTCCAGTGTCTTCAAGAGCACAAGGGTTGATCGGGCGAGCGGCGCCTGCACGACCACAACGCAAATGATCGCGCGAGCGGAGCCACCAGTATCTATCACTCGCCACCCTCGGTGGTCGCGGCCTCGAGTACCCGATAAATGAAATTCGGGTTGCGCTACGCGAGCCTGGGCCGCTACGCGAGCGGTCCGGCGGCCGTCGAGCTCGCGCAGGCCGCCGAGGCGGCCGGGTTCGACTCGATCTGGTCCGTCGAGCACGTCGTGGTGCCTCACGGCTATCAGTCACGCTATCCGTACTCGGAAACGGGCCGCATGGGCACCGGGCTCGAGGACTTCCCGATCCCCGACCCGCTGATCTGGCTCGCGTACATCGCCTCGGCGACCCGCTCGCTCAAGCTCGGGACCGCGATCCTGATCCTGCCCCAGCGCAATCCGGTCGTCACGGCCAAGGCCGTCGCGACGCTCGATCACCTGGCCGGCGGCGGCCGCGTCCTGCTCGGGATCGGCGTGGGCTGGCTGGCCGAGGAGTTCGCGACCGTCGGCGTGCCGTTCGCGGACCGCGGACCGCGCACCGACGAGTACGTCGCGGCGATGCGCGCCCTGTGGAGTCAGGAGCGCGCGAGCTTCGCGGGCCGCTTCGTCTCGTTCCATGACGTCTTCTGCCGGCCCCTGCCGACCGGCGGCCGCATTCCCATCATCGTCGGCGGCGACACGCGCGCCGCCGCGCGGCGAGCCGGTCGCCTCGGGGACGGCTATTTCCCCGCGCGCGGCGCCTCCGACGAGCTCCTCGGCGAGATGCGCCGGGCGGCCGTCGAGGCGGGGCGAGATCCCGCGTCGATCGAGATCACGGTCTCGGCGCCGGCCGAGCCCGCGGAGATCGAAGCGCTGGCCCGCCGAGGCGTGCGGCGCGTGGCCGTGCCGGTGAGCTCGGCCGCCGGGCTCCCGGCTCAGGTGAGGACTCCCGACGACGTGCTCCGTTACGGCAAGACGATGATCGAGCGTTTCCGCGAATGACGACGACGATCGACCTGGACGACCTTCGCTCGCACATCGGCCGTACGCAGACCGCGACCGACGTGGTCCTCCCGGGTCCCGCGAATCTCCTGCGCCTGGCGCTCGGGCGCCCCGAGCCGGAATACCGCGAGGGCGACGTGCTGCCGCCGGCGTGGCTGGCGCTCTACTTCCTGCCCCGCGTCGCCGCCGACGGGCTGCGGCCCGACGGCAGCCCGCGGGACACGGGTGTGGTCCCGCCCCTCGCGCTGCCACGGCGGATGTTCGCCGGCGAGCGTGTCAGCCTCCGCGGGGCCGTCCGCGTCGGCGAGCCCCTGCAGCGCGAGACGCGGCTCGCCGACATCTCGGTGAAGCACGGCAACACCGGCACGCTCGTGTTCGCCACCGTGACCAGCCGCGTGCACGGGCCCGGCGGACTCGCGATCGAAGAGGAGCGGCGCACGGTTTTTCGCGAGGAGGTCAAGGCGGGCGACCGCAACCAGGCGCCGCGCCGCGAGCCGCCGCCGACCGACGCGCCCTGGCGGCGCACCGTCACCCCCGACCCCGTCCTGCTCTTCCGGTACTCGGCGTTGACCTTCAACAGCCACCGAATCCACTACGATCGCGCATGGGCGATGGAGGTCGAAGGCTATCCCGGCCTCGTCGTCCACGGGCCGCTGACGACCACCTTGCTGATCGACTTCGCGCGCGATCAGAATCCGGATCGGCGCATCGTGGCCTACTCGACGCAGGCGCGCGCGCCCCTGTTCGACACGGCGCCGTTCGAGCTGCGCGGAAGGTCGGCGACAACCGGCCGTGGCGCCGAGCTGTGGGCCGTCACGCCCGAGGGCACCATCGCGATGAGCGCCGAGGTCGAGCTCGCCTGAGGTACCGCCCCTGTCTACACCGAGCTCGGGTGGCATGAGGTTCACCGACGAGCAGGCGCCGCACTCGCCCAGGCCGTCGCCGTGTGGCTGAAGGACGCCGTCGCTGCCGCGGACCCTCGCGAGCGCTGGGATCCTGCCGGGAGCGTCCGGGTTGCCTGCTATGCCTTCGCCGGGCCGACGCCCGGCAACACCGGCTTTGCCCGGCGCATCGAGCGTCTGCTCGGCGAGGACCACCACCATCTGCGCAACACGAGCGATCTCGTGACCCACGCCTGGCAGGCGGACGAGGTGCGAGAGATCCCGGCTCTCTACGGTCGTCGCAGCGCGATATTCGAGCGGCTGATCGCCTCGATCGCGATCGACATAGAGCGGCTCGGCTACCGCCACGCCCAGACAGGCGCGACGCGCTTTTCAGGCGCGGTCGATGCTCGGCGCGATCTGGCCCACGAGGCCGTGTTCCAGCATCTCGACGCCTACCTCGCGCAGACCGGCCTTCACGACCTCGGCCTTCGCGCCATCACCTTCTTCGTCTGAGCCGCGGCTCAGCCGCGCTTGAGCCGCGGCAGGAGCTTGGCCGCCGTCTCGTCGACCTGCTCGAGCTGGTCGCCCCCGGCGAAGCGCAGGGTGAAGTGGCGCGCGTCGGCGTCGATCCAGCGCTGCAGCCACTCCGCGCAGCCCTCGATCGACCCCGCGTACGCCGCCTGCCGGGCCAGGATCGTCCGCGCCGGCGCCGCGTAGTACGTCTCGAGAAACGTGTTGAGCCGCTGCTCGGCGGCGGCGCGATTGGCGTCGAGGGCGAGCGTGACGTAGGCCGCGCCCGTCACCGCGTCGGCCGGCCGCCCGGCGGCGCGCGCCGCCTTCTGCACGCCCGGAAAGTGCTCGGCGAAGAACTCCACGCTGGGCCCGGTCGGGAACCACGCGTCGAAGCGCGCCGCCTCGCGTAGCGCCGTTGGGCCACTGCCGCCGATCCAGATCGGCGGGCCGCCCGGACGATGCGGCTTGGGCTCCATCGTGACGTCGTCGAGGGTGAAGTGCTTGCCCGAGAAGCTCACGTGATCCCGGCGCCAGAGCGCCTGGCAGATCTCGATGGTCTCCAGGAAGCGTCCGATCCGGCGCTCGAACGGCACGCCCGCTGCCGCGAACTCCTTGCGGATCGGTGGATTGTCGGCGGCGAAGCCCATGCCCAGGATCACGCGGCCCTCCGCGGCGCGATCGAGCGTGCCGACGATGTGGGCCAGAACGACCGGGTTGCGCAGCGCCGGCAGCAGCACGGCCGTCCCGAGCCGCACGCGCCGTGTGCGGCCGGCGATCGCGGCCATCAGGGTGAGCGGCTCGTGGCGCGGCCGGGCGATCAGCGAATCGCCGATCCACACCGAATCGAAGCCCGCGGCCTCCGCGCGCTCGGCCATCGCGATGAGCGGCGCCGTCTCGGGATGGCCGGACATCACCGCCTCGCGCGTCGGGATCAAGACGCCGAACTCGACAGCCATCGCTACCTCCCCTCGGCCCGCGACC
>Ga0306924_10000876_pt1 | contig 26417 bp, 22 predicted proteins | sample sta12Can44000111_FD_203756 | JGI IMG/M metagenome (GOLD analysis project Ga0306924, IMG submission 203756) | Lab enrichment of tropical soil microbial communities from Luquillo Experimental Forest, Puerto Rico - statanox.12C.anox.44.000.111 (v2)... | ecosystem: Environmental > Terrestrial >... | reverse complement strand
AGAGGGTACTGGACGCATGCGCGAGGAATGGTGTAGCGATGGAATGCAATTCCTATCCCGACCGGCTGGATTTGAAGGAGGTGTATTTGCGCATGTGCAAGGAAAAAGGCGTGAAGGTGGTGATTTCCACGGACTCGCACAATACGTCGAATCTAAGCTTCATCCGATTTGGAGTGACGATGGCGCGGCGAGGTTGGCTTGAGAAGAAGGACGTGATCAACACGCTGCCGGCTAAAGAATTTCTGTCAGCGTTGCGGGCAAAGCCTGGCGAGAGGAAACAAGCCGCGAGGAAATAGGACAAGCGGTAACGGAACATTTTGCGGGCGGAGTGCGTTACTGGTTATAGGACGGAGGATAGAGCGAAGATGCGAATGGTGATGCGAGTGGGAAAGACCAGTTCCCTGCCCTGGAGGGGCTCTTGGCGCATCGGCGCTATTGCTCTGATGGCATGGGCGTTAGCTTTATGGGGCGCGGCAACGACACTGGCCGATGAAGTCACGAAAACCTTCTCGGTGGCGGGACGCGCGAGGGTTCACGTCGAAACCGACGATGGCGCAGTGCGGGTCTCCACAGGCGACATTAAGCAGGTCGAGGTTCGCGTGGATTACAGCGGCTACAAACTGGACAAAGATTTGAGGGTAAACACGTCGCAGAACGCCGATTCCGTCGATGTCTCGGTGAAGACCAGCGGCTCCTTCTGGAATTGGGGAGGCCGGCATTCGAGCCTCCGCGTCGAGATTCACATGCCGAAAGAGGCAGACCTGACGATCCGCACGAGCGACGGCTCCGTGGAGGCCGATTCGATTAGTGGCAACTTAGATGTGACGACGGGCGACGGAAACATCACTGTGCAAGGGGCGAAAGGAAATATCCGCTTCCACACGGGGGATGGGCACATCGAAGCACGCGACCTCGATGGACGCGTGGATGCGTCGACCGGAGATGGACACGTTAACCTGGAAGGGCGCTTCGACGCGCTGAACATCAAGACCGGCGACGGCAGCGTGAACGCGCGCGCAACCGCGGGTTCAAAGGTGCAATCCACCTGGACGATTCATACCGGCGACGGCAGCGTGGACATGGAAATCCCCGGCGATCTGCGGGCCGACATTGACGCGAGTACGCACGACGGGCACATCAGCCTGGGCCTCCCCATAACAGTTGAAGGTACATTTAGCTCCTCGCAGATCCACGGAAAAATCAACGGGGGTGGCCAATCGCTGACGATCCGCACAGGAGATGGTTCGATTCATTTAAGCAAGAGCTAGAGGAAGCTCCCTTTTCCCCGCAACTGAAAGCAAATTAGCCCCCGTGCCGACGGCCGGGATTCAGCCGCCCGCGTGTAGACAGGCCGCCGTCGTACGCAGCCGGCCCGAACACTGGCTGGGTTATAATGCGCCCGCAATGAGGTGGCCGCCGGGACAAAGCGGGGGCCCTACGAAATCGTCTCACTGCTGGGAACGGGAAGCTGTTCGTGGTGGGTGAGGTGAAGTGACAGGAACGATGCTGGCCACGGCACGGCTCGGCCGTTGCTCGAGGGTCGTAGGCCGAAGGGGCACCTGAAGGAAAGAAATTGCGGTAAATTGGCGACAGAGTGATTCCCTTTTCTCACGCGCAGTCAGATGCTTTTCCTTCGTAACCTATTGAAAAATAAAGAACACAGTTTGGCAAAACCCTTGCTCTCGTAATGAGCGTTTGGGAGGTCAGACCGTGATCGTCGTCATCCTTGGAATTGCGGTACTAGCACTGTTTGTTATTTCGCTGACGAGCACGCTGTTCGACAACCGTCGCCAGCGCTCCTAACTAACTCCTTCCCGCCTGCTGTCGCGCATCGATCCAAAAAACAAAGACACGCTGCCTGCCGAATGAAACCCGCCAGTGCCCGGCACTTTGCGGGAAATGGTTCGTCGTTCTCAGGGTTTCGACGCGTGAGCGTCGACGGAGTCGAGCGCGCGTAGCGAGTAGACCAGCGCGGCACCGGCATTCATGGCCATGGCAACGCCGAGGGCTTCCGCGATTTCCTGTTTCGTGGCCCCGGCCTTGAGCGCGGCGTCGGTGTGGAACGTGATACAACCGTCGCAGCGAGTGGTTACCGCAATCGCAATAGAAATAAGCTGTCGCACTTTTTCACCGAGAAGAGAAGCCTTGGCGTTCGCGGCGGAAAGGGTCTGGTATCCCTTGAGCGAATCAGGCGACAGCTTGCCCAATTCAGGAATGGATTTCGTGAGTTCAGATTGATACGTGTTCCAGTCGAGCATGGAAGATTCCTCCGCAAATTTTTGACATGCTGGGCGGGAGTATATAACGGGAGGAGCGCGTCGTGCTCCTGATTCGTGACTTGCAAGGATAATCGTGCGACCGTGAGGCGATTTCGGAGAGGCCAGACGATGTGGTAAAGTTCCCTCTTCGCCATCGCTCCGCGAAACAGCAACGTTCTTCCTCGGCGAAAGATACCTTGGAATTGTTGACCGAGAAAGCGCGTCCACGCGCCCGGCCCGAAGTGCCTACGTCGTGGAAGCAGAACCTATGAAGCATGCCGAACGGACCCCGCAGACGGTGGTCCTGAGAAAGGCGTGAAAGCAGTAGCAGTAAAGGGGGCCTGAGAAATGAAAACGTCGTACAACGGAGTCGCAGTGCCGGCAGATGGGAGGCCGATCGGCTATGCCAACGGGGTGCTGCAGGTTCCTGTGAATCCGGTCATTCCTTTCATCGAGGGAGATGGCACCGGCCGGGATATCTGGAAAGCCTCCAGGCGCGTCTTTGACGCGGCGGTCGAAAAGGCGTACGGAGGAAAGAGGCGCGTGGCGTGGTTCGAGGTGTTTGCGGGCGAGAAAGCGTTCAACGCGTTCAAGCAATGGCTGCCGGACGACACGGTGGAAGCGGCCCGCGATTTTCGCGTGAGCATCAAAGGACCGTTGACCACGCCGGTGGGAGGCGGTATTCGCTCTTTAAATGTTGCGCTGCGGCAGATTCTCGATCTGTATGCGTGCGTCCGTCCGGTGAGGTACTTCCCAGGAGTTCCCTCCCCCGTTCGCGAGCCGGAAAAAATGGACGTAGTCATTTTCCGCGAAAACACCGAAGACGTGTACATCGGCATCGAGTGGAGGAGTGGGACTCCGGAAGTGAAGAAATTGCTGGAGTTCTTGAACAAGGAAATGCTCAAGGACGGCAAGAAGCAGATTCGGTGGGATTCCGGTGTGGGGATTAAGCCGATTTCGCCGACGGGAACGAAGCGGCTCGTGCGGCGCGCGATCCGGTATGCGCTCGAGCACAAACGGCCAAGCGTAACGCTCGTGCACAAGGGCAACATTCAAAAATTCACCGAAGGAGCATTTCGCGATTGGGGCTACGAACTGGCGCGTGAAGAGTTCCGCACGGAGACGGTGACCGAACGGGAGAGCTGGATCCTGGATAACCTCGATAAGAATCCCGCTCTCACAGTGGAACAGAACGCCGCCATGATTGAGCCCGGCCTGGAACAAGCGACCGAGGATTTCAAGAACACCGTGTACGGCGAAGTGAAGGCAACACTCGACGCGATCGGCTCGACGCACGGCAAGAGTCAGTGGAAGAAAAGGCTGATGATCAACGATCGAATTGCGGATTCAGTGTTTCAACAGATGCTGCTGCGGCCGAGCGAGTACAGTGTGCTGGCAACGCCGAATCTGAATGGCGATTATCTGAGCGATGCATGCGCGGCGCAGGTAGGAGGATTGGGAATTGCGCCGGGTTCAAACATTGGCGACGGGTACGGTGTATTTGAGGCAACGCACGGAACCGCGCCGAAGTACGCCGATAAGGATGTGATCAACCCGAGTTCGGTGATGCTGAGCGGCGCAATGATGTTCGAGTTTCTGGGATGGAACGAAGCAGCAAACCTGATCGAGAACGGGATTGCGAAGACGATTCAGCAGAAAAAGGTAACCTACGACCTCGAGCGCTTGATGACAGGAGCGACGAAAGTAGGAACGAGCGCATTTGCGGGCGCGATTATTGAGAGTATGTGAGAAAGAATACTAGCCACAGCGACTAAGATGACATGGAGCGGGTTAGAGCTGGGAAAGACCGCCCGGTAGCTAACGCCCAGCGCCGGTGCGAATTTAGATTCGAAAAGGAGACAGAGATGAGCCGGAAGAAAGTGACCGTGGTGGGCGGGGGTTTCGTGGGATCAACGACGGCGCAGCGGATTGTGGACAAGGAACTGGCGGACGTGGTGTTGACAGATATTTTGGACGGGCCGCCGGCGGGCAAGGCGCTGGACATGGTGGAAAGCACGCCGATTACCCGCACGGATGCGTTTGCGGCCGGAATTACGACCGCCACCGGTGACTACCGCGCAACGGCGGGAAGCGACGTCGTGGTGATCACAGCGGGATTTCCGCGAAAGCCGGGGATGAGCCGTGACGATTTGCTGAAGGCGAATTACGACGTGGTGAAAGGCGTGGTCGAGCAGATTGTGAAGAATTCCCCGAACTGCATCATCGTGATGGTGACGAATCCGCTGGATGCGATGGCGCAAGCGGCACTGAAGATCAGCGGGTTCCCGAAGCACCGCGTGATGGGGATGGCGGGCGTGCTGGATTCGGCCCGCATGAGCGCGTTTGTGGCCATGGAATGCGAGGTGAGCGTCGAGAATGTGCACTCGTTTGTGCTGGGGGGCCACGGAGACGACATGGTGCCGCTGCCGCGTTACTCGACGGTAGCGGGAATTCCCCTTCCGGATTTGCTGCCGAAAGAAAAGATCGACGCGATCGTGGACCGCACGCGCAAAGGCGGCGCAGAAATCGTAAACCTGCTGAAGACCGGGTCCGCGTATTATGCGCCGTCCGCGGCAGCGGTGGAAATGGTCGAGGCGATCCTGAAGGACAAGAAGAAAGTTCTGCCATGTGCTGTCTATCTGGAAGGTGAGTACGGCATTCGTGGTCTATTTGTGGGCGTGCCCGTGAAATTGGGCGCGAAAGGCGCGGAAGAAATCATCCAAATCAAGCTGACGGCGGAAGAAAATGCGGCGCTGCAGAAGTCGGCGGCAAGCGTAAAGGAACTCGTGACGGTCCTGGGAATCTGAGGAAGGCCGGGACGGATCGAAGAGAGGCCAGATGGTAAGAGCGCTGGCTAGGATTTGTCGAAGCGAATTCGCAACCGCCGGAATAAAGCGAAAGCAACATTGTGAGGGAATCGCCTGCGGAGGAGACCGAGACGGTGTCGCGCAGAGTGACGCTGCCGTTCTGTTTGCGTGCCGAGAATGGTACGAGGTTCGGGACGCGTGTACGCCATAGTGTCTGCAAAGCTCGAGCCAGCGGCGGGATAATCCCTGGCGTCGAAAGCGGCGCGGAGGGAGACGGTTAGTTGACTGGTGTCCGAGGCAAGAGTGCCTGCGCCATAGTATGGGTCTAGAAGTGGAAGACGTTGGCGGCCGCAATTACGAGGCCAAGAGTGAAGAGCGCAATGGCGATTTCGCCGATGAAGCCGACGGCGAACGGTCGGAGGCCCTGTTTGCGCATCTCGCGGAAATTGGTCCGAAGGCCGACACCGGCAAAGGTCAGCAAGAACGCCCAACGGGAAAGATTAGCAAGCGAAGCGTTCTGATCCTTAGTAAAGAAGCCGACAGTGGCGAGGAGCGAGACCAGCAGGAATCCCAAAACAAACTTCGGGAACCTCTGCCAGAGGAATGCGGCCTTGTTGGTGACGGCTTGAGCTTGGCCGCGGCCGGCCCAGTAAATGGCATAGGCAAGAACCACGAAACCGATGAGCGCGTTGCGCGTGGTCTTCGTGAGCACGGCAAGCTTCGCGGCCGCGTCGGAGTAGAGAGCACCGGCAGCCGTGGCTTCGGCAGTATTGTCCACGGCGAGCCCAGCCCAAACACCGTAGGCGCGGTCGGAAAGGTGAAGGCTGTGGCCAATGAGCGGGAACGTGAACAAAGCGATGGCGCCGAGCGCGAGAATAGCCGCGATGGCGAAGGACGAGTCTTCGTCGTCAGCATCGATCGCACCCTTGGTTGCGATAATGGCGCTGACACCGCAAACCGCGGAACCCACCGCAAGAAGTGATGTAAGCTTCGGGCGCAAACCAAAGAGACGTCCGAGAAAAGTCATGAAAGCGAGCGAGCCAACGATCTCGATAAAAACAAGAACCAGGCTCACTCCGCCAAGCTTCCAAACATCGCCCAGCAGGAAGCGCGAACCAAGTAGAACGATACCCGCCTTGAGCCAAAATTCGTAAGTAGCGACGCCTGGCTTGAAAATTTCAGCAAGCCCAAAGACGTTCGAGATAACGAGCCCGATGAGGATCGCCCACAACACATATTCAATATTCGGAATGACCCAATGGTTCGCTTTGGCGTAGGCGTTGACATTTCTCTCGAGCAACTTGCCGGCGAAGCCAATAACGGCTAGAAGTGCGACGCCGGGAATGAGCCGGAAGAAACGCGAGCCCAAGGAGATCGGTGGATTCTGCGGTAATGCAATTGCGTCTGCCATTGTTTCCTCTCGTTGCGTTACGAAAATCGAAGCCCGAAAAGCAGCTGCCGGTCTGGACCAGCTGTCATCCCCCAAAAAGCCCGAATTACCACGGAACACGTGGAAGCACACCGAAGCGGATCAGTGCCGCAGAGAGCAAGGCGATAATCACCGCCCAAGTATCCAGCGATAGCCGCGACGCAGCTTTGGCTTCGGTTTTAATTTGTAAACTGCTCATAACCGACCTCCTGAAATTAAGAAATGACATTTCCTTCTGCACGTTCCTCCGATATGTCCAGAGGCCAAGAAAATGGCGAGGCCGAAGCCGCAACTTGAGATGTGACTCGGCCCACAATGAGCAAAACAGGCGCGGGCAAAGGTGCGAGCGAAGCGAGCTTCGAAAGCGTAGTGGGACACACGGCCTGTTCGCGCTGTGATGCTTTCGAAATGACTAGACAGGGGGTCTCCGCAACAAAACCGGATTCCAGGAGCCATTGCGAAGCGCCGGAATAATCGACGCCGGGCATGTAAACAACCACGGTAGTCTCCGAGGTGAGGCCAATGAACGGAAGAATCCGCGCTTCCGGCGACCGCGAGTACGTCGTGAAAAGAACATTGGAGGCGACGCGCCGGTCCGTAAGCGAGACGCCAGCGGCGGCAGCGGCACCAAACCCAGCGGAAATGCCGGGCACAACTTCAAATTCGATGCGAGCGGCGCGGAGCGCCTGAATCTCCTCCGCAGCGCGGCCAAACAGGAGCGGGTCCCCGCCCTTTAGGCGCACGACGCTCTCGTGCTGTCCAGCGGAAGCGACGAGCAGAGAATTGACGTCACCCTGGGAGAGCAGGCGGATACCGCGGCGCTTGCCGACATCGATGCGTTCGGCGGTGGGAGAGATCAGGGCAAGTATTTCGCCGCTGACCAGCGAATCGTGGAGAACAATGTCGGCCGACTGAAGCAGAAGCACAGCCTTCGTCGTCAGCAGTTCGGGGTCACCGGGGCCAGCGCCAACAAGAAAGACCTTGCCGGGGAGTGACGGCATCAGGCGCCTCCTTTGTTGGCAGCGGGTTGGTTGGCTTCATCGAGAAAACGTTCAAGCATCTGTGGACTCGCGAGCAGATGGAGCCAGCGCTTGGTGGTGTCGGCATCGGTGGATTGCGCGCGAAGCACTTCACGCGCAGCGCCAAGCCAATCGACCCATGCGGCGTACTCAGGCCCAAATTGCTGTTCGAGCTCTTGGCGTAGAAGCTGGGCGAGTGCAGGGCTTTTGCCGTTGGTAGAGATGGCGATTTGCAGATCGCCGCGCTGGACGACGGAGCCATAGTAGAAGTGGCAGTGGTCGATGTCGTCGACGGCGTTACAGAGGACGTTGCGTTTGTCCGCTTCGCGATAGACCGATTCATTGAGGTCACCGAGCGAAGTAGCGGCGACGACGAGGAACTTGCCGTTCAGGTCGTCGGGCTCGAAAGGTTTTGGCAGCCAGTCGATTTCGAGCTTGCGGACCAATTCGGTGAGCTCGGAGGTGAGTTTTGGCGACACAACGGTGACGCGCGCTCCAGCTTGTACAAGACCCGGGACCTTGCCGGTTGCAATCCCTCCGCCACCGACAACAAGCACGGGGCGATCCTGAAGTTTAAGAAATGCGGGAAAGAGCGTCATACGCGCTCCTCTACCGAGTGCGGTGTTGCGGCCACAGGCAGGTCGCGCTCCGCGACCTCAACCAGCCCGCCGGCAAGAATCGCGCGAAGTGTTTCGGTGGAGTGGCGGGCGAGGAAATGTTGGAGCGGCTCACCAGACCGCCGCTCGACATGAAAAGCCGATAGCAACCGCGCGATGGCCTCAGGCACTTCGTCGGCTATGCAGCGATAGCCGAGGGGACGGGCAATGGAAGCAAATTGGCCGACGCTGCCACCGACACAGAAGTAGTAGGCATCAACCATTTTGCCGTTGACTTTGATTTTTTTGCCTTCGATGCCGATGTCGGCGATCCAATGTTGTCCGCAGGAATTGGGGCAGCCAGTAATATGAAGACGCAGGTCCTGCTGATAGTTTGGGAACCGCTCTTCGAGTTGTTCCGTGAGCCAGCGCGCGAAGGTCTTTGTTTCGGTGAGAGCAAGCTTGCAGAATTCAGAACCAGTGCAGGCAACCGTGTCCCGGGCAAAGCTAGAAGCCAACACCGGGAGACCAGTGGCGTCGAGTTCTGAAATTACCGTCGGGACGTTGAGTCCGCCGATATTGATGAGGAGGAGATTCTGCATCGTTGTGGTGCGCACGTGACCATCACCGTAGTGTTCGGCGAGGTCGGCGGCGACTCGGAGCTGTGAGGGCGTGACGCGACCCCGTATGACGTTGGCACCGATGGAAAAGAGGCTCGCCTGCTTCTGGGGAGTGACGCCGAGATGGTCGCGGTGAACGTGGGATGGCAACACTTCCGGCTCGGCGGGATCCAGAGCGTAGCCGAGACGTGCCTCGAGAGCGGCCAGGAACGATTCCGCACTCCAGCCGTGCTCGAGAAAAAGAAACTTCAGGCGGGCTTTCTCGCGAGACTGACGGAGAATTTCGCTCTCGCGAAAGAGCTCGGTAATGGCCCGGACGACGGGAATGACTTGGTGCCATTGGACAAAGGCGTTGAGGCGCACGGCCAGGTGAGGTTGTGTCGAGAGTCCACCGGCAACGCGGAGGGAGAAGCCGATCTCTTCTCCGCCCTGGCGCAAGCGGCGGGCAGCGGTTAAGCCGATATCGTTGATTTCGGGGTAAGAGCACCAGTCGGGGCAGCCGGTGACAGAGATTTTGAATTTGCGCGGAAGATTGTAGAACTCTGGATTGCCGGCGAGTTCCTTGTCGAGCGCGAGAACGATGGGAGAAACGTTCGCTAGCTCCCGCGAATCGACGCCAGCGAGCGGGCATCCCGTAATGTTGCGCGTGACATCGCCGCAGGCACCCGTGGTGCTAAGGCCAACGGAACGGAGCCGATCGAGCACTTCAGGAATGGACTCGATACGAACCCAGTGAAGTTGAAGGTTCTGGCGAACGGTGATGTCGGCGACGCCATTGCCATGTTCGGACGAGAGTGAAGCGATGGTGCGAACTTGTTCCGAGCTGAGGAGACCATTGGGAACACGGATCCGAACCATGAAGTAAGGAACAGCTTTCCCTTCGCCGCCAGAACCACCGATGACGCCTTGACCGTCGCCCTGCGTGTAGATGCCCCATGGGCGGAAGTACGTGGTGAGCCATTCGGGCGGGATCGATTGGTGACCGAGGCGTGCGAATTCGCGGATTTGGTCGAGATGCTCCCAGGGATTCTTCTCGCGCTTGAGGCGCTCGACGCGCTGAGCCTTGGTTTCTTTGACTTCGGGCATCGGGCTGTGCCTCGTTGGCGCCAGGGATTTGCGGCCTGGGCGCTATCCTCAGAAAACCCTCAAAAACTGAGCCAAAAACAAAAAAGCCCACGTTGCCTGCGACTGGCACGTGGGCTTCGAAACTTGTCGATCAGTTACTGCTAGGTTCGGAAGCACCTCTGGCCAGTGCCTGACGGCCGACAACAACAGCAGCAACGGCTGGCCGTGAGACGAGAACCGGTCTGGCAGAAGTGCGACATATCCACGAAAGATTACGCAAGGTTGAGCACAACGTCAACCGGTGCGTGGCCTCAAAAATTCGATGCATGACATCCGGCCATTGGATACATGGGCGACATTTCGACGCGCCAGCCCGGATGCCGGTATGGGTAGTTTCGGCAGTACTGAGCCTGGCCAGGAGCCGTAGAGGCTTTTCGCGCCATGACTCCGGAACCGCCTGCTACTGCTGGGGTTTTCCGCTGACCGCCTTGGTGCTGGCGGGTTTGAGGGGAGCCGAGGCTGTTGCGTCTCCCACGAGTGTGGCGCTCTTGATCTGGTCCAGCCGGGGCCACTTCTCAGAAAGGTACTTTTCGCCTTGCTTTTCGATGTTGGCCTGATCCATTCCGGCGGTGTCCCCGTACTGGTCGTAAAACATCTCGACCACGTTCATACCGTTCCCGTCGACCACGCCAAAGGGAGCGAACCCCTGGGGATCCAACGAAGAAGAATTGTCCTTCAGGTTAATAAAGATTTGCGTGGTGCGCGAGTTGGGCATCGAACTCTTGGCGAATGTAAGGGTGCCGCGCTTGTTTTTCTGGGTAACGGGTTCGTCCTTGATCGTGGCCTTATCCCAGGCCGCAGTGACCGGAGGATACGCACTCAGTCCGAACTGCACCACAAAACCGGGCACCACACGGAAAAACCGCGCGCCGTCGAAGTAATGGTGCTTCACGAGATTGTAGAACCGGTCTGCGGCAAGGGGCGCCCACGCCCGGGTGACCGTAACCGTGAAATCGCCGCGCGTGGTTTCGAACTTCACCTGGTATGTGGCAGGAGCGACGTCCTTCAGCGAATCAGGCTTCAGCAACGCGCGGTCGTAAGGGGAGGCTGGAGCCTTTGCGCCAGTCGTGGATTTCGGTTTGGCAGGAGCGGTTTGTGCGGGAGCGGTTTGTGCGAAAGATGGAAGGGCGCAGCAAAAAAGAATTATTGCAGTTGAGGCGGCAAATTTCGAGAAATGCATTTTCTGGGATTCCTCCAGGTTGTGCTGGGTGATTTGAGTACAGGAGACATTTTATATCAAGTTCAGGCGGAGAGCGCCCGCGCCGTCACCTCTAAGCTAGTGGGAGTTGAGCTCATGGCTGACTCGCTGGACCTCGGAAAGAACACGCAGTGTATTCTCGCCGAGGATTTTCCGGACGTCAGACTCCGAGTAGCCCTTCTTCAACAGCGCATCGGTGATTTGCGGAATATGCGTCACGTCCTGCATTCCTATGGGCATTACTGCCCCATCGAAATCGGACCCGAGACCGACATGATCGGCGCTGGCAATTTTCACGGCGTGATCAATGTGCTCGACGATGAGATTCCAATCGACTTTAGGGAGTTTGCCCGCCTCCATGAACTCTCGGACTACCTGGTCGCCCTCCACGTATCTGCACGCTTCGTTGTCGCCACACCGTTTCTTGACTTCTTCGTTGATTTCCTTCTCCGCATCCGGATGCACCGCTTCATAATCGCGGAATTCCTGGCTCAGGAACCCCACATGGTAATTGATTTGGATGACGCCGCCATTTTTCGCCAGGTCGCGGATCATGTCGTCGGTCATGTTGCGCGCAGCACTGCACAGAGCCCGGCAGGAAGAGTGCGAAGCGAAGACGGGAGCTTTGCTTGTGGCGAGAACATCGCAAAAAGTCTTGTCGCTGACGTGTGAGATATCTACGATCATGGCAAGTCTGTTCATTTCGCGAACAACGTCCTTGCCAAAGTCGGTCAGTCCGTTGTGCTCCGGCTTGGCGGTCGAAGAGTCAGCCCATTCATTGTTTTCCATGTGTGTCAACGTCATGTAACGCACGCCCAGCGCAGCGAAGGTGCGGAGGACGGCAAGGTCGTTGCCCATCATGTGCCCGCCTTCGACACCCATGAGCGCGGCGATTTTGTTTTCCTTTTTCGCCGTGCGCACGTCGGCGGCGGTTGTCGCGAGAATAAGGTCATTGGGATGCTTGCGAACGGCTTCACGCACGGCGTCGATCTGGTGGATCGCTTTCTGAACCGCTTCCGGCCCCATGATCTTGCCGGGAATCCAGATGGAAAAGAAAATGGCTGTGAGACCACCCTCGCGCATGCGGGGGATGTCGATGTTGCCGTCTGCGTGGCGGGAGGCGAGATCAAACCTGGGGTCGAGGAGGCGCTGCGTGGTGTCATCATGAGTATCGACGACGATCGAGGAAGATTGGAGCCTTTTGGCTTTCTCGGAAACGGAATCGCCGGACGTAGCAACAATCATCAGGAAAACTCCCAAGAAACACACAGAAAGAATGGCGAGCAGACGAATCATCAGGCCCCCGGCAAAAAAATGAGTGCGGTGCTAGAGTAGCAGGAAAGCTTTTCCGTTGTAACTATTGGGATGATAGTTCCGCTTGCTGCCACACGCCTTTGTCATCCTAAGCGGCTTCCTCGCTGCGAAGGATCTCAGGTCACCCGATCAGCCAACCGAGGAGGGACTGCTTCCAGGCTTCGCGGTTGACCTCCGCGATAGATTCGGTGAGAGGGATCTGCTTGGGGCAGATCTCCACACAATTCTGCGCGTTGGCACACTCCTGGATACCGCCGGGACCGAGCAGGGCCTGGATGCGTTCCTTAGCGTGCATCGCGCCGGTAGGATGCATGTTGAACAGGCGAACTTGCGAAATTATCGCGGCGCCAACGAACTTGTTCCCCTCGTTGACCTGCGGGCAAACCTCAAGGCAACTCCCGCAAGAGATGCAGCGCGAAAGCGGATACCCTTTTTCCTGAATTTCAGGTGCCATGCGCGGGCCTTCACCGAGGTTGTACGTGCCGTCGATGGGAATCCAGGCCTTGACGCGCTTCAGGGATTCGAACATAAACTGGCGATCGACAGCCAGGTCGCGCACCACGGGAAACTTCGTCATCGGTTCGAGGCGGATGGGCTGCTCAAGATTGTCGACCAGGGCCGAGCAGGCCATCTTGACCCTGCCGTTGATGACCATCGCGCACGACCCGCAGACTTCCTCAAGACAATTCGATTCGTACGAGACCGGAGTCGTCTTTTTGCCATCGCGGGTGACCGGATTTTCGGCGATATCGCGCAGACAAATGATCACGTTCATCGACGGACGCCATTTGAGAGCGAACTCCTCCCAATGCCACGGCTGTTTTGGTCCCGCTTGACGTTTAACTCGGACGATGACCTGCTTTTCGCTCATAAGAAGCTCATTTTGCCGCGTCGTACTTACGGACCCGGGGCGGAATCAGAGAGATGTCCACTTGCTCGTACGTCAGGTGAATCTCGCCGTTGCACCATTTGGCGCGAGTGGTTTTCAGCCAATTGGCGTCATCGCGGTTGGGAAAATCGGGCTTGTAATGAGCGCCGCGAGATTCGTTGCGCGCTAGAGCACCGAGCGTGATGACGCGACCGAGCGCCAGCATGTTTTCGAGTTCGCGGGTGAAATTGAGCGTCTGGTTGGACCATTTCGTGCGGTCGCTCAGATTGACGCGGCGGAAACGGTCCTGCAATTCACGAAGCTTGTTATGGGTCGCTTCAAGATCCTTGTTGATGCGCGTCACCGTGACGTGTTCGGTCATGATCTCGCCCATCTCTTTCCAGATGGTGAGCGGGTTCTCGGTGCCTTCCTGGGAAATCAGCGCCTGATTCTTACCTTCCTGACGCTTGCGCTCGCGATCGAAGACCGAGACGTCTGTGGAATCAGCGCCTTTTTCGAGGTTCTTCGCGTATTTGACGGCTGCGGGACCTGCGATTCCGCCGCCGAAAATGCACGATACGAGTGAATTGGCGCCGAGGCGGTTGGCGCCGTGATACTGATATTCACACTCTCCGGCGGCATAAATGCCAGGGACGTTGGTAGCCTGGTCCTCGTTGTTCACCCAGATGCCGCCCATCGTGTAGTGCATGCCCGGGAAAACCTTCATGGGCTCTTCGCGAGGATCGCAACCACAGAATTTCTCATAGATTTCGAGAATCCCTTCGAGCTTGCGATTGAGAGTTTCGCGATCGATGTGAGAGACATCGAGATAAACGGCCGCCTGATTGGGCAGCCCGAGCTTTTCCTGATAGACGATGCGGTGAATGGCGCGCGTAGCAATGTCACGAGGGACGAGATTGCCGTATTTGGGATACCACTCTTCCAGGAAATAGAACCGTTCGTTCTGGGGGATACTCTTTGCAGGGCGCGTGTCACCCGGCTTCCGCGGAACCCAGACGCGGCCTCCTTCGCCGCGCGCCGATTCACTCATCAGCCGAAGCTTGTCTTCGCCGGGAATCGAAGTCGGATGTACCTGGATGAATTCGCCGTTGGCGTAATCGACGCCCTGTTGAAAGAGTGAGGATTGCGCAGAACCGGTGCAGACAACGGAATTCGTGGATTTGCCAAAAATCGCTCCAATTCCCCCGGTACAAAAGATAACGGCATCGGCGGTGAACGTCTTGACTTCCATGGAGCGGAGGTCCATTGCAGCTATGCCTCGGCACACTCCCGAGTCATCGATGACAGCGGAGAGGAAGGTGAAACCCTCGAACTTTTTGACTTTCCCTTCGGCCTCGTGGCGGCGTACCTGTTCATCGAGAGCGTAAAGAAGTTGCTGTCCGGTAGTGGCTCCGGCGAAAGCCGTGCGGTGATAGAGGGTGCCACCGAAACGGCGATAGTCGAGAAGTCCTTCGGGCGTCCGGTTGAACATGACGCCCATGCGATCCAGCAGGTCGATGATGCCGGGAGCCTCTTCACACATGCGCTTGACAAGAGACTGATTGGCCAGGAAATCGCCACCATAGATCGTATCGTCAAAATGTTTCCAAGTGGAGTCGCCCTCGCCCTTCTGATTCTTGGCTGCGTTGATACCGCCCTGCGCACACACGGAATGCGAGCGCTTAACCGGAACAATGGAAAATAGTTCGACGGGGACGCCGGCCTCGGCAACCCGAATGGTCGCCATCAATCCAGCCAAACCGCCGCCAACGATAATGATCTTCGGTTGTCTCATTTTGTGGAGTAGAACGCGAATGGGTGCCAGTTCAAGCGGAAGCTGGCGAGAATTAGCACGCCAACCAGGCTGAAAAGCACTGCGACCAGCACGCCCAAACGGCCGGCTGCTCGCTGCGCCTGAACGGTGGCCGCAAGCCCCCATTTACACAGAAAATTCCAAATGCCCGCGCCGAGATGAAACGACGAGGCCATCACGCCGATGACCATGAAGAGAAGGAAGTAAGGACTCGAGAGATCCTGAGCGACATTCTCATACGTCGACCGGCCATGCGTCACCCAGCGTTCCGTGTAGAGATGCCAACCGATGTAAACAAAAGCGATTAGTCCCGTGTAACGCTGTAAGGTGTAGAGCCAGTTCTTCACCCACGGATAGGACGAAACGTTGGAGTCGCCTCGCAGCCAGATGTAGATACCGTAGAGGCCATGATAAAGCATGGGAAGAAAAATGAATCCCCATTCCACGAAGGGACGAAACGGAATCGTTTGCAGATCGCGGGAGACCTCGTCGTACTTGGGGGCGCTGACGAGCGCGGCACTATTCGACCAGAAGTGCTCGGCGAGGAAGGCGCCGACAGGAACAATTCCGGTTAAGGAGTGAAGCTTCCTGAGCAGATAACTTGTGTCAGGCCGGGTTGTCGTGGAAGACATGCCCTCTCCGCCGCCAAAGTCCCAGGGAAATTTGAAAGGAGCGAACCAGCAGGGACGCGATTTGAATCGCGGCAAAATTCAGTATAGGCAGTTAGCAGGAGCGATGCAAGTCGACCTGTCGCTTCGAACGGCACCAGGAGTCTCAAAAATCCTTGCGGCAGACGCAAGGAAGCGCAAACATAAGAGATAACGGATGACCGAGGCTCTCCCGGCAGCCCTCACGACTTGCCCCCTGAAAACTAGGGGATAATTGACAAAAAGATGAGCACTGGCCTGGTGTCAGAACTGGAACGATTAGTCGACGCGCTCGAATCCGACGGAACGGCGGCGGAGGTGTCTTTGCCCGCGGTCGCGGAAAAAATAGCGAAGGCACTGCGGGTGAAGACCGACGAAGTCGCGATCCTGGCGGTTTCGAATCGATGGAAACACCTGCATTTTCTGGTGCCGCAGGTGCTGAAGAATGTGGGATTCATTCCACTTACAAGCAATTCAGCGCTTGCAGCGCGAACGGCGCGCGAAAGCCGACCTGAGATAAACAACAGTTTTTCAGCTGTGCGGCATGCCTCGGTGTTTGAAGGAGTAAAGGCAGCGACGACGGCGAGTCCATACAGAAAATCATTAGCGCGCCCATATTCTTCGAAGGAAAAGTTGTTGGCGTCATGCAGATAAGTCGCAAGGGCGGCAACCTAGCAAGCGCGGGGCCGGATTTTACGCAAGAAGAACTCAGATGCGTGCTGGCAATCTGCAAGCCGCTTGGTAAGTTGGTCAGTCATCTGGCCGGCGAGTGACCGACGGCGCTCGGTCGGTTGCTGTTGGTAGTTTGCAGCACGCCGCATACTGCAGCGAAACGCGCAAAAAAGATTTTGCCGGCGCTTCTCTTCTCGGAAAACGCGCGCATTCTACATTGACACTAGGAAGCTTACTTGTTACTTTTCCAACTGGCTTAAAGCATTCGCGTCAAACTATTTACCGGGACGGTGGCCCAGCACTATGGCGTTTGTTGCGAAGAAAATTTTCCTGACGAAGGGCGTAGGAAAACATCGAGAGAGGCTTTCAAGTTTTGAATTGGCGCTGCGGAATGCTGGAATCGCCGCTTGCAACATCGTACGCGTAAGCTCGATTTTTCCGCCGAACTGCAAATTGATATCGCGCAGCGAAGGATTGAAGCTGATCCGTCCGGGCCAGGTGGCATTCACGGTAATCAGTGAAAATTCGACGAAGGAACCACACCGATTGATCGCTGCGAGCATCGGGCTCGCGCTCCCTGGCGACAAATCGATGTACGGCTACCTTTCCGAGCATCACTCGTTCGGCGAAACCGAAGATATTGCGGGCGAATACGCCGAAGAGCTTGCGGCGGAAATGCTCGCTACTACGTTGAACGTCGAATTCGATCCGGACCTCTCGTGGGATGAAAAGAAAGAAGTCTACCGGATCTCGAACAAAATCGTGCGGACCATGAATATCACGCAGTCCGCTGTCGGCGATAAGCGCGGGTTGTGGACAACGGTGCTAACCGCAGCCTTCCTCATCGGCGAAGACGATTGACCTCTCTCGCCACAGCCTAGACCGATTCTCTTTACACGACCCTGGCGATAAGAGATATAAAAGCAACGCAGGACAGTTCGACACCAATTTTTCTCTAAATTCCGCCCGCAAGCTTACCCATCGGGGTCGTAGGCAGCACGAAACCACCTTTTCAGCTCGTCGTCGATCTGGTCGAGAGTCGAAACCTCGATGCGATGGGTGATGCGATCTTTCTTCGCAAGGCCACCAATATCGATAAGGCGCTTCGGCAGCTTGCCCCTATAACTTGTAAAGCACAGTCCAAAATCGATGCGCGTGTGGTGGTGGGCTTGATCTGAGCGAAGACATGATTGCGATAGAAGCGGAACCATCGTCTTGCACGGGCAAGCCTTGACGTCGGGGCCAAGAGATTTGCCGAGGGCGAGAAGCTGCTCGAAGACAGGCCGCAACAGCGATTTCTTGGCCCGAATGTTGTTCTTCGACGTATTGCAGAGCCGTGGCCAGATACTTTTCGGGCGAATCTTCTTCCCCGCCCTCTCCATGGCACGTTCGGTGCTCCACCATGCGGAGTTCGTGCCAGGTTTGTGCTCGGATTTCAGCCAAGCCCGGGGTGCTTGATAGTCCCTTCGGCCCTTCTTTTTTGACCAGGGCAAGAGACCGACCGGTCTTGGGCTTCAGTTCGGCGATCCACTTCTAGACCATTGCGACGGCCGGATGGACATCGTAGAGAGACGCCGACCCCGCGCGAGTTGCGTTACTTCTTTAGGTACCCGAGTCGCTGGAGGACGGCTCCCACCACCAGCGGGAGAGCGACGGTCGCATCTTCCAGCACTTCAGCAAATCGGCCACCTTCTTCAGGGGGCACAAATTTGCCCCAACTCACCGCTTCGGTGTAGGTGCTCCCGCTGAGGCCGCCCCAGTGGACCGGCTCTGGACAGATGCGCACACCGTAGTTGTAGCGTTTCAAGGGAAGTTTTTCATAACCGCGCCGCGCCATGAGTTCCGCATATACTCCGAACTGCTGCGACCAGTTCCGCGGAACTCCGCCGCCAATCGTGAAAATACCCATTTTCTTCGTGGCCAACATCATATTGGCGAAGGTTTCGAAGTCCTCAAATGGGTCAAAACGCAAGACGGGACGCTTATCTCGCTTGCGGGCGTACTGATTCAGGGCAAAATCGAGGCCAAGTTCGGAGTCGGTGAATGCAGGAACAAAGACGGGAACGTTGTGCTCGAAAGCGGATTTGAGTATGCCGCGCCCTTTGGAGTTTTTCGCAAGGAATTCGCCGATGCGCTTGTGAAGCTTGTAACTGCAAACAGCCTCGGTCGCATTCCAATCTTCGAGAATGCCGTCGACAACTTCCTCGACGTGATCGAGATTCGTTTCGGGTTCAAGGGAATCATAGACGCGGTTGTAGCCGGCGAGAAAGAGTTCTTTGTCATCCATTTTCGAGGGATCGTAACGGAAATGCGAGCGGCCAGTGGCTTCGACCAGGCCGTGAGCCATGAGGGCGCCCGTCGAGACAATAGCCTTCACAACGCCGGACTCAATCAGGTCACAGAAGACAAGGCCCATCTTGCCGACCGTGAGAGCACCGGCCAGAGTCATCACGACGAAGCAATCCTTGTCGCGCGCCATCGCTTCGAGGACATCAGCGGCGTCACCAATCTGTCGGGCGGTATAGGCTGTGTCGCCCATAGCCCGAACAAGCTCGTCAATGGTCTTGATTTTAGAGAGGTCGAGCGGATAGATCGGACGAAGTTTGTCTTTGACGGGATCGTGAAGAACGCGTCCGGTAACAGTCTTGCTGGAGTTCTTAGCCATCGAGTCTCCTGACGGGTGGAAGTTAACGGCGTGTAATAATTGGCCCGAGATTTTTAGAAACGCGCGAAAGGATTGTAATGCGAAAAGAATTGATAGTACAAACGAACGAGGAACGAAAGTAGAATTCTGGACGCCAGCAGAGGGCTAGCAACGGGGGCCGAGCGCGACAGAAAGAGGTTTGGAGAAATGGCTGACAAATTTGTGGTGGGACTCGTGCAGATGCGCTGCACCACGAACAAGGAAGACAATGTGGCGCGCGCTGAGGACAAAATTCGCGAGGCGGCGGCACGCGGGGCGCAAATCATATGCCTCCATGAATTGTTTGCCGGGGAATATTTTTGCCGGACGGAAGACGCGGAATTGTTTGATCTTGCGGAACCGGTGCCCGGTCCGACGACAGACCGGCTGGCGAAAGTGGCGAAGGAAAAGAACGTCGCCTTGGTGGTTTCGCTGTTCGAACGGCGCGCCGCAGGCGTTTACCACAACACTTGCGCGATTCTGGACGCCGACGGATCGTATCGTGGCAAATACCGGAAAATGCATATTCCGGATGATCCTCTATATTACGAAAAATTCTACTTTACTCCGGGTGACCTGGGCTTTCTGAACTTTGATACGAAATATGCGCGGATTGGTGTGCAGATCTGCTGGGACCAGTGGTATCCGGAAGGTTCGCGCATCACCGCAATGCAAGGTGCTCAGGTAATCTTCTATCCCACGAGCATCGGCTGGCACCCGCATGAGAAGGCAGAAATGGGAGGGGCGCAACTCGATTCCTGGAAAACAATTCAGAGGGCGCACGCGGTAGCGAATGGAATTTACGTAGCGGTGGCGAATCGCGTGGGATTTGAAGGAAAACCCGAAAAGGGCGATCCGGGATTGCAGTTCTGGGGAAATTCGTTTGTTGCCGACCCATCGGGCCAGTTTCTTGCGGAGGGTTCGAACGACAAGGAGGAGATTCTCGTAGTGGAGTGCGATCCCTCAAAGAGTGAAGATACGCGACGCAATTGGCCGTTCTTCCGCGACCGGAGAATTGATGCTTTCGGCCCGCTATTGGAAAGATGGGGGAAAGAGGAAGTACGGAAGTAGGCATGGACTTCAGACTGATCTTTTGCCAAAAGGTTTTGTCATGTCCCCACTTCCCCGGCGCGATGCCTCCCTGTGTCGCTACCTTTCGAAATGAACGCTTACCTATTTTATGAAAACAAAGACCGGAACGAAGGCGCCAAGCAAATTGGGATTTCGAATGCCGGCGGAATGGGAGAGGCATGAAGCCACTTGGCTTGGCTGGCCACACGAGTTGACCGATTGGCCAGGAAAGTTTGCGCCTGTTCCGTGGGCTTTTGCCGAAATCGTGCGCGTTCTTTCGCGCGTCGAACGAGTCTTCCTGTTGGTCGAGAACCGCGAGGCCGAAACCCGCGTTCGCGCAATCCTGAAAAAGGCCGGAGCGAAGCTCGAGACCGTAGAATTCTTCCGCGTGCCGACCGATCGTGGCTGGATGCGGGATTCCGGACCGATTTGCGTGACGAACGAGGCGGGCGGTATGGCCTACAACAACTTTGTGTTCAACGGCTGGGCGAAATACGGGAACCACAAGAGGGATGCAGCAGTGGTGCGCAAGGCGAACGCGAGATTAAAACGGCAGCTCTATTTGCCCGAATACAAAGGCCGCCGCGTGGTGCTCGAGGGCGGTTCGATAGACGTGAATGGTCGCGGCACACTTCTAACGACGGAAGAATGCTTGCAAAGCAAGGTTCAGGAGAGGAATCCCGGATTTACCAAGGAAGATTACGCGGAAGTTTTCCGCCAATATCTCGGTGTTACAAACGTCCTCTGGCTCGGGAACGGAATTGCTGGCGACGATACACATGGTCACGTGGACGATTTGACGCGCTTTGTGAGTGGGACCACCGTAGTGACAATTGTGGAAGAGGATCGAAGCGATGCGAACTATGCGGCGCTGCAGGACAACCTGGCGCGTCTGCGCGCGATGAAAGACGAGGACGGCCGTGCGCTGCAGGTCGAAACACTGCCGATGCCAAAGCCCGTGTACTTTGACGGCCAACGATTACCGGCTAGCTACGCGAACTTCTACATTGCGAATGGAATTGTGATTGTGCCCACGTTTAATGATTCGAACGACCCGGTGGCACTGAATACGCTGCGAAAATTATTTCCGGAACGCGAGGTGATAGGGATACACTGTCGCGACCTGGTCCTGGGACTTGGGACGCTCCATTGCATGACGCAGCAGCTACCCGCAGCGGGATGAACGGGGGACGCAGTGATCAACCTAATGACGAGCTTGGCAATGCAAGTGACTGGGCGCGAGACCGATGTGTACGTACAGGTTGGGCCAGGTCGCAGCCTGCTCGGATGGATTATTCTCGGGCTGATCGCCGGATGGCTGGCGGGAAAGCTTGCGCGAGGCCGCGGCTTCGGCTGTATTGGCGACATTCTTCTTGGATTGATCGGATCGGTTGTGGGCGGATGGATCTTCACGAAACTGGGCATAGTGCACGAAAACACTTTTCTGTTTTCACTGGCCGCCGCGACAGTCGGGGCTGTGGTCCTGGTCTCAATTGCACACCTGTTTTTCGGAGGGCGGAATCAATAGCGGGGAGGCCTTTCAATCGCTCGCCGGGAAACGAGCGAACCCAACCCACGAATGAAGCATCCTCGAGCGTCGCGGCGTGGCGATGCCGTGTTTTTTGGCGGCGTCAGTCCTTGGGAAGTTGGGATCGCCCTTGACTTCCTTGATCTGGTTGTTACGGCGCTCGCTGAACCCATAGGCATCCCGCCTTGGCCGGCCTCGAATCAAGAACACCCGCGCAGCAGTGTGATACGATTTTAGGTTCACCAGGTGGAGAGTAAGACCTCTTGAGCAAGGCTACGCAGACACTCACCGCGATTCCCCTCGGCGGTCTCGGCGAATTCGGAATGAACATGATGGTGTTCCGCTACGGCGCGGACATCGTCGTGGTTGATGCCGGCATGATGTTCCCGGAATCGGAATTGCTCGGCGTCGACCTGGTGATTCCTGACATTGCTTATCTGAAGCAGAACAGCGAGCATGTCCGGGCAATCGTCCTCACCCACGGCCACGAAGACCACATCGGGGCTCTTCCGTACATTTTGCGCGATCTGAATGTGCCCATTTACGGCACGCGGTTCACGCTGGCGCTCGCGAAAAAGCGGCTGGAAGAGGCCGGCCTGCTCGAGACCGCAAAATTGTTCGAAGTCACGCCTGGACGCTTGGTCGAGATCGGTCCATACGAGATTGAGTTCATCCCGGTCACCCATAGCACCATTGATTGCGTCGCGCTCGCGATCCGGACGCCACTCGGCGTCATTATCCACACCGGCGATTTCAAGATCGATCAGACGCCCGTGGACGACGCTCCATTCGACCTGCATTCCTTTGCACGATACGGGAACGAGGGCGTGCTGGCGATGTTCAGTGACTCGACAAACGTGGAGCGTCCTGGGTTCACCCCGTCGGAAAGGGCCGTGGTTCCACGCATCGAAGAGTTGACACGTCTCGCTCCGCGGCGCGTGGTTCTGTCCTGCTTTGCGTCCTCGATTCATCGGATCCAGCAGGTGATCGACATTGCGGAGCGGGTAGGACGAAAAGTGGGGTTTGTCGGCCGCAGCATGGTCGACAACGTCGAGATTGCGCACGACCTCGGCTATCTGAGTATTCCGGATGGCATGGTCGTGCGCCCGCAGGATATCCGCGGGTTTGATCCCAAGAAGCTGCTGTTGCTGGTGAGCGGATCGCAGGCGGAACCGATGTCGTCGATGTCGCGGATCGCGGTCAACAATCACCGGCTGGTGACCATCGATGAAAACGACACGGTGATCCTGTCGGCCAGAATCATTCCCGGCAACGAGAAAGCCATTTTCCGCATGCTCGATCATATGTTCCGACGCCGGGCGCTGGTGTACTACGACAACTCTGGCGGAACGATTCATGTCAGCGGGCATGCCAGTCAGGAAGAGCAAAAATTGCTCCTGCGGCTGGTAAAGCCAAAGTATTTCGTACCGGTGCACGGAGAGTACCGCCATTTGTTCCGTCACGCGGCGCTCGCGCACCAGTTGGGCTGCGTGAGCGGAGAAATTTTGCTGCTGGAGAACGGCAAGTGCATCGAGTTCACGGAAGACGGCGTGTTCCGCCGCGACCCCGTGACTGCCGGACGAGTCCTCGTCGATTCCGGCTCGCTCGAAGAAATCGAGGAGATGGTCGTCCGCGACCGGAAGCATCTCTCGGAAGAAGGTGTGGTGATCCCGATTATCGCAATTGACAAGCATACAGGTGAGATGGAGTCGTCGCCGGAAATCGTGACGCGCGGCTTGATGAGCGAGAATGGCAACGAGTTTCTCGCCGGCGCGCGTGACGTCGTGGCGCGAACCGTAGAATCGTCGAACCTCGAAGAACGCGCCGACTGGTCGGTAATCAAAGAAAAAATCCGCGTCGACCTTAAGAGGTACATCAACAAGCAGACACAAAAACGCCCATTGATCTTGCCCGTGATCCTGGAGGTCTAATAACCGTCCGGTGCACGGCCGCCCGCCGCGCATGCATTCGACAATTCATCAGAAGAATCCGCTTCAGAAACTTCAAGTAGGCTAAAATCGAACGCTGATGGCAGACGTCGAGCACACAGTTTCCAATCCTCAGCCATTCCCTGCCCCGAGCGCCAGCACCACGCCTCATGGAGGAACGTCGAGGGCCACCATGGCGTTCATCATCGCCACGGTAATGCTGGATTTCCTGGCGTTCGGGATCATTGCGCCTGTGCTGCCTGATTTGATCAAGTGGTTCGAGGGCGGAAGCATCGCGCGGGCATCGGACGTCACGGGGTACTTCGCGTTCGCGTGGAACCTGATGCAGTTTCTGTTTTTGCCGGTCCTGGGTGCATTGAGCGACCGCTTCGGACGGCGGCCAGTAATCTTGATTTCATGCTTGGGATTAGGACTCGACTACATTTTTATGGCCCTCGCACCGTCGCTGAAGTGGCTCTTCGTAGGCCGCCTGATTTCGGGAATAACCGCCTCGAATGTCTCGACCGCGTTTGCGTATATCACGGACATTACTGTTCCGGCAGAACGTGCGAAAAAGTTTGGGATGCTCGGAGCGGCGTTTGGCGTGGGATTCGTCGTGGGACCGGCCGTGGGAGGACTGCTCGGGCAGCATAATTTGCGCGCTCCCTTTTGGGCGGCGGCTGGGTTGAGCCTGGCAAATTTCCTTTATGGCATGTTTGTGCTCCCGGAATCGCTACCAAAAGAGAAGCGCGCGAAGTCCGCCTGGCACATGGCCAATCCCCTGGGATCGCTGACGCTGCTCAGGTCGCATCCGGAGTTGGCCGGCTTGTCGATTGTGGTGACCCTTTATTATCTGGCGCACCAGTCGCTACAGAACGTGTGGGTACTATACACGGAATACCGCTATGGCTGGAGCCGGCAGAGCGTGGGCGTGTCGCTGGCGGTGGTGGGCATTTGCGCGGTAATTGTGTCCGGTGGGTTGGTCGGGCCATACGTGAAGAAGTTTGGTGAACGCTTCAGCCTGGCCTCAGGATTGTTATACGGCTTTCTCGGATTCGCAGGGTTCGGCCTGGCCTGGCGGGGCTGGGGAGCCATCGCAGCGATTCCCTTCATTGCCTTGTGGGGCGTGGCAGGACCTGCGATGCAATCACTGATGTCACAGAGGGTAGATGCGTCTTCGCAAGGTAAACTGCAAGGCGCAATCAACTCGCTGCGCGCGCTGACTGGGATGGCGGGTCCGCTCCTCTTCACGCAGGTGTTCTCTGCGGCGATTTCTCCGACGGCGCAAGTGCATTTGCCAGGCGCGCCGTACTTTCTGGCGGGGTTGTTGTTGGTCTGCGCGTTGCTGGTAGCGGTAGCCGTGACGCGAAAACACGCCCCTGCAACAGCGCCAGAGACGGCGGCCTAAGGCTACGCCTGTGAGGGGAGGCCTCATCTCTGGTGGCCTGGGCGACAGGCCACCGCCGTTAAATGCAGGAAAACCGATGCGTAGTATTGCGTAGTACCGGTTTCTTGATTCCGCGAGCGCCGGGGTATACGCTTAAATCCCGCCCAGAAGGTGCGCCTTCCCGCCGAGCAGGGGAACAGGGGAGGTCCAAAGAATTCCAAGAACGGCAAGGAGGAGAGGTATGGCAACAGCGACAAGCGTAATTGAACCGAAGGTGAAAGTTAGCGCGACAAAACTGCTGATCAACAACAAGTGGGTTGATGCCGCCTCGGGAAAAACGTTTCCGACCATCAATCCTGCGACTGGTGAAACCATAGTGCAGGTGGCAGAGGCGGATGCCGCCGATGTGGACAAGGCGGTCGCGGCAGCGCGCGCAGCCTTCGACAAAGGTCCTTGGCGAAAGAAGATGAGTGCCTCGCAGCGCGGCGTGCTGCTGAACAGGTTGGCCGACCTTATCGAAAAGAACAAGGAAGAACTGGCGGAACTCGAGTCGCTGGACAATGGAAAGCCGTATCACGTCGCGATGGCCGCCGATTTGCCGCTGACGATTGCCTGTTACCGCTATTACGCGGGGTGGGCGGACAAGATTCAAGGAAAGACCATTCCCGTCCAGGGGAACTATTTCTGCTACACCAAGCACGAGCCCGTAGGCGTCGTGGGCCAGATTATCCCCTGGAATTTCCCCCTGCTGATGCAGGCGTGGAAGCTCGGACCAGCGCTCGCCGCTGGCTGCACTGTAGTAATGAAACCAGCCGAGCAGACACCGTTGACGGCGCTGCGGGTGGGCGAACTGTTTCTCGAAGCGGGCTTCCCCGAGGGGGTGGTCAACCTGTTGCCGGGCTACGGACCGACAGCAGGAGCGGCGATCGCGCGCCACATGGATGTAGACAAGGTGGCGTTCACAGGCTCGACGGAGGTAGGTCACCTCATTATGAGGGCCGCGGCCGACACGAACCTGAAGCGAGTGACTCTCGAACTTGGCGGAAAGAGCCCCAACATCGTATTCGCCGACGCGGACATGGATCAGGCCATCGAAGGCGCGCATTTTGCGCTGTTCTTCAACCAGGGCCAGTGCTGCTGCGCCGGTTCTCGCCTGTACGTTGAAGAGAAGGCCTACGACCACTTCGTCGAAAAGAGCGTCGAGCGCGCAAAGAAGCGCACCGTGGGGAATCCATTCGACAGAAACACAGAGCAGGGCCCACAGGTGGACCAGGACCAGTTCAACAAGGTGATGAGCTACATCGAGTGCGGCAAGCAGGAGAAGGCCAAGTTGCTGGCGGGTGGAAACCGTGTGGGAGACAAAGGCTACTTCATTGAGCCAACAGTGTTCGCCGACGTTCAAGACAATATGAAGATCGCGCAGGAGGAAATTTTCGGACCGGTGATGTCTATCA
>Ga0306924_10000872_pt1 | contig 26473 bp, 26 predicted proteins | sample sta12Can44000111_FD_203756 | JGI IMG/M metagenome (GOLD analysis project Ga0306924, IMG submission 203756) | Lab enrichment of tropical soil microbial communities from Luquillo Experimental Forest, Puerto Rico - statanox.12C.anox.44.000.111 (v2)... | ecosystem: Environmental > Terrestrial >... | reverse complement strand
GATAAAGGTTGAACAAAGTTCATGAAAAACAGTGATAAAGGTTGAACAAAGTTCATGAAAAACAGTGATAAAGGTTGAACAAAGTTCATGAAAAACAGTGATAAAGGTTGAACAAAGTTCATGAAAAGGGTTGAACAAAGTTCATGAAAAGGTTACAACAAAGTTCATGAAAAACAATGATAAAGGTTATAATATCTCTTCATCGAAATATTATATATAAGTTAAGAGCAACTAGAACAAATACATTAGTGAAGCGTAAAGAGCGATGAAGGTGTTTTTAAACCTTCAATGAATTTTTCATGAAGTTCTATAGGTTCTATATAATTTTTTCTAAAATCTATAAGCTTTAAGAACCCAAAGATCATGAAAATTAGTGTGTGAAGATCTTAAAACTACTGTTCCAATATTATACTATCACAGTGATAGTATAATAACCTATTCTTTGTTACAATCTATACATGAAATTTCATAATCTTTGGGTTCTTAAAGCTCTATAAACTTTAAAGAAGTTTAGAGGAACCTATAGAAGTTCATGAAAAATCATTCATTGAAACGTCCTTTAACTTATTCATGTTCGCTCTAGTGTTACATATAACATCGCTCTCAACGCGATGTTATAACTTTCATATCTGTTAATGAAAATGGATGAAACTTTAGCTATCTTCATAGCTATATGTTTTCTCATAGCTATAGTAGTGGTTTGGGTGGGTTCCATCATATATCAAAACCCTCCTTTAAATAATGTCACTACATCTGTTATGAGACAATGTTTACCAGGACAATGTGTAGTCAACTCTTATTCAGGAGTTAAGAGATGTCCTACAAATGTAGCTGAAATGGTATCAGCTAATATATCTTATGAATTATGTTCCTCTGAGTTTGTTTGTGATAACAATTCAGCTCCGTTAGCTGTAGATGATAGAAGTGTTGCTATAGGAGGAAGTTTATGTCCCTCAGATGTACCATGTCAGTGTTTAGCAGGTCAATACTGCGGTCCAGATATCATGAGTTACTTTGTACCCTTTTGGTCTAATCAAGATCCACTGATCAAGTATGGACAGAAAACCTCAGTCACTGATGTCTTAGGAACTGTTCATTATACTCCTCCCTATTATATAGCTAGCACTGGAGGCTCTTGTACTATAAGTCCTACTTTATATGCTAATGGAGCTTTGGATACAGGCTCTTGTCTCTTTGGGACTTTAGCTTACTTTCCTAGAGCTGGAGCAACTGTAGGTGGTTTAACTACTCCTTTAGCATGTGTTAGGGGACCTCCATGCCCTTCAGGTCAAGGTTTATCGGCAGTCTGGAATCCTATAACTAAAAGCATTGTATGTCAAGATGTTAGGGACTCGGTCATCTTAAATTTATAAAGAAAATTATGCTCTTCGTATAGAATGTGATAACACGATTATTGTTATCACATGTATGAGATATTTATTAGTCTACATGATCTTTAGCTGCATTATACTCCCATGCTTTATCTAACATTTTAGTTAGTATGACTGTATACAGATCCGTGTTTTCGTTCTTAGGGTTGGTGTCTATTTTGGAGGAAGCTAAGGAATTAGAGATGGAAGTGTTAACAGTTTCGGAGACTTTGTCCCAAAATCCTGTATTCATGTTGGCACTTTCCTTCTTAGAGAAGTTAATACAAGATTTAAGAACTAAGAAACTCCAAGCTAAACCTAAAACACCAGAGATAGAAACAAAGAATGCAAAGAAAGAATACCTAAAAGTATCAACTAAGAGGGCTTCAGTGAAATCCATTTTCTGATTTATAGAGGTCTAAACCAAAAGTTCAGAAAATGTTAAGAATTAAGGACATTTTATGCGCTTTAGTTAATATGGTAATTAACATGATCTTGATGTTCATACCGTGTTGGGTTATGTTAGATAAGGATTGTTATTCTAGCATTGGGATGAAATCTAGTTTTATCTATGAATCTGTCTTTATCTTAGTCATGCAGATTATGTCTGTTTTAACTTCAGGTATCCAAATCCTAGGTTTGATCATGTTTAAGTTAGAGGGAAACAAGGCATTCTTGATGAGTGCTATCTGGAGTGGCATACGATTCGTAACTAATTTTCTGCAATGTTTAATAGTCTTAGTAGTAATAGAAATCTCCGGTTTTAGGCACGATTATAGATTCCCTATGATCGTGAACATCATCTGGTCTTGTCTAATAGTTGTAGAATTTCTGGGAACTTTTATTATCTTCTTACGCCAACGTCATAATTTTAGGTATCTAAATGTCTAAATCTTTTTTCTACTTAATTAGGTTCGTTTCGGAAGATATGGTCATCCAATATGGAACAGTCTATAAAGATATAGACGAAAAGAGCTTAGATGAGAACACATATATCATCTTCTTTGGTCATATAAATGTGCCACAATGTATGATAGCTGAGATCATAAATCGTCTATTGTTATACTTGATAGATGCGGAGATAGAATTTGAAGGCCGCAAGGATCATATAAAGCTATCTAAGGTTACTATAGATATTGCAGGTATAGTAATCAGGTATGCAGTTAAGGCTTTCCTTAAAACTACAGGAAAGCAGGGACCTATTCTGCCATATCTAGTTTACCATCAAAATCAAGAATTCTTGAGTGAATCAGCATGGGAAAGTGCACACTGGCATATCTCATATACTATTTATAAGAGCTTGATCGAGAAACCAGAACCTGAACCAAGAAGATGTTGTCTCTTGTTGTAATTGTAAACAAAGTTGTTATAGGAACGTGATTCCTATAACATTTTTCATGAATTGTTCTAATCCACATAAATGGAGGAAATGTATGATGGAGAACCGACTCCAACCGAATTCGTCATTGATACTGAACAGCAAGGTGATGTCTTAATCATTAGAGTCTCTAGGGATATTATCTCAGAGGAAGATGAGAGAAGCTATGATAATAGATTATTCAGAAGAGATTATGATACTAATGCATATCCATATTTCAACTATGATGATTGGATCAATCAGACTATGATCGATCCTAATGGTTATAAGGGTGATCTACCTCCAATTGGTAGATATCTCTTAGCTACTGAAACAGTAGAGTTAGAATTCAAGCAGGATATCATCTCTAGAGTAACCATTGAAGTGGAGCAAGGGACCTATGAAATCCGATATAAGCAAGGTAAATACGATGCAACCTTGATCAATGGCGAGACGGTAGAGAATGAAGCTTCAATCCTTAAAGTAGCTATTGCAGAGCAATCAATGTCTAGCCTTAAATACTACGGTGTACTGCTTTATGATAAAGGAGAACTTCAAGATGAAGCATTGAGATTCACCTCGGAAGATAGATTATTAGGTATAAATGGTGTTCCATATTTCATAGGTAATTATAAGGATGATAAGTGGCATAATATCAGACCTTACAATGCTATCATGAATAGTATCTTCACTTTATTGTTTAAACCTTTTACCCTACAGAGAGATTTGCCTAATGAAGATTGGGCTATAGAGGTTTGGTACTTAGCTCTCAGGGAATTAGTAAATCATGGGTTTAAATATCCTTACCTTATGAAATTCTTTGATGGTCTAAGTGTAACCGATAACATCACTGAATGGAAGGGTTATAAGATGGTAACTATAGAATATAATAATTCTCTATATCATAGCTTCCTTAAGAATCGTAAGATTTATGCTATGATGGCTGAAATAGGTTTTAGTACATTCTTGTATTTCATCCGTAATGACAAAGGCTACCAAATACCTCATGTAGATACTGAAGCTAATATAAGTCAAAGATATACTAATGTGGCAGCTTATGTAGGCAACAGACCTGATCTTAACTCTGATGAAGGTTTCATACAAGTTAGAGTCAATCGTAATTCATGTTATCCCGATCCTTCTTATGCTACTATGGGCTTAGTTTGTACTAGAACCTCCATTTATGATCCGTTCTGGGATCCTTTCTCGGTCCTATTGCATGAATTACAGTAATAAACACCTAGAATTCTTAACGTTAACTAAGGAATCCAAAGTCTTAATGGCTCTAGATGCTACCTCGGTACTTAAATCACATCTAGTTTGGACCTCGATATCTTGAAATTCATCATATCTAACTAGAATATCATAGGTTAAATAGGTATTATGTTTACCATTATTAAAGTAGAGTTGCAAGATCATAGTGAAGATCTTGAAATGTAGAACCAATGCACCATGAACACTTATGGTGCCATTAGACCAACTAATACTCATACTTCTTAGTTGTTGTTTGTTGATTTCAGTCCAAATATTATCCCTGAAGACCCTGAGATCTGTCCACTCAACATCTCTAAGGATGAAACCATAGGACCAGTCATTACTTACATCAGCTATATTAGAGTCATTATCTCCTAAGCTGCATAGACAATCAAACCCTTCATTCAAGATACACAAAAGGTAAAGATACATAGTTTTAAATGGCCTCAATATTGGAACTAGAATTGCGTTATTGTATTACATTCATTACGATTAATCCATACATACACTACATAACAGATCCAAATCTACTAGATTATGCTAATAAGGCTTTAAATGAAAATCTTGAACTCCAACATATTCATGATACATTATTCCGTATAGCTGAAAGGTGGAATGATCTATATCGTTTATATATCTTCTACCTTAAGCTTGTAGGTTTAGAAATCTTCATACCTTTAGCTAAGACTATTCCCAAAGATATTTATTGGAGCCATCAAGAACTAGTGATACAACTCTTAGATTTATGTATTAGATATCATAGAGCTGAAATGGATTGTGCCACTGCTATATTTAGTATGGAAACTATACTAATACCATATGTTAATCTTAAAGATCATCCCATTAACATAGATTATTATTACTTCCGAGGTCTAATGCATAAAGTTGGCATAATAGATGAAGATTCATGATAAAAGGATATAATAGCATGAATATATGCTATTATATTTAGAAGGTCTTGAGTTGATGGTTATAATTCCTTAAAGCTTGTTGTTACATAACAACACAACAAGCTTTAGATTCCGATTCTAAGTTTCCTATAGTGTTGGCTACATCAGTAGCCAAATTGATGATGTTAGAATGATAGATTGTTTCTCCAATCCGGAAGCTAATTTCATAGGCGTCCTTGCGTTTAGCTCTAATAACTCTTAGATAATAGGATATAACATTACATAAGTACTGAGACATAATACCTAAATTATCTGTGGCCATGTATCCACCTACTATATGTTTAGTAACATTAGATAAATCCTCTATAGTGAATTGATAGGTCTCAAACAATATCAGGTATAAATACTTCTGGCTTATAGCTTTTAAATCCTTGATGGTAGTCGGAGTTATAATGTAGAACCCCCTCTTCTTAGTAATTAGAATAGCAAATTTTCTAAACATTTTAAAATAATATGATTAAGCTCCAAGAACAAAAATATAGACTTCATACACCATTCACCGAGATGGTCTTATTTCCAAGATGGTATTCGTTATACCATAATTTGATTAGCTCCATCTTTAAACGCAAATTTAAACCATACGGTCCATGAAACTATGGAATTAACTATTATTGTAAGAAAGAAGTCTCAAGTTCCTGAAGATGTTGACACTTGTGAGTTTCTTACACAGGAAACTCAAACTAGTTCAGGGACTATAATAGTCCATGATGCATCTCTGATACCACAATCGATGGTGGAAAATGTGGATCATATCATCATGTACAATCAAACATCTGCTAAGTCCCTTAAATTCTTATATGAGAATTTCTTCCATATAATTTATGATCAACCTGCAACCTTTAAATCTAAAGTAAAGGAATGTCTCTCAGGTCAACCTGAAGCACACTTTAAGCTGAATGTTAACACAGCTACTCTTTCTATTCAAGGTTATACTTCACCAAACACTAATAATAGTACTTATAACAATCCACAACAAGTCATGAATATGGTTGATGTAATGGCTAAACTTTTCATGCCATCTAGAAGAGACATTCTAGATTAACACAGAACATAAATAATATCTTATATTCAAGATATTATTTGCTTAAATTTTTATAACTTTTGAGGCCTGAAATGTCCGTTATAATTTCTTTAGATATTACATATAATAGTAACATGTTAATGCAGCTTAGAGCTAAGATTCCTACCATAGAATGTAAAGAAATTACAGTTAGTTCTATGAGAGAATTAATGGAATTAAAAGATAGAAATGCAGTTACTTGTATAACTTTAGACACTGTAACAGAAGTTACGTTTGTTATAGAATGGTTCCCTAACCTCTTACAACTTACTATAAAGAACTCTAACATACAAAGTGATCTATCGCGCTTGTGCCTCAGACGATGCCAGCTATTATATTGTTCTAGTAATCAACTTACTTCGTTACCAGAGCTTCCTGCATGTAAGGAGTTATATTGTTGTAACAATGAACTTATTTCACTTCCAGAGCTTCCTGCATGTAAGGAGTTATATTGTTCTTATAATAAACTTATCTCGCTTCCAGAACTTCCTGCATGTCAGTGGTTAGATTGTTATGACAATGAACTTACTGCGCTTCCAGAACTTCCTGCATGTCAGAAGTTATATTGTTCTAGTAATCAACTTACTTCGTTACCGGAGCTTCCTGCATGTCAGACGTTAAATTGTTCTTATAATAGTCTTACTTCGCTTTCAGAACTTCCTGTATGTCAGACGTTATATTGTTCTGATAATCAGCTTACTTCACTTCCAAAACTTCCTGTATGTCAGACGCTATATTGCCCCAGTAATAAACTTATTTCACTTCCAGAACTTCATCCATCATGTAAAGTTTTTAATTAAATCTATTGCTATAATAGCTCCGATACAGAGCTATTATATAAAACTATCTGTTAAAATTTTTGTAACTTTTAGCGCCCAAATGTCAGTTATAGTTTATTTAGATTTAACATATCAATGCACTAACATACCACAACTTAGAACCAAAGTTTCAGCTCCAGAACCTAAAGAAATTAAAGTTAGCTCTATGATAGAATTAATGGAATTAAAAGATAGAAATAGTATAACTTCCATAGTCTTGGATAGAGTTACAGAAGTTACGTTTGTTATAGAATGGTTCCCTAACCTCTTACAACTTACTATAAAGAACTCTAACATACAGAGTGATTTATCGCGCTTCTGCCTTAGGCGGTGTAAGGTGTTATATTGTTCTAACAATCAACTTACTTCACTTCCAGAGCTTCCTGCATGTCGGCAGTTATATTGTTATGACAATGAACTTACTTCACTTCCAGAGCTTCCTGCATGTCATACGTTACAGTGTTCTAACAATCAACTTACTTCACTTCCAGAGCTTCCTGCATGTAAGGAGTTATATTGTTCTTATAATAGTCTTACTTCGCTTCCAGAGCTTCCTGCATGTCAAACGTTAAAGTGTTATAGTAATAAATTTACTTCACTTCCAGAGCTTCCTGCATGTCAGATGTTATCTTGTTCCGATAATAAGACCATATCATTACCTAAACTTCATCCATCATGTAAGGTTTATAACTAAAAACAACATTTCTATATTATCTCTGTGATAGAGATAATATATTTATTTTACCAAAACATCCACCAAATCAAGAAGATAACAATTAGCAAGAATAGAACTACAAAGGCTATAAACAATACACTATTGTTGGTACTTTGTGCTGGAGGAGGTGGAGGAGGAATATGCCTTTCACATTCCCAGGTCTTAACTAACTCTCCAAAGATAGGATTGTATTGAAACACAGGTGGAGAAGTAGCGGTACCTATAAGTTTATCAGAGATTAATTCATGATGTAAAATAATGGATAGCGGTTCATGAGAGTGCTTTAACTTATTTAATAGAAGATCTCTAGCTTTAGGAGCATACATGATAGCATCATCACCTTCAGCGAATTTGGTTGTAACTAATGAACCTCCTGATGTTAGATTAGGTAGAACTATACTACCATTACATTTATCTAAATATCTAGCTAAGTAAACTAAATCCCATGCCAAATTAGAGTTAATGATATTTTGGATCAAACTTAACATGTCTGAAGCTGAGAGGTTACTGAACATACAATCTTTAACGATAATACATGGTTCGTCTGGAGCGATCTCTTGAGCGTTAGTGAAAGAATAAATAAATGCTTTACGTTCTCTATCTTTAGCCGAAAGATGATCATCCGATTGCACAACTGTAACTGTGAAGAAATCACTATCGAATAGCGCTATAAGTTTAGCTACGTGATCCGATTTAGGATCACCATTGGCTATAATATAAACTGGAATAACAGGTGCCATTTTAACATCGATCCGATAAAAACATTTTTATTAAAATCCTTATAGCTTGATGAAATAATAATAATATATTTTTAAGGAATAATAGCATAACTTTCTATGCTATTATTTATATACTTCGTTATTCCTTAGAAACCTGATCTATGTGGTAGGGAAGTAGGGTAGATGTCATAACAGGATCAGATCTAACAGCTTGTTTGAAGCATTTGATGTCACCTATTACATAGGCAGATTTCTTAGCTCTTGTAAGAGCTGTATATATCATTCTTTTATTCACAAACTCTTGATTACCCTTACGATAAGGTAGAGCAAAGATTACACTATCCCATTCAGAACCTTGAGATTTATGGCAGGTTATACCATAAGATATTTGCAAGAGTTTAGTGGATTTAGCTTTACGACTAGTACCAGATCCAAAGAGGGATAAAGACATCTCTTCATAGTCAAACTCTGAATTTAAGCTGAAGAGATTATGAGTTCCAGTTCTATCCCATCCAACTCTTATAGTTTCATTGTTTATAGCAGTAACGACACCTTCATCTCCATTGAAAACAATACCTGCTTCATCATTCTCTGTTAGCATAACTCTATCTCCTAGGTGAAAGTCGGTTCCCCAGGTATCTGTAACGCTTTGATCTGGAAACCTATTATCCCTAAGCAAATATCTAACATCAGAGTTGATCCGTTTAAGATAGAATAAGTAGGGACAAACAATCATGATCTTATCCTTAGGATGTAAAGATTTAATCTTAGCCACTGTATTAACTACTTCTGTATACATAACTTCATTCATACAAGGCATTAATGTAAAGGTTTGATCTGAAGAGTTATACACGTTAGCATTAGAATTTAAGATACCTCTAACGGCATCTAGAAGTCCATTAGCTTGTTGTCTGTAATTAGTAGTTAACTTAATTATGTTAGGTTTTAGGCTTTCAGAGTGTACAATAGTCTCTAATAAATGTCCCCACTCTATAGGTTCTAACTGATTAGGATCTCCTACCATAAGAACCTGAACTTCTTTAGCTTTAAGTTTGTTTACTAGTTGATAGAATAGAGGCATAGAAACCATACTAACTTCATCTATGATTAGGAATTGAAAGTCTAGCTCTTTCATAGCTAATAATCTATGAATAGTAGTGAAGTTCTTACTATCTGCATTAGCTACTTGCATAGCTCTTTGAACTGCTTTACCTGTAAAGGAGCAAACATGATATCCTATTCCTTGTTTCACTAGTTGCTCTATGATTAAGGCAATAAGAGTAGTCTTTCCAGTACCTGCTTCACCTACCATAATGCTGATGGAGCTATCAAACACCCTTTGAATGGTAGGATTATCAGATCTCAGCCCCAAAGCCTTGAACTCTAATTGTTTCTTAAACCATTTAGCTATAGCTGTTTCTACCCTATATGTTATAGGAAAATAAATAAACTGTCCTAACCATTTCAAACCATAAGTTTCCGAATAATACCCCTTGTTTTGAGCCACAAGTTCTGAAGCATATTGCTCTGAAATACAGGTCCAACCGTTATCCTTAACATATTTATATAGGTCAACTATAGCTTGACCTTTAGCTATATCTTCAGCCGTGGGTTTATAGTTAACTATAGAAGCTATCTTTAAACACGCTTGAAACCCAGCAGGATAAGCATAATAAGGATTTTCAAATACTAACCTATAAAGTTCATAGGTTGCTTGATCATGACATAGGAATAGCTCTCTAATTTCTTCATTAGTTAAGTTGAGCAATTTAAACTTTCTAATACATACATTTCGCTTAAACCATGAAAGCAGAGTATCTAGCACTTTAGGTTCGAAGAGCTCTAAAGTATCTTCGAAGGTTTTACCCTTATCTGACCACCTAACCATCTCTTCTACCCATTGAACTAAAGTTTCCGGATCGGTGGAGTTAGTTTTCATGCATAAATAATCATAAACACTAACGCATGATGCTGGATGTTTCTTGAGAGCTGGCTTGATATATGTGTTAGTAAAATCCCACCCAGGGTTTAACCTAACAAAAGCTGGATATAAAATGTTGTTGAGCTCTTTAGGTTTTAGCTGTTCCATTTCGTTGAAGAGTATAATGTCCGAAACCATCAAAGGTAAATATAACTGCGTTTTGCACCTATAACATACATTAGTTTCAGGATTTACCACTTTAAACTCTCTGATCCAATCGCTTCCGTTCTTAGTACATTTATACTCCGTTACTATGCCGTAGTTCATTTGATCCCTATCAGAGGATATTATTTTTTCATTTAGGTTTCAAGAAGACCTAGGCATGAAAGTTATAACATCTCTTCATTGAGATGTTATATTTCAGCTTGAATCAAGCATGAAGGTGTTTTTGGAACTTCAATGATGATTTTTTCATGAACTTCATAGAGTTAGGCGTAGAAACTTTGTTTCTCCTTCGGAGGAAGGCTTAAGTCTTCCGCCAATAATTTTTTCATGATTCCTTGGGGTTTTTATATAAAAACTCCAAGGAGTCTGAATCTATAAGCTTTAAGACACAAAGATCATGAAATTTCATGTGTTATTGTTCTAAATAGTAGGTTATTATACTATCACAGTGATAGTATAATATTTCTTAACTTGTTTTAAGGACTTCATACATGGATTTTTATAGTTTCATTGTTATATAAGCTCATAGATTTTAGAAAAAATTATTATACCCTATGAAGTTCATAAAAAATATCATAGAAAGGTTCATAAAATGTATTGCATTATGCCTCTATGTTTACATATATTATATCTTCATTGAAATAATATAACTTTCTTGTGTCTCTTTTTCATGACCTTTGTGTCTCTTTTTCATGACCTTTGTGTCTCTTTTTCATGACCTTTGTGTCTCTTTTTCATGACCTTTGTTGTATAAAAAGTACCTACTTATTTTTATAAAAACATGATAGCTTTAGTTAAACATTTATGGTCAAAGGTCTAAAGAAGGTGTCAAAGGTCTAAAGAAGGTGTCAAAGGTCTAAAGAAGGTGTCAAAGGTCTAAAGAAGGTGTCAAAGGTCTAAAGAAGGTGTCAAAGGTCTAAAGAAGGTGTCAAAGGTCTAAAGAAGGTGTCAAAGGTCTAAAAAATTTCATTAAAGCTGTTATATTTTTATAAAATAAGTAGGGACCTTTTTATACAACAAAGGTCATGAAAAAGAGACACAAGAAAGTTATATTATTTCAATGAAGAGATAATATATGTAAACATAGAGGCATAATGCAATACATTTTATGAACTTCATAGGGTATAATAATTTTTTTCTAAAATTTATGAGCTTACATAACAATGAAATTATAAAAATCAATGTATGAAGTCCTTAAAACTATCACTCTAATATTATACTATCACAGTGATAGTATAATAACATTCATGATAAAAATCATGAGCTTCAATGAAGTATAAAGCTTATATAATTTAGAAAAAATTATGTAGAACCTATAACAGTCATGGAAAAGAATACTATGAAAGGTCCAAAAACACCTTCACTGCTATTATACTCCTACATATAACACCTCTTCATTGAGGTGTTATAACTTTTTATGTCTTCATTGAATCTTTTATTCGAAGGCTAGAGCTCCTTCTTCTATGAATTTCTCTAAGATATTATCACAAATACCTGGAACGTCTGTACGTGCATATTCATATGCATAGTAATACTTAATTTCATTAGAGGATAGAGAGGAAGTGTCTAAATTTCTTTCGTGGAGTAACTGTCTCATCTGTTGTTCTGAGATGTTAGGTATTAGAGGCATTTTACTTCCAATGTGAGCTGAGACATCAATGACATCCATATAAGGCCATGTCTTACACACTTTACCACGATTTTCACGCCTCTTGTCACCAGAAATGGTAATTCTTTCATCTATAATACGGAACATGTTAGTATAAGTATCATAAATACCATAGATATCGAATTGTTTGAACTTGAGATAGTATTTGTCCTTTTCTTTAACTACTAGATCTGAGTAGATAGGAAGTTCATAAGCTTCAATGTCGTGGAAGTAGCCATCTTCACCTCTCATGACACGAATCTTGTTAAAAAGCTTGGTTTTAGTGGCCGTAGCTGTATATTGAACTCCTCCGGTTTGATGGATTCTAACAGTGTGTAGATAGACCATGTTACCTTGAACAGGTATTGGAGCTGTAGCACCTAGCTTAACTTTCTTGGTTATACCTTTACCAGCTTTAGTAGCTTTGGCGTACTTCTCTGAGGAGATCTGGCTCTTCTGCTCTTCTATTTGTTTGAGCGGTTCATTGAACCAATAGATATCGAATGCGTAACATTTAATGATGAGCTCGTACTTAGGATCTTCACTGTATTGGATGCAATATTTCATCATAGCATTCTCTAGGATTTTAGCTTGAAGATCTATATCTAAAGAATGCAAATAAATGAAGAGTTGGATTAGATCTGTGGTGCTGTTAATTTTAGCTTCAACATCTAGAGGTATTTGGGACATGAACTTACGGACATAAGCATCTAAGGTTGAAGATTTAACTCCTATGATGTTTGAAGCGTACAGATCTAAGGAAGAATCCCTAGAGGTAGTTGGAAAGTCTCTTTGAAGGTAAAGCTTATCACCATCCTCTTGAATATAGCTTTGGAAGTTGTATCTATCTCTAACTACAGTTCTTCTATCGATGAGGGATCTCAGAGCTCTATCAGTTAAAAACTTAATTTCTTTATCATCATGAGAGTATCGAGTTCTAAGCCATGCAATTAGATCTTCATATTTAGTAGAATAATTCTCCCTAAAGAAGAGTTTAATGGATCCTATGACTTTGTTAACTTCATCGTGAGAATAGATAGTATTATAGGAGGAATAATCAATAGTATCTGGAGCTGGATCTACACATACATAATTACATGATTGATAGTCACAAACTGCAGAACCATCCTTATCATTAGGTCTGATGTTACGTTTAGAATGGATTTGACAATCGATAGCACATTGTTTCATAAATCTCATGATTCTTCTAATGCTATGATCTTTAGTTTCAGATGCCTTATACATTGAAATATCTATGGTATCCATGGCATCCGAGGGATCTACAATACAATGCTGATAAATATGGACTGGAACTTTAACTTCAGAGATAGGAATGCCTAACCTTTCTGCTTCCCTTTCCACCAAATTAACATGAGAAGTAGCTCTAATAAATCTACTTAGAGCTTGATATGTGTTAGAGTAATTCCAAGCTGGGCCTGCTAAATGTCCAGTTCTAATGTTATTAACGTTGATACCAGTTTTACCAACTTCAGATACTAGAAGCACCTTAATGTAATCTCCATCAATGTTGAGTGGACTATTCATGAGTTCCAAGATATTAGCTCTACTCTTCTCACTGGTTTCAGAGGTGATAACAGCATATCTTATTTTAGGTCGTATATTGATAGAGCCTTCATCAGAGCTAGCAGAACAATACTTAATCTTACCACCTTCAGATGTCTTATTAAAGGAACTTTCATTACCTACATATCTTTCAAAGCCAAAAAGTTCCAACAACATACCGAAGAGATTAGTACCTACTTGAACAAAATCAAAGTAAGCAAAGTGACTTCCTGGTTGCTCATTAATTAGCTGAATCATGGTTGCATATTTAGCAGAGTATTGTTTGAGATCATTAGTATCTCTGATGTTAGAGATTAGAGGTGTGATACCTTGTTCTAAGAGTATGGAATCATTAATCCATTCATACCAACCACCTACTTTAGGCTTAATATATCTCTTGAATCCAGTGATACCATGGGAACCATCTGGAAACACAAACATAGAGGCTTGTCTGGATGCCGACTCAAAGGAATCTCGTTGGTTAGTTACCTGTTCATAAACTTGCTTTTGGATACCTGTTATTTGAGATGGGTAGACTACAGTGTGATAACCTTTAGCTACATCTTGACCTTGATATTCCACCACTGCACCTGTATCTAATCCTCTAACGAATGAAATCTTACCTCTAAAGTAAGGTTCTAACTGCTCTAAAGTTACAGTGTTTAAATTTAAACTAGTACTTAACTGTTGATTTAAAGGTAAGATCAAGTTCATGACTGGAATGATTTCATTAGCTTTATCGATCATAGGAGTGGCCGACATCAACATAACTTTGATATCAGGTACTTCATGAAATAGAGTATAAAGAGCTGCATAGGCACTCTTGTCGTCTTCCTTCTCCTCTTGAGATACATCCCTATCACCTGTGATGAGATCTTGAATTTCATCACAAATAATTAGCGAATTAGCATAGAGTTCTTTGAGCGCTATTTTAGTTCCTTCCTTAGTTTGCTTTGAAATTCTATTACCAAAGGATCTATAGTGCTCGAATTTATAGAACGATTTAAGTCTATTAGTGATAGCTTTGGTGGCACCTTTACCTGGTCTAGTTCTTTCGATCTTCTGTTCATAGGTTTCATAACTAGTGCATTTACATACTAATTGCTGCCTAAATTCTTTCTCTAGGGTTTCACTCTTGGTGAAGATGATGACTTGATTAATATTACCCGGCTGCCCGTTAAGGTAAGTTTGGGTATAATCAATAGATGCATCTATCCACTCTCTCTTGAAAGATTCAGCTGGACCTAAAGCAGAACAAGTTTTACCAGTACCAGTATCATGAATCATAAGCAATCTATCATAGGCTTTCATGAAACGTAGGACTAACTCTTGATGTTTAAATTTATCTCCTCGCTTAGGAATAGGTTCTCTAACATCCGAAGCTAATTGTCTAAATTCATACTTACCTGTTATGTATCTCTGGAAGTGAGGAGAATCTTGAGGTTCATATTGGTATAAGAAATCCTTAACTTGAGCATTAGGAGATGCATCAGAAACAGATAGCGCAGATGCTGTAACTCTTGGTTGCGATACTATATTAGATTGAGGAATAACCCTAGGTCTAACTGTAGGTCTTGATGGTTGTGGAACAATCGTTGGCCTTCTAGTTGTTACGGTGGGTCTAGATGTTACAGTACTATTACTCGGAGTTTGAGCAGTCAAACGATTATAATCCTCTTGACTTAACATTTAATAAAGAATAAATAGAAATAATTGGATGGTATAATCCAATTATTTATTCTTTCATGTTCTTACAATATCATGATGAGGAAGACTATTGCTACCAATACAATAATTATAACCCATGGAAGCCATACAGAGAAGTCATTAGCAACATCAGAGTTTTGAGGTAAGACCACAGGAGGACAGGCTATTTCAGTAGGTGCTTGATTTGGATTATTAGTAACCGCATAGCAAGTAGAACCTTCGCCACATACTTGCTTGAAAGATACATTACCTACGAGACCATAGAAGTTAGTATCAGATAATATACATTTACATTGACCAGCAGGACATCTACATACTTGAGTGAAGGAAACATTAGTGCTACGAGTATCAGTCTGAGCAGCAGTAATAGATACGTTATCTATGATACATACATTATCGGTACATTGCTGAAGCCCTCCTAAGCCATCAGGTAATTTAACTGTAGAGACTCTATGACATAAGGATTGACACTGCTGGGTCACATCGAATGATGAATTTTTAACATAACAGCCACAGAAATTAGTGAGTCCGGTATTGGATGCCATAGCATTAGCATCTGTATTAGCTGGACACCAGGATTCTAGAAAGGTTTGACATGAACCTGGATATCGATTGCATATTTGTAATAATACTTCTTGAAAGCTATTATACTTCGGATCGCCAGGTTGGGTCAATGCAAATCCAGCATTAAGATAATTAGTTAAAAGTGTATTGAAATCTGCCTGAACTATATTAAGTGTATCTGGATTATATTCAGGCCTTCCACCCGTATTAAACATTAAATTATAGTAGTAATCCCAGCAAAAGGTAGTTTGAGTCCACAATTCCATGAATTGTGGGAAAACTATTCCATTTTCTCCTATACATGATATCGAGCTCATGGGTTAAAAAATTCTTTTTTCTTATTTTTTCATAGGACATAAATGTCTGGAGTTTGCTCTGATTGCGATTCTCATTCCAATCTTAAATGCGCCTGCCTGCCAGGTCAAGATCCTTATGTCTCTATCGTCTTCCCAACTCAAAACGCTCAGTTGGGTAGATGTTTCCCATTAGATTTATTCGTCTGTAACTTCTTCCTTAACCAATGCGGTAATCACATTCAAGTTCTAGTTGATGGTATTGATACTCATGCTGATATCTTCAGCTTGTGCGGACCAATCTTCTTCTCTATTTATACTTCAGGAACTCACACCATCACAGTCCAACTCGTAGATGCACTTGGTGATCCAGTTGGTACAGGAGATTCCAGAGTCGTTAACGTTGATGCTGATAACGTCAGTGAATGTATGTGTGTTGGTTTCACTGGACCTTGTCCTCCATGTGGTGGTTGTACTGGAAATAATGATTGTTGTGGTTGTACTGGTCCAACAGGACCTACCGGTGCCACAGGCGCTACTGGAAGTACTGGTCCAACTGGAGCCACAGGCGCTACTGGAAGTACTGGTCCAACTGGAGCCACAGGCGCTACTGGAAGTACTGGAAGCACAGGCCCAACAGGTGCCACAGGAGCAACTGGAAGTACTGGCGCTACCGGAGCCACAGGAGCAACTGGAAGTACCGGAGCCACAGGTCCATGCTGTTGTTTAGATGTAGTTTGCTTAGATTGTAAGGATAAACATCATAAGAAAGACAAACATCATCATGAACACGATCATGAACGTAGACATGAATATGAAATCTCCCTTAAGACTGGATTAGTTGCAGTTAAAGTCAAGAAAGAACTTATCCTTCCAAGAGTTGAAGAATGTGATCATTGCTTCCATCAAATCATCGTGGTTAATGAATATCGTAAACCTATCAAGGTTAAGACACATTGTCGTAAACATGAATTCGAAGTTGAATCATGTAAGCATGCCACCTTTGTCTTCTATTGTGGCAATTGGCATAAACTCTAAGCCAGAACATATAATATCTTATTATAAGATATTATAGGATTAAAAACATGAACATATAACAATACATTGGTTTTTTTAAGCAATGTATATAGAACTAATATAAAGAGTTATGTTAATATAATATCTTCATTGTAAGATATTATATGTATTGTTCCCTATTTATCTCTTGGATAGAAGTTTGGTGATGACTGATCTAACATGATCTAAACGGAAATCAGGACCTGCCATAACATCTAAGATTGAGTTCAAATTGTGGAGATCAGATGTACTAAGTTGTTTGAGTTGGATTTCATCACCCTTTTGGTTAGTTATGGTTACATGCTTACCTGAATCTAGCTCTAAGTTGATTTGGCTGGATGGATCAAAGGTAACCAATGCTTCTACTGGTTTAACTTGAGGAACTTCAATGGTTGACATCTTAGCTTGAAGTAAGATCATGTTTAAATAAGTTATTAGTTCACCCCAATGAATTTCTGGAATTGTATGTTTATCATTAAAGCTTTGATGAGTTTCAGTAACTAATTTAGTCATACTCTCAAGGAAGATTTGCAAAGCTGTAGGTTTGTTATCTACTTCAACCTTAAGATTATAAGATAGAACTGGTTTAACAGGTAGTGTCGAATTCAATACCGGTTCATTACCGGTAACTAAGTTCATTAGATCTAATCCATCTTGAAGATTCTTACCCATTTCCATCATCTTGTCCCAAGTTAAAGTATCATTGTTAAGTATCTCTGACATGATAGAGTTATTAGAATTGGTATTGAGCTTTTGAATTACAGCTTCTAAGAGTCTTTTAGCTCGTTTCTGTTCCTCTTGAACATTCTTGAAGCTGCTGATGACTGTCTTAACGAAATCACGATTATAGATGGAATTGTTGCTCATCTTAGTGATGAAAGTCTCAGATAGGGAAACCATCTTCTGTTGGAACACTTTCATATCATAGCTTGATGGATTCTTAGAAGGTAAAGCTATATCAATGGGAGCTTCAAAAACTTCATTAGGTAATAGATAAGAGCAAAGTAGGAAGTTACTATCACCTACAGGTATTTGAGATTTGAAGGCTCTCATGTATTCAATGATGAGATCGGTCTTCAAGAGGTTGGTTTCTTCCTTCTCTTGATAATCTAACGATCCAGCATTAGACTTTTGGAACTTAGAACTCAAGCCTACACGCTTGATGATACTGTTGACGAAACCCACACCTGTATTCTTATAGCTAATGGTGTTTTCAGATCCAATACCCATGAATAAATCTAAGAGTTCATCTGTTGATGGTGTAATGACTGAAGCCCTTAGAACAGCAAAAGTACTGAGGAAATCCTTCTTGTAAGCATCTCTAATATAGGATAAGGAAAGCTTAGTAACTAATGGATGATTCTTATAGAAATCTAAATTAGTTCCGATCAAAGGATCATTATCGGAGTAGATCTTAGGAATGAAGACCTCAATAGATGGTGTTTCGGTCAAATAATTAGTATAAAATACACCCATAGTTGAGTATACCTGTCTGGATACTCTTTTAGCTACTTGATTGATTGGATCTTGAAACTCTAAAAATATTAAACCTGACATTTTCACTAAAGGCAAGGAAGTTATAGTAAAAAATAACGATGAGTGAAAGATTCGATTCAAAGTTTGTCAACAACTGCAGAGCTATTTTAGAAACCCTAAGAGATATTTGTGCAGAATCTTCCAACCCTCCGGTTGAACCTGCCATCTTTAACATGATTTCTTTTGCCTTAGAGCGTATGAACCCAGAGAACATGATTAAATACTATGCTAATGAGACTCACAAGTATTGGGACAAGGTAGCTGAACATGATGAGTCTTTTATTTGCTCTAATGTAGAGTTAGTCATTAACTCTATTAAGATAGACGATTCCATGAGAGATTTAATTTTAAGTATCATTAACAGTCATAAGATGGCTGAAGTAGTGAAACTCATGAAACTCTCTGATAAACGTCTCAAGCAACAAGGAACTCCAGATGAAGATCTCAACCTTAATTATGTATGGAGAGCCATGGAATCTTTAGTTCGTTTGAGCATTAAATATACTATAGCTGAACGAACTAAGGATTCTAAAGCAGTGCCTGGAGCAACCTATGATCTAGCAGATATGGCAGCAAGATGGATTAAATAAGCAATATTCATATAATACCAAGGATCCTTGGTATTATATTTTAGCCTAGAAACTTAACATATATTGTATCACTTCATGATCTGAGTCCTTATAGAATTTTAGAACATAATAATCATAGATTTTATCTCTTAAGCCTCTATACTTCTTGAACGTTGCCTTAAGAATATCATCTCTATCTGTTGCATCTAATACTTGTAATACCATAAGCTCTACATATAAATCTTTATCACTTTCAACATTACATAACCTCTCTGTAATTAAACATTCTACTATATCTTTATATGTAAATTCACAACCTTGTATAAGATAAATAAAATTAGGTTTAATATCTCCATGATTTAGAGCACATCTTATAGTACTTACAGCTTGAATTAAATTCTCATTCTTGATCTGGAATAAGTAATGATCCTCCCTATGACTTTCAGTCATAGAGTTGAGCAACTTAATGCGTTCTATAACTTTAGTGTTGCATTCTCTCATTAAATCTGCAAATCTAGACATATTTTATATACAGATGCTATAATATCAAGAACTCTTGATATTATATTACGCTTTTACTCATATCTTACATGTTTGCTGCATTGTTATTGCTGGATCTAGCAGCCCTCAAGCCGAGACTAGGCCATCCATAATAACCAGGTTCTCCGAAGATTTTAGAGTATTCTTCAACCACTCTATCATAGATGGGGATTTCACCACCAGCTCTACCATTTCTTCCAGTTTCCTTGAACCAAGCTACAAAGTCAGAGTAGATGTCATACTGAGATAAGGCTACATTAGGATCTAGGGAACGATTAAGATCTTTAGTGTAAGATTCTTGTTCTCCTGCAGTTCTATCCATATAGATCCAAGCAATACGTTCATGGAGATATCTACTGAATACATCTACTTTAGCCCAGTATGAATTGGTATGTTCTGTTACTACTTGAGGTACAGTTGAGATAGGATTGAGCTTGAATTCTTTGAAGTATTCTACCATCATATACAGACAAGCTGGAGCGAACTTTTGGACTGATGACATGAAGGTTGGATCCTTCTTAAAGATATTCTCTCTTTCACACTGTTCCTTTGGAGGCATCTTAGATTGATCCATCCAGACTGAGAGGAATGGAATAATCATGATACGATTAGTCATGGCTTGTTCTTTCTTAGCTTCTGGAATGGTATTACATTGTAAGACTATTTGGTATGTTGGATCAATAGGACCTCCATTCTCGAATAAGGCTCTAGCTCTAATCTTATCACCACCAGTAGCTTCTTTGATTTTACCAGCTTTAAGCTGTTCACCTTCATCAGGTTCTTGAATAACTACTAACCTACAGTGACGCAATGCAGCAAGTTCAGGTGAAGCATTGGAACTATTACCTCGTTTCATGGTGATAAAGGTTGGAGGAATGTTAGCTACATAATCATCTCCTAGAGTAGCATTTAAGAGTTTAACCATAGTAGATTTACCATTGTCTCCAACACCAGTCCAGATATAGAAGAATTTAGATGGAACACCTAAGAGTAAGGAACTGAAGAATCTAAGCATAAGATCTACTAATTCTTTATCAGGATATACTTCCGAGATAAACTTTAAATAATCTTTAACTAACTTGTGTTCTTGATGTAAGTTACGATCATAAGCTACATTAGTGAATTTAGTAATGTAGTCTTCAGGCCTACCGCTTCTAAAGAAGGCTTCTTTTTCATTAACTTCAATGACTCCATTACGAACTCCAGTGATGTTCTTGTTATTATTAGCTAATCTCTCAAAGTTAGGTATAATGAAGAAGGTTTTAGCTGCACTAATGATATTCTTGATCCAAGCAACCACACCTAACTTATTGTAGAGTTCTGTAGCTAATTTAATTTGGTTATTGAGTAGATCCTTCTTGTTTTGATCTCTGCATTCATGCATTTGTGTAACCATAGTAGTCATAGACTGTTCAATATGCTCTCTGAATCTTAGGACTGGTTCTTTCATTTCGGTTTCACTGATAGAACTCCAATGGTGATCTTTATATCTATACCATCTGTCAGATCCTTTACCTAGACCTTCAACATATGCATATTCAAGCCAGAAGCATCGATAAAATACATTACCAACTGCCATATGATCATTGTTCTTACTAGTTTCGACCGCTCTCTTGATAGGATTTTGGAGCCATTGATGAGTCCAAGATTGGAAGTTCTCTAGTGAATCTTGTTTAGCCATCCAAGCAATAGTTCTGACGGTGAAGTTGTTATCGTGATTGAAGCCATCCCACATGTCCAAGAATTCCTCTGGATTATATTCACATCTTAGCAGACCTGACTTCCAGACACTTAAAGCTATAGATTCTAGATTTCTATCCAGTTCAGAGTTAAGACCTCTCTTACCTTTGAAGATAGGATCATACCAAGAATTATAAAGAGCTTTACCTATGATAATCCAATCTTCAACTGAACGCTTTTGAATTAAACCGATCAAGCTTTGAGCAATGGAGACATCTGTATCGGAGTGAGGAGCTTGAACTGGAGCAGCTGAAACATGATTATTAGTATTAGCTTGAGGACTTAACTTTCTAACGTTAGTTCTGACATTAAAGAAGCCAACACTTAAGATCATAGGTAACCAGAATGTAACATCATAACGCAAGTTCAGAGGATCAAATGCATATCTAGTACAATCTACGTGGATATTAGGATTAAATAATTCGCATTCCTCTAAGATTAGAGCATAATTTTGCATAGGAAAGACGCCATCCTCATCTAAATTAAGATCCTCTAATGGAATTTCACCCAACAAGCTCTCAAAGCTAAAGCAGGTTTTAATGTTGTTATCGGAACTACCATATAAGGTACAATCTCCCATAGGTGGAGTAGTGCAGATAATAGATTCTAAAGAAGTGTTCTTGGACATAGGAATGAAATGCAAGATATTGTTCTTTCTAAGATTATCGATGAGCTTATTCCTGAAGATACTTACTTGTGAGCTGGTTGAAACCACACATCTAGGAAACCTAAAAGAGATAGCATGGCAAAATTCTCCCATATCATCTTGATACTGATCCTCACCATATAAGACGCAACAATAGAGAGGACTTCTTTTAACAATATCATCGTGGCTTCCTCTAGGTGGAAGCTCATATATCTCATCTATGGTACGTTGAATGGTTGAGACAGCTACAGCTACAAAAGTAGGACTGTAATCGATTCTATCTTCCAAATCATACTTAAAGACCATGGTGACATTGATATGCATATAGTCACTTCCTCTTTCAACGTATGAAAGAGTAGATGGCTCCTCCCTACTTTCATTGTTATTTACCTCAGTGCAATACTGGAGCCAAAAATCAGGTAATCTAGAGGACAGGTTGAGCTTGACCTCGTAAGGCTGAAGCTTCTTATGGGTATAGTCCAAGTCTTGAGAGACCATATTATCGAAATTAGATAACGAAAACGATTCCATCATCTTTTGTGGAGCCGGAATATATTAAGACAACTTACCAGTATCAAAAAATGCTATATTTTATTTTACTAATCTTGATCCTGGTCATAGGGTTCGTGGTTGCATACCAATCCGAATTGGAATCACAAGACTGTACTACCCATTGTTCCCATTGGGTCCATGATAACAAGAGCAGGTGGAGACGTAATATCAACCTGACTCCAGAGCAAACCACTCAAGAGCGAGTGAAACTATTCTATTCGGCCGTGGAATGGCGTAGAGCTCTTATTGTCACTATTATAGTTACCATACCTTTAGCTTTAATTTATTATTATTACTGTCATAAGCAAGGTATGAATATGCTTCGTCTTTATGTTCTATCATTCTTCTACGTCTTTATTATTGTATTCTTCATCTCCATGTATTATCAAGATCTATGGCATCAATGCATGAAACATAAGCATCATAGAAAACATTAATGAGATATACCAGAAAACCTCCAAAGACAATTCAAGCAAATATAATAGTATAACAATGTAAAAATAATAGGTTATAACCTAACCTATTATTTATTAAAAATAGTATCTATAGCTTAGACATTCTGGGTGAAACTTTCACATAGGTGTAATAATGAGCTCCGTCATGAACGATGAAATTTGGATCCGATACTTGTTTAGCATCTATTACATGAACCCTATATTTCGATGTTACATCTAGAACATTAGAACTCTGGAATGGCTGAGTTTCATGCTGGATAATGTCATACTGATCTAAGTCTACTTCATAGTATATAATACGATTCATGGCTTTTAGGAAAAGAATATAAAGTTTCCTATTCATCTTAGTACTAAAGCTTTGATGCTCTATTAGAGGAAGGATGAATATCTTTTATGGCTAGTTCTAGATTAGTACTAAAGTATCTATTCAAGGCTGTAAGAGGTTCATATATAATGATAACTGAGGAACCATGTAGTTTCTTGAATAGTCCTATGTCTTTATCTTCCGTAAACAATAGAGATGGAGCTATGAGACATGTATCGTAAATTACAGCTAATTGTAGTAATATACGTATTAATTTATTATATGTAAGTTCATGATTATATTTAGGCATAATGTAGTAGGATTTAACCAATAAATATGTCTTAGGAGTACCATAAGCATTAGATGATTCCTTAGTTATAATACAAGCACCTATAGGTTGTGTATCATAAATACTTATGAAAAAATCTATCTCTTCTGTATAAGTAGGCAACAACTTGGTTTTAACTCTTTGGATCTCTTGCTCCTCCGTAATGATAGATGCAGTAACAGAAGACATTTTTAAATAATGGGATTCCTCTATCCCATTATTTCAGACCTAAAGTTTAGAGGATCTGTGGATCCTTTCCTGACAATAATTAAAACCATCAAGTGGCTTCCAACATACTAAAACATTAGTTTCATCATCTTCAGGATAATATCTCATGGTTCCTACATGATAGAATATACCTTCGAAATCTTTAATGAGCTTTGTAACAGTTGTAGTAGTTAGAATGGGCATTTTATACTTCATGCCTAATTGAAATTCATAAGACATAATGATCCTAACGGCATTACTTCTTCTATATGATGGAACTACAGCTATTCTATTAATCTCTATGTAAGAATCTGGTAACTTACTGAATAATTCATTATCAGGATCGAATAACTCTACTTCATGAGTGCCTTTAACACCTAAAAATACTCTAGCACATCCAATCATGATATCGGCATCATAAGCTCCTAACCATATGACTTTATCATCGTAATCATCTTTGAGCATTCCATCTTCAACTCTATGGTTGATAGGGTTAGTTTTTGGTGGTTCCCATCCTAACTCTTCACAATAGACTTGCTTTAATATCTCTCGTGCTCTATTAATCTCAGAACTATGTTGTAATATAACACAGTAAATAGACATTTCTGGAGTTACAGGTGAATAATCCCCCAGGATCAGAAAAATGGTAGATTGGATATCTTTAATTGTAGGAATCATAGCCGCTATTATAGCTATCGTTGCTTTGATCTTAGTTTTTACTATGGGTTCTGGGAGTGCTGGTCCCACCGGTCCAGTAGGCCCTACAGGTGGAGGCACAGTCAGTATAACTACTTATGGTAATTTTGGTTCCACTCCGAGTACCCAAAGTGTAATTTCAGCTACAGCTAAGACCTTTAATGTAGTTTTAACTAATGTAAAATCCAATAATATAACCTTAAATACTTCAACTGGAGTTTTAACTCTTAATTCAGCAGGAAGTGTTTATTGTATGATTGAAGGTAACAATGGTGTTTTCCCTGATCGAGGCACTATCAACGAACTTAACTTTACTACTATCCTTCAAGTTGATACTGGATCTGGAGCTCAGTCCGTTGTAGACACTGTCTCCACTTATAATATAACCGCTAATAACTTCAATGTTTTCTTGAATACTGCTTATTCATGGTCGGGGATATTACCTACTGGCTCTAAAATATCTCTTATGACTTCTATCCTTGCTGATTGTCCCAACGGAACTGGAAGCATAGTTATATCTAATGGATCTTATATGAATGTAACCTGCATTCCTGTGTAGAAGTTCATGAAAATAGATGAGGCAAAGTTATAACATCTCAATGAAGAGATGTTATATTTAAGCTAGAAGTAACTATAAAGATGTTTTTGGACCTTCTATGTTATATTTTCATGAACTTCAAAGGTTGGCGCAGGAACTTGTTCCTGCTCCGAAGGAAGGCTGAAGCCTTCCGTCTATATAATTTTTTCATGATTCCTTGGAGTTTTATATAAAACTCCAAGGAGTCTGAATCTATAAGCTTATATAACAATGAAACTATGAAAATCAATGCATAAATGTTTTAAAACGTGTTAAGAAATATTATAACACTACAGTAGTGTTATAATAACATGCTCTTTGTGACAATCTATGATAAAAATCATGAAATCTTGTTCTTAAAGCTTATAGATTTTAGAAAAAGTTTATAGTAACCTTTGAAGTTCATGGAAAATATAACATAGAAGGTCCAAAAACACCTTCATCATTGATCTATACTTACATATAACATCTCACGATTGAGATGTTATAACTTTAATCTACCTTTTTCATTGATTAGGTACAGGTAGCAAGAAGTAAACGAGTAATGTCACAACTAGGGATGTAGAAATCAATCCAAAGCCTAAAGCTAAAATAATGGATAACTTAATACAGGCACTCCTATAGTTAGTTCTAGGTGTTGGATTTAATTCTACAGTGCTAAGTTCTACGTTCTGGACTTCTAGAGGTGTAACTAATCTAACTTTATGTTCTTTATGTGGTATCGATCTCTCAAAGGTTAGCATTTCTGCATCATCTAAGAGTAAAATGTTGGATGCTTGATGTTGGAGTTCTTGAACTTCTTGCTTATAAAGTTTGAGACGTTTCTTGAGTTCTGGTTCTAGGATGTTATCCAGTTGTTTTATAAGTTTTAGAGCAGTTCTTATATCTTGCTCTAGGGTATAAGAGTTTCTATGTTTAATGGATTCTTTGATGTTCCTAACTATGCTACAATATTCTTCTTCTAATTCCCTCATTTTTATTTAAGGGGTAACTTTATGTATACGATTATCATCATTTAATAGCATAGTTGTTTATGCTATTAAATCTTTTCTTGTAGCATTGATAGCTTACATGCTACAAGCGGTACATACTTCATCAGTACA
>Ga0306924_10000871_pt1 | contig 26485 bp, 15 predicted proteins | sample sta12Can44000111_FD_203756 | JGI IMG/M metagenome (GOLD analysis project Ga0306924, IMG submission 203756) | Lab enrichment of tropical soil microbial communities from Luquillo Experimental Forest, Puerto Rico - statanox.12C.anox.44.000.111 (v2)... | ecosystem: Environmental > Terrestrial >... | reverse complement strand
CGCTCATCGCTACGGTGGAAATTATAAGAAGCACACCTTAGCCCGCCGCGCCAGCAAGGGAACTATATCAGTGTGCGCGAATCGGCGATACCTTAGCCCGAAGCGTAAGCGAGGACCTCGCTGGCGCGTCGGGCTAAGGTGATCATCCACGGTCATTTAGTAGGGAGGAATCGCGGCCGTCAATACCGGCGTCGCGCCTCCGCCACGGCGATCGGCCGTATTCCGGTCCGGAGGCTCCATACCCAGCAAATGGCGGACGAAGAAATCCTGCATCCGGCGGTTGCCGTAGGTGCCGCCCATGCCGTGGCCCGCCCCGGGCACCAGCACGAAGTCGAAATCCTTGCCCGCCTTGATCAGGGCATCGACTAGTCGTAGCGTCGATTCCGGCGGCACGTTGGTGTCCAGCTCGCCCAAGATCAACATAAGCTTGCCGCGCAGCCGCGAGGCGTTGTCGATGTTGGAACACGCGGCATATTGCGGGCCGACCGGGTAACCCATCCACTGCTCGTTCCACGATGCCTTGTCCATGCGATTGTCGTGGCAGCCGCAACCCGAGACGGCGACCTTGTAAAACTCCGGATGGAACAACACCGCCGCGGTCGCGTTCTGGCCACCGGCGGAACCGCCGTAAATCCCGATCCGGGTGAGGTCGTAGTACGGATATTTTCGCGCCACCGCCTGATGCCATAGAATGCGATCGGGAAAGCCGGCGTCCTTGAGGTTTTTCCAGCAAACATCGTGGAACGCCTTGGAGCGGTAGGCCGTCCCCATGCCGTCCATCTGCACCACAATGAAACCCAGATCGACAAGCGAAGCAAAGCGCGAGGCGCCAAACGTCTTGGGCACGAAGGCGCCTTGCGGCCCGGCGTAAATGTGCTCGATGACGGGATACTTTTTGTTCGGATCGAATTTGCGCGGCCGGGAGATGATGCCCCAGATATCCGTTTTGCCGTCGCGCCCCTTGGCCACGAATACCTCCGGCGGCTGCCAGCCGGTTGCTTCCAACTCGGTAATGTCCGCCTTTTCCAGGTGGCAGACCAGCTTGCCGTCGGCGATGCGCCGCAACTCATGCACCGGGGCCATGTCCACGCGCGAGTACGTATCGATCAGGTATTTGCGGTTCCCGGAATATTGAATCGTGTGGTTGCCGTTGCCCTCGGTCAGGGCGACCAGGCCGGAACCATCGAAGTTGACCCGGTAGTAATGAATCAGGTAGGGGTCCTGATCCGCATTCCGGCCGCAGGCGCGGAACCAAATTTGCCGCTTTTCCTCGTCGATGCGGTCGATGCCGCGGAGCACATACTCGCCCGTGGTGATCGGATTCTTGAATTTGCCCTCGACGGCGTCGATCAGGTACAGGTGCCTCCAGCCGTCGCGTTCGGAAACGTAAATGATCTCGTTGCTTTTATCCAGGTAGTTGACGAGATTCAGACCCAATCCCTCGGCGTGGGCCGTCCAGATAAAGGTCTTGGATTCTTCATCGATAAGTGCACGGGGCCTGCCCGTCTGGGCATTCACTTCGATCACCCGCAAACGCTGGTGCCCGCGGTCCACTTTCTGGTAGGTAAAAGAGCTGCCATCGCGGCGCCAGCGCAACTGCGGCGTGCCGAAGTCGATGCGTTCGACTTCGGGCTTGAGCTGCTTCGCGCTCGCCACGTCGAAAAGGTTGAGCTTGTAGGCGGTGAACTTGTCTCCGGGAAGCGGATAGCGGCGGGTGCGGAGCTTGGCCCGGCCGCCGCCCGCGGGCGAGGACTCGATCAGGTAAACCTCCCGGCGTTCGCCCGGCTCGATCCGGAATGCCGCCAGGGTTTTCGAATCGGGGGCCCAGGACAGCATGCCATAGGACAGGTCCGGCTTACCGTCCTGGCTCAGCTGGACTTCGTTACCGTTGTCTCCGGAAGTCAAAAATATGTTTTCGTTTTTGACAAAGGCGATCCACTTCCCATCCGGCGAACGGGCCGGGAATACTCCCCGGCGCTGGGTCTGCCGCGCAAACGCCGGCTGCCGGGGATCCGAAGCCGGCTCGCGAATCCATGGCGCTTCCTCCACTTCATCCGCCTCCTCCTTACCGGGCGACTCCGGGGAGGTGGTTCCCGCTTCGGTTTTGGAAATCTCATAAGTCGTCAGGTTGCAATTCCAGGTCGTGTCGCCGGCTTTGAACCGGATGGCCTTGGCATCGTCGATGTATTCGATGGCATCGAACGGCAACCGCTCGGCTTGATATTCCGTACCGGTTGCCTTGCTGAGGGCCGCGGCCAACTTCGCATGATCGAAAGCTGTTTCGCGCGTGCCGCGCTCCGCGATGACCAGGATAAACTCCTTGCACCCTTTGGGCAGGTCGTTGCGATACCAGAAGCGCGTGTCGCGATCGAACCAGTGGGGCGTGATTTGCGCCTTGAAGACGCCCGGCATCGACCGGCCGGGCGGCCGGCGTTGTTGCGGATTGTCCGTTTCCGGCAAATCCGCCGCCCGAACGCGTGGGAGGCTGAAGACCAGAAGCAAAATCAAGAGCGTGCTGGATTTCCCGATTGCAAAGATGTGCATGAGTTCTTTCCTTGTGATGGCGAAGAGTCGGTAGGAGTACACCATCTGTTCTACCAACTACTCGTTGGCGGGGAACGATTTGTAACCGAAAAACAGGGGGTGATCTGTATTGGTTCAGCCTTATTGTAAGATCGTCTGTCAAAGATTTGTAGGAATCATGCCGAAACCGCCGCGCTATACGTCGGCTTCTTTGTCGACCAATGACCAAATCGTCGTTGCATCACCCCGTGCAATGACCAACCCCTGACTAATGAGGACTACCGACCAATTATCAATGACTCTTGACGAATGACGAATTGACTAATCGTGACGTCATTGCGTCGTTGCACACAACCCGACCCGGCTGCATTGCGTGCATTGCGTGCAATGCGTGCATTGCACGCATTGCACGCAACGACCGCAACGACTGCAATGACGAGTTGACTTCCAATGACTGGCAACACCCCGCCTCATCCGTTGGCGTAGCCCGCGTCGGTCAGGTTGTCCATCCGGACTTCCCATCCTCGCTGGTCCGGTTAGAAAGTCTGACCTCTCGGCCAACCACTGCCTTCGACTCATGCCTTGGCGTAGCTTTCTGCCCAATGTGCACGCCGATGACAGGGGTGGGACATCGATTGACCTTGCTTAGTCATCTTCCGGATCTTGATCTTTATCTTGCTCTTCTTCCTTGCTGCCGAATTCCGCGCTTATCGAGGACTTCGCGGCTTCCCGCGCGGGGTTGCGCGGCGAGCGGGCTTGTCCCGGTGCACCTTCAGCTGTGCCTCAACTTCCGCGAGCGGAACAGAACGGCCTTGCGACCGGCGCTGCCGGATCATGAGCCAAAAATCCGGCGACGCGGCCAGCTGCAAATCCTCCGCATCGCAATCCTCAATGCCCACCAAAACCGCGCACGGTTTCCCCGCCCGGCTAATGACGATACGCTCCTTCTGCGAGGAATTGAGCACAGCGTCCAGATTTGCTTGGAGCTCCTTTGCTGCAATTGATTTCATACGATGTCCTCCGTCTTCGGTGAGGGGTCTTTGCGTCGCACAGCACGGACATGCACACGGCGCTGATCCTCCTCTACGTCGTAGAATACGCGAAATTCACCCACGCGAAGCTGCCAAACGGCAATTCGTGGTCAAACGACGGCGTTAGGTCCAGAAGGCACTTGCGTCGCCGGGTCGCTAGAGTCGGCGGATCGGCAAGCTGGCTACGGATATCCGAAAGGATACGCCGCAGGTCGAAGGCTCGGAGCCGGGCCAACTCCTCGACTGCCAGCTCGTGGACCTCGATCTCGTAAGCCATGGTCTGATGATACCACGCCGAAGCCGCTGTTGGCTGCGCGCCCGCTTGCACTGTTTCGCCTGTGGCCCATCGACGAACAGGCAGCGGCCGAATTCGCCGAGCTGTTTCAGGAGCTCCGTTCCGCAGAGCGCATGTTGTCGCAGTTCGATCTACTCTCCGCGTTCTCGGCGCTCTCTGCGGTTAAGCCTACCCGAACATCCCACCCTCAACGTCCGCGTTGCCGCTTCACTCGCCGAGCGCGAGCGTCGAGAGTTCGAGCCAAGGACCAATCACCAGTAACTAATAACCAATAACTAATAACTAAGATACGTTGCGCCCACCACCCCCCCGGCCCCCGTGGACATATCGTAAAACCGTGGACGTATCGGCATGGATTGGACGTATTCCCGAACTTCATGGCAAATAGACACTTAACAGCTGCACGAAGAGTCACTCTTCGTGAGACGTATTTTTGAAGCGCGAACCTATCCAGGCAAAACCATAAACATCGGGGAGCCAGACAAGCCTGACGCGCAAGCGAAGAGCGGCCTTTTGCAATGACCAATGACCAATAACCCACTCCCCACTCCCCACTCCCCTCGCCAGTCCTCAGTACCCGGTACTGCGTACCCGACACCTCGGGCGGCATTTCCGCGTCGGACCAACTCGTATCTCACGCGAATGCACGCCCACGGCCCGCCACGCAACCTCGTCGCACCGAAGACCTTAACGCGTTTTTTGCCGCCGTATCTCACGCGCCCGTGAGACACGACACCGCGATGAAACCGCTCCCCAAATGTCACCCGTATTCACCAATGACCAGGCACTAATAGGACCAATGACCAGTGAGTGATTAATGACCAAGGACAAAGGACCAGCGACAAAGAAAAAATACGTTGCGCCCACCACCCCCCCGGCCCCCTTGGACGTATTGCAAAACCCCGGACGTATCGACCTCCCTTGAACGTATTCCCGATCTCCATGGCCGGCCGGCACTTAACGGTTGCAAGCAGAGTCAATCTTCGTGCGACATATTTTTCGACCATAAACCATATCGCGCCAAAGCGAACCCCTCGGTTCGAGTCCTCGGTACTCGGTCCTCCGTACTGCGTACTGGAATGACCAAGGACCTCCGTTCAAACTCGAACTTCATGCTTCGGTTTTCTCGCGCATCGGGAAACGGTTGCCAGATAGAAGTCAACAAATGTCCCTCTGGGTCGGGCGTCTTGTTGACACCGGGATGTCCGCCTAAGTGTTCGATTTGCCGGGCAAGGCACAGGCGGTCGGCCAATCTACTTTGGCCGCCTAACAAGCCAGGTACCTCCATTTCCTTTATTACCATGTCATCTTCCCGACAATTTTTTTCCACCGGCCGCACACGAACTCCGCCAGCGCGTGCGGCTTCACCAACGACCAAAGACGAATGACCACTGACGGCTGTCCTCAAAAAAAATTTTCTCGCGAACTCCCTTTAAGAATTGATTTGCACCGAGATTTGGCGACAATGGAGGTAACGTTGAATCGACAAAACCAAGCCCTGCCGTCCCCAATTGCCGGGGAAGCTACCTCGTTGGCAGCGACGCCGAAGGAGGGAAAGCGTGACCCTCGCCTTGCCCGCAAGCCCGCCCGAACAGGGCCAACTCGTCAATGTCCGGCAACGCCATTATGTCGTGACGGAAGTCGCCAAAAGCACGCTCCCCGTCAGCTGCTTGCGCCCATCGGACAACGGCGCCCAGCATCTGATCTCCCTTTCCTCTGTCGAAGATGATGCCCTCGGCGAAGAACTGCAAGTCATTTGGGAACTCGAACCCGGCGCCAACGTGATCGAAAAGGTCGCCCTCCCGGAGCCGACAGGCTTCGATGCCCCCGACCGCCTCGACGCCTTCCTCGATGCCGTCCGCTGGGGCGCTGGCTCGACCGCCGATCTAAAGAACATCCAGGCCCCTTTCCGATCCGGGATCGAGATCGAGGACTACCAGCTTGATCCCGTGGTCCGCGCCATCCAGATGCCCCGGGTCAATTTACTGATCGCCGACGATGTTGGCCTCGGCAAGACGATCGAAGCGGGGATGACCGTGCTAGAACTCATCATCCGGCACCGGGCCAGGCGTGTCCTCGTCGTTTGCCCCGCCTCCCTTCTCGTCCAGTGGCGGGACCAGATGCGCGACAAGTTCGGTCTGGAATTCCGCATTGTTGACAGCGACCTGATGCGGGACTTGCGCCGCAAGCGGGGCATCCACGTCAATCCGTGGACGCACTTTCCCCGGCTCATCACGTCCATCGACTTCCTGAAACGAGAGCGCCCTCTGCGGCTCTTCAAGGAGACGCTGCCCGCCGAGGGCGAGTCGATCTATCCCCGCCGCTACGATGTGTTGATCTTGGATGAGTCGCATAACTGCGCTCCGGCGGGACGGGGCAAATATGCTACCGACTCACTCCGCACGGAAGCCGTCCGGCTCATGGCCCCGCATTTTGAACACAAGCTGTTCCTGACCGCCACGCCGCACAACGGCTACCCCGAAAGTTTCACCGCACTGCTCGAACTGCTCGACAATCAGCGCTTCGCCCGCGGCACGACGCCCGACCGCAAGCAGTTGAGCGCTGTCATGGTCCGCCGTCTCAAATCGGAGCTACCCAAGGACGATTTCGGCAACGACCGTTTCCCCAGGCGGACCCTTGAGGCCATCGAAGTTGATTACCCGGCAGAAGAAAAGCGCATCCACGCCGCCTTGCGGGAGTACACCAAGCTGCGGCACGCCAAAGCCGATGAACCCGCCAAGCGGTTCGCCACGGAATTCGTCTTGATGATGCTGAAGAAGCGGTTGTTCTCCTCTCCCGCCGCTTTTGCCATCACTCTGGCCAAGCACGAAAACTCATTGCGCAATGCCAAGAAGCGCCGGCCTTCTCTGCAACCGACCCGTGGCATTCTCCAGCGGCAGATCGACCGGGTGGATGAGGACTACGCGAATGATGACGAGGCCGAAGAAGCGGCCCAGGAAGCCGTCGATAGCGCCAGCCTGCTCTTCCACGAACCGACGGGCGAGGAACTCGCTCTTCTGAAAGAGATGAAAACCTGGGCCGAACGAGCCAAATCCCGCCTCGACGCCAAGGCCACGGAGCTGGTCCGCTGGCTCCATGAGAACATCCGGCCTGGGGGCAAGTGGTCAAACCAGCGCGTCATCATCTTCACGGAATACCGGGCCACGCAAAACTGGCTGCAGGGCATCCTGGCGGCGGAAGGTTTCACGGGCGGCGACCGACTGCTCACCATGTTCGGCGGCATGGACTCCGAAGACCGAGAACGGATCAAGGCCGCCTTCCAGACCGATCCCCGCCAAAGTCCAGTCCGCATTCTTCTGGCGACCGATGCGGCCAGCGAGGGCATCGACCTGCAAAACCACTGCTGTCGGCTTATCCACTACGAGATTCCCTGGAACCCGAACCGCCTGGAGCAGCGCAACGGGCGCATCGACCGCCACGGTCAGAAATCGAAGAAGGTGCTGATCTATCACTTCGTCGGCAAGGGCTACAACGACCGGGAACGTCGCAACGTGGAAACGGCGGTGGGCGATCTCGAAGCAGACCTGGAATTCCTGATGCGGGCCGTTCGCAAGATCGAGGCCATCCGGGAAGACCTGGGCAAGGTCGGCCCGGTGATCGCTGAACAGGTTTCCGATGCGATGCTCGGCCGCCGTACTCGGCTCGACACAGTCAAAGCCGAGCAAGAGTCCTCAGCCATCCGCGATATCCTCAAGACCGAAAGGGAAATCGAGAAAAGGATCAAGCAGTTGATGGACCAGCTGCAGGAAACCAAGCGCGAGCTTCGCCTGTCGCCCGACAATGTCCAAAAGGTCGTGCAGATCGCGCTGGAACTGGCGGGCCAGCCTTCCTTGATTCCCACCAAGGTCGAAGGCATCTGGCCGGACCCGAAGCGGAGCGCCTGCCCGGTCTTTCATCTTCCGGGCCTCACCGGAAGCTGGGAGGACTGTGCCAACGGCCTGACGCACCCTTTCACCGGCGACCGCCGGCCGTTTGTATTCGACCACAACCTGGCCAAGGGCCGCGAGGATGTCGTCCTCGTCCACTTGAACCACCGCCTGGTGCAAATGAGCCTGCGGCTGCTTCGGGCCGAGGTCTGGTCGAGGGAAGGCCGCAAACGGCTGCATCGGATCACGGCGAGAATCGTCCCGGACGCGGCCCTCCAACATCTGGCCATGATCGCCCACGCCCGGCTCGTCGTGATCGGCGGCGACTGCCACCGGCTGCACGAGGAAATCATCACAGCTGGCGGCCTGATCCGAGAAGGCCGCTTCGCCCGCTTCAGTTCGCTCAAGGAGATGCAACTCGCCCTCGACGCTGCGACCGACCGTCAGCCGTCAAAGAATGTGAGCGAGAAGCTGTTGGCGCTGTGGCCGAAGAACTCGGATGCTCTGCGGCAAGCACTCGAAGCCCGCATGCGGGACCGCACCGATGGCTTGACGAAGGCGCTGGGCGAGCGCGCCGACAAGGAAGCGCACGATATCCGGACCATCCTCACGGAGTTGCAGAACGCGATACAGGAGCAATTTGCCGACCCGACCTACCAGCACGCCTTTCTGCCGGGCATGGCGCCGGCGGAGCAGGAGCAGTTTGAACGAAACGTCGATGTTCTGCGTCGGCGGCTTCAAGAAATACCGAAAGAGATCGACAAGGAAACCTCAGAGATCGAAGCCCGGTTTGCTGATCCGCAGCCACGAATGTTCCCCGTGGCGGTGACGTTCCTGGTGCCGGAGAAGTTGACGATTTAAGACGATCGCCGATACAGCGTTCATTTCATTGAAATAATTGACCTGGACTCGGTGGGAATTGACTGACATGCCTCTGAAGGAATACACAGGGAATCTGTTCGATAGTTCCGCCCAAACGTTCGTGAACACCGTCAACTGTGTCGGCGTCATGGGTAAGGGCGTAGCCTTGGAGTTCCGACGGCGTTTTCCGGAAATGTTCGTCGCGTACCGCGAAGCGTGTGACAAAGAAATGCTGAAGCCCGGCCAGATCCTGCCGTACCAAAAGGGCTCACCCTGGGTCCTCAATTTCGCGGTGAAGAACGACTGGAAGTATCCATCCCGGATGGAATGGGTCCAGTCCTGCTTGGAGCGGTTCGTTGCGAACTACCGAGAACTCGGCATCACGTCCGTGGCCATGCCCTGGCTCGGTGCTATGAATGGCGGCCTACCCTGGAACCAAGTTCATGAACTCATGCGGTCCCACCTTAAACCGCTCACCGACATCGATGTTGAGATCGTCGAATTCGACCCAGACGCCTCCGACCCCATCTTCCGCCGGATCGAAGCAGCAGTTCGGTCGATGGATGCCGGTGCATTCGGCCAGGCGGTTGGAATCACTCGCCGAGCCGCGGAGGCCATCTGGCGGGCTGTCGTAGAAGAGAGTGTACCGAGTCTGTCCCGTCTGATCGAGCTGCCTGGGCTCGGGAAGAAGACAGTAGAACATTTGTACGCCCACTTTCGCGCGGAGCAAACACCGCGACAGGCCCCGGCCCAACCAACCTTGTTCGATTGACGACGACAATGACCACCGAAGAACGAGTCACCGAATACTTAAAGGGCATTCTCGCACGGCGTGAACTGGCCAACCAACTGGGTGCAGAGCCTGATCGTCTCTGCTGTTACTACATCTGCCCTTTGTCGAATCTCGAATCGATCATCCAGCGCGGGATAAAGTGCCGCGAAGCCGCGGCTGCGAAAGTCGATCTCTCGTCCCGCGAGGTGCAGCATCGACGGCGAACAATTTGGCTGGGGCGGTCCATTGCGAATCCGCGCGTCCTCCGCAACGTACAAACGCACTCCTGCGTTAATTTCTTTTGGAACCCGCTGAACAGGACGTTTGAAGCTTTCCAGCGGAACGCCCTGCTCCGCCGCCACTGTCCGATCGGTCCGGCAGACGAGTTGGCATGTCTGCTTGAGATTGACGCCGAATCACTACTGCAGGACGATCGCATCTACTGGGGGATTTCCGCGAAAAATATTGCGACCGGCAGTCGCACTTTCTTCCAGCTACCGGACTTGCAAGCCCCAGAGCGCTTTAGGTGGGAAGCGGTCTTCGCCTCCTGCTCACTCGTCGACCGAGAGGCCGCAAAACACCGTGCAGCTGAATTCGTCGTGTTCTCGGGATGCGGCCCGGATTCTGAATCGGTCCCGTGGAGCCGGGTGCGGCGAATCCTCTTGCCGGCAAACCTGCGACTCACGCCGGAAGCGGAACGCATCGTCGCAAGCGGGAGTGTACTGGTTATGCGCTCAGATGTATACAAGAATGCAAATGATCTGCTCAAGGCAGAGCGCTGGTTCATCTCTTTCCTAGCGGATTTTCAGAGAGAGACCGACGCCGCCGTTGCTGACAAGATCGAGATCGCGTTTCGCAGTCTGGTCGCGTTTGAGGACCGTATCGGCACGCCCCACCGGAGTCCCTACCGATTCCGGAGCGATTCGCAGGCGTACGGTGTCCACGGGATCGGGCACGTGGTTCGGGTCATGTTCTGGGCTCGTTTTCTCCTGTGCTACGAAGATGCACCCGATTCAAGTGCCAGCGATAGCAGCCTGATGGCGGCCTTGCTTCATGACCTCTGCCGACTGACTGACCGCGAAGACGAGATCCATGGGCGAGTGGCCGCTGAGCAGTATGCCGAGCAAATCCGGACTGCTCTCGGCCCGACTGGTGAGACCTCGGTGGCTGCCGCTATCAATGCCGTGAAGATGCATTGCCGAGACGACGCAGATTGCCCGGCAGAGCAACGGGATCTCGTCTGGACCATACTAAAGGATGCCGACGCCTTGGAGCGGGGCCGGTTCACTCCCCCGAACCGCCCGGGCGGATGTAACCGGGCGTATCTTCGGACCCAACTACTTAAGGACCGAGATAGGAAGGACCGGATTGGGTCGGTCGCGTTCCTCCTAGCGGCAATAACGAAATACACCACCTGGTGCCAGTCTCCCTGTGTGGACTTGTTCCGGATGTTCTACTCCGGAATCCGAGCTGCTCAGCGAGAGGGAGTCTTCGAGTCCCAGCCTTCCCGGAACCTTGCCTCGACACTCCTCGAAAAGCTAACGCGGCTGGACGAAGAGATTTACTATCGCCAGATCGACGATGTGGAATGGGATGACCAGCAGTATGAGCACGATCATGAGGACGATTCGGAGTACGAAGAGGATCAGTTCGTTGACGATCTGGACGACGATGATTTCAACAACTGGGACGACCACGACTGCAATATGGATGCCCAGAACTGGTACCCAAACTAGACACAAATATGTCCACCAAACGTCATCACGCCGAATGGCTCTCTCTGGTCGAAGTGTCCGGGCCGTTTCTCACGATGCCCGTACTGGAGAAGATCTTTCCCCAGGGCCTCGACGCTCATGACCCTGACCATTTTGCCGTCCTGCGGGCGGCTTATGAGGAATGGCACGAGAACCAGACCAGCCATCGCCCGCAAGCCGCCATTCACACGGTCTGGATCACATTCGTGTTGAGGCAGACGCTTGCCCTGCCTGAAGAAGTGCTGGCTGAGGGACAGAAAATCCCACAGACCATCAAGGCCACGGTGGCCGAACACGGCGAGACGCTGCGTCCCGATTTTGTTGTCCGCAATCCAGAGCGAGTTCCCAACGCTGGCAAGGCCCGGCTTCTGGTCCAGGCCTATCCGTTGGGGCAAAACCTCGACAAGCCGATTGCCGGGAAGCACTGGAAGGCCTCACCGGCGACCCGGATGATGGAGCTTTTGCACAGCACCGAGGTCCGCCTGGGCCTGGTCACGAACGGCGAACACTGGATGCTGGTCGATGCCCCACGGGGCGATACAACCGGCTTTGCCTCGTGGTATGGAAGCCTGTGGCTCGAAGAAAAGCTCACGTTGCAAGCGTTCCGGAGCTTGCTCGGGGTCCAGCGCTTCTTCTCGGTGCCGGACGACCAGACGCTCGAAGCGATGCTGGCCGAGAGCGCAACGCATCAGCAGGAAGTCACGGACCAGTTGGGCCTCCAGGTTCGCCGGGCCGTCGAAGTGCTGATCCAGTCGCTCGATCGGGCGGACCAGGATCACGGGCGCTCGCTCCTGGCCGACGTGCCGGAGACGGTCCTCTACGAAGCGGCCCTCACGGTGATGATGCGGCTGGTGTTTCTGTTCTGCGCTGAGGAACGGGGCCTGCTGCTCCTGGGCGATGAGTTCTACAACCTGAGCTACGCCGTCTCGACGCTCGTGGCTCAGCTTCAGGAAGCAGCCGACCAACATGGCGAGGAAGTGCTGGAGCGCCGCCTCGATGCCTGGGTCCGGCTGCTGTCCACCTTCCGGGCGGTCTACGGCGGCGTGCAGCACGAACGCATGAAGCTCCCGGCGTATTCCGGTAACCTTTTCAATCCCGACCGCTTCATGTTTCTGGAAGGCCGCAAGCCCGGAACCTCGTGGCGCAACACCCCGGCCAATCCTCTGCCGGTCAACAACCGCACCGTCCTGCATCTGCTCCGCTCGCTGCAATACCTGGAGCTGCAGGGCGAGGCCCGGCGATTGAGCTTCCGGGCGCTTGACATCGAGCAGATCGGCCACGTCTACGAACGTCTGCTCGACCACACCGCCAAGCGTGCCACCGAGCCACTGCTGGGCGTCCTGGGTGCCAAGGGCATTGAGCCGGAGTTGGCCTTGAAGCAACTTGAATCCAAGGCGGCGAGCCGGGGTCCGTCAGCCCCCGGAGGATCCGACGACTTGATTGCATTCCTGAACGAGCAAACCGGCAAATCGGAGAGCGCCCTGCGCAATGCCCTGGAGAAAAACGTCGAAGGTGATGCGGCCAGCCGGCTGCAAACGGCCTGCGGCAACGAGGACGGCCTTTTCAAGCGGGTGCTGCCATTCGCCAACCTGATCCGCACCGATTCCTTCGGCAAGCCGGTCGTGATCCGCAAGGGGAGCGTCTACGTCACCGAGGGCACCGACCGGCGTTCGAGCGGCACGCATTACACGCCGAAGAGCCTGACCGAACCCATCGTGCAGTACACGCTGGAGCCGTTGGTCTTCGATGGTCCCGCCGAGGGCAAGCCAAAGGAAGAATGGAAGCTCCGCTCGGCCAGGGAACTGCTCGATCTCAAGATTTGCGACATGGCGTGTGGCTCGGCGGCGTTTCTGGTGCAGACGTGCCGGTTTTTGTCGGAACTGCTCGCCAAAGCCTGGGATTTGGCCGAGGCCGAACATCCCGGCGTGCCCGGCATCACGCCAGAAGGAACCGCTTCCACGGGAGCGCCGGGCGAGGCTCTGATCCCCAAGGATGCCAACGAACGCCTGGTCTACGCCCGTCGCCTCGTGGCCCAGCGCTGCTTGTACGGTGTGGACAAAAATCCGCTGGCAGTCGAAATGGCCAAACTGTCGCTGTGGCTCTTCACCTTGGCCAAGGACAAGCCCTTCACGTTCCTCGACCATGCGATCCGCTGCGGTGATTCGCTCGTCGGAATCCATGACCTGGAGCAGATCAAGCACTTCAACCTTGATCCCAAGCAAGGGCGTGGTCTGTTCACCGGGCCGATCTTCAATCTGGTGGACGAGGCAGTGGCGCTCCGCAAGAAGATCGAGGGAAGCCCAGCCAACACCGTCGCCGAGGTCGAAGCCCAGGCCAAGCTGCTGGCCGACGCTGAGGAGAAGACCGCCCGCCTCCGCTACGCCGCCGATCTGCTGCTCTCCGTGGAATTTCAGCCTGGCAACGACAAAGACAGCCTGCACAATGACACGGCAATTCAGGTTGGATACTACGTCGAGAAGGGAAGCCTCGAAGAGTTCCGGGCGGCGGCTGGCAAGGCGCTGAATGGCCAGCGAACTTTCCATTGGCCGTTGGAATTTCCAGAAGTGATGCTTGGCCAGAGTGGATTCCATGCCTTCGTGTGCAATCCGCCGTTTATGGGTGGCCGGAAAATTTCGTCCAATTTCGGCGACAATTATGAGCGGTTCCTCAAGGCCCACGTCCTCGATGGTGCCAAGGGATCAATCAACCTCGTTCTCTATTTTCTATTGCGGGGTTGCTCAAACCTCCGCAGTCCTGGTGGAGCGGGCTTCGTTGCAACGGATTCGATAACTGAAAGCGATACTCGTGAAGTTGGCATGACATCGCTTTTCGAGCGTGCAGAGCCATTTCGAGCGATCTCGTCTCGACCGTGGCCCGGCGAGGCAGGCGTGCGGATTGCTGTGTTGCATTTCTACAAGGGCGGCTGGAAAGGAAAGAGGTTTCTGGACGAGAAGGAAGTTGAAGCGATTACGACCATGCTTGAAGCCGGACCTGATCTGGAAGAACCGTATCAGCTTGCGTCCAACATGGGCTTCTGTTCGGATGGAGTGAAAGCTCAAGGAATCGGATTTGTAATTCAAGAAGAGGAGGCCCAACGGATTCTTGAAACTGAACCAGAAAGTGCCGCTGTCGTCACCCGCTATATTGTCGGCGACGACCTGAACAACCATCCAAGGCAGCTTAGCTCACGCTGGGTCGTGAACTTCTGGAATCGACCAGAAGAAGAGAGCAAGCAATATAAGACGCCGTGGAGAATCGTTGTCGAGCGGGTCAAGCCATATCGAGACACCTTGACTCGCCAAGTGCATGAGCGCTGTTTCTGGAAGTTTTGGGACCGAAGGGAAGAGTTCTTCAACAGGGTGCGAGAGAAGGGAAAAGTCATTGTCTCATCCAAGTTGTCCAAGCATCTTGGGATGGGATTCGGCGATCCCCATTTCATTTACTCCGAAAAGGTGAAAGTGTTCGATTTCAGTTCTTATACCGCTTTTTCAGTCCTTCAGTCATCCCTTCACGTTTGGTGGTCCCTGACGTGGGGATCATCTACAGGTGAGACGCCAGCTTATGTGGGTTCTCGTTGCTTCGACACGTTCCCTTTTCCGCCAAGCATGGTCGGCCCGAACGGGGCTTTGAAGTCAAACGGCGGCTTGTCGCCTTGCGATAGGGCAGGCGAAGCCTGTTACACACACCGAACACGCCTCATGCGGGACAGCAAGTGTGGATTAACTGAGATATACAACCGATTCCACGACCCCGATGAAACCACTGCCGACATCCAGAAGCTTCGAGCGCTTCACGTCGAGATGGATAAGGCCGTTGCCGCCTACGGCTGGGACGGCCTCGACCTGGGCCACAACTTCCACCCGACCAAGCAGGTCGTCCGCTTCACGATCAGTGAAACCGCCCGCCGTGAAGTCCTCGGTCGCCTGCTGAAGCTCAATCACGAACGCTACGCCGAGGAGGTCAACCAAGGACTTCATGAGAATCGGTCAGGGAAGAAGGGCGTGGGCCGAGGCCGCAAGAAAGTCCAGCAGCCGAAAGGAAATGCGCTCTTTGACGATCAAGAAGACGACGACCCCGCCGAAGAAACCGAGGCCGAAAAGGATAGCCACCCTACCGAGCGGCCGACCCCCATCGAGGAGGTTGACACCGACGACGTGATGGCCGCATTCCGGCAGGTGGCACGAGGCCGGGGCTGGATCGAGCGCCCGGAGCTATTGAAGCTCGTCTCGGTCGCCCTGGGCTACCAGCGCCTTGGCTCCAAGATCGAGGATGCTCTGCGAGGCCACCTGCGAGCGGCCATCCGACGCAGAATCATCGAAGCCGATGGTCAGTTAGTCCGGCCCGGCACCACGACGATGGCGGACTACGGGTTGGACGAGCTTCGAGAAGTCTTCGCCACGGTCATGCCCAAGGGACCACGTTATGAGCGGGACAACGTAGTGAGCGCCATCGCCCGCACCCTTGGCTTCGCCCGTGTCACCGAAACCAGCCGAGACGCCATCAAGTCGGCCATCAACAGCGCCATCCGCCAGGGCATCCTGGGCTACGAGGGCAGCGTGATCTGGAGGGAGTGAGGCGCGCTGGGAGGCAGAAGAAAAGGTTGAATTGCGAGGGGCATCAAGCGTGGACCAGATTGTGCTGTTACACTGCTCTGATGTGCATTTTGGCGAGATTCCAGCGAACAATCGTTTCTTCCCCGGACCGATGAGGGGACAGAATGCCCATGACTTCCAGTTATGCCTTGGCTTGAACCCGGCCATGGAGGACATCCGCGACCTTACCGGCCTTCCGGACGACGAGGAAATCAGGATCGTCGTCAGTGGCGATTTGACGGCTACTGGAGGCCACAAGGAGTATCTCGTCGGCCACAGCTTCCTGCGGTCGCTGTACCGGATTCGACGGGAGCCGGCCTCCGACGTAGCTGGATTCGACATTCGAGCGAACCGCACGACTGAAGACTTGCCGTTGCGCGCGGTACCTGGGAACCACGACCACTGGTGGGGGAGCCGGCTCATGTGGGCCAAGAATCCGAACATTCGGGGCAGCCACTTCCGCAACACCTCGTGGCTGCTGCCTTGGCGGTCGGGAGCGTTGGTGTTAGAGGTCGGCGGCTTGGACTCATGTGCGGGGGTCGATCCCAAAAAACGCAACATAAAGCAAATCGGGAAGCTCGACCTGTCAAAGGGTGGAGAGGTCGAGAGGTTGAAAGACCTGTTGCGCAAGAGCGACAAGGCGGGATTGCCCCAAGGGGCGACGGCCCGGGTGAGAACGATTGTCGTGCATCATTCACTCGCATACGCCGGAGGCTGGTGGGGAGCCCTGAAACTCGACGATGCTTCCAAGCAGGCGCTCTTGGAAGTTGCCGAGGAGTTTCGGATCGCGGCCTTTCTAACCGGGCATACCCATGACTTTTTCTTCGATCCGCCTTTCGACACGCTGCCCAAACGGTCCAGCAAGGTCTACGAGCTGCGCTGTGCGAGCACGCTCCAGGGGCCGCACTCGCGTGACGATCCGGAGGCTCCGGGGTTCTGGGCACACAAGATCTGGGTCGAACGCGGTCAGGCCAAATGGACCTCCTGGCGTTACTATTGGAATGGTTCGTCTCGGTTTGAGCCGAAAGATCGAAAGAAGCCGTGTGTTGACTTTCCGGCGCCCTGATGCCGCACCCGGAAGGCGCGTCGTAACCATCGGCAGCGGAACGTGTTAGGGAAATCAACTATCTTTTTTTGCTAAGGGGCCTTTTCGGGCAATTCCTATTAGGGCGCCTTCCACTGTAACGAGGCTGCCGAGACACCATTTCCGGAGTCAGTCATGGCTGAGCATCGTCTGCTCCGCACGATCGCCTATCAGCGATTTGGAGTTTTCCGAGCGCGGGAGCTGCTCGTGGAGAAGGGGGTGACGGTGCCTTCGGACCAGCTCGCGGCAGTCGCGTGTTTCTTGGAGAACGGCCTTGCCAAGGAGAAAGACCTGTCGTATGTCCTCGGGCCGAGTGACACAGTTGAGGCGAAGTTGCGATCCATGCTCGAGGGTGCGCTGGTCAAGTTTGGCTCATCGCTCGGCGCCTACTTGCGACCGCTCAGTCACCTGGCATTGCAGATGCAGGGCTTGCTCGCCTGGGATCCATTTCAAGACTTCGCCGAGCTGCTCACAGCGGCGTGTGGTCCCGTGTATTCACGGGTCGCCGCGAAAATCCGGAGCCGGCTTGAGGTCAACGTATTCGAAGTGGCTGATCTTTCCGATCAGTTCGTGCTATCCGCGTTGCCCAGGGCGGTGCGAAAGTTCGACCTGGATAGTGGCCGCGGAGTCGAGGCGAAGTGGCTGGAAACGGTTTTTTATCGGTATTGTCTCAAACGAACACTCGCAAACGCGCAAGCTCAGCGGCAGCTCAAGGACCTGTCGCCGACACGCATCGAAGGAATGGAAGACGCTTCGACCAGTGAACCAGACCCGCCCGGGGTTGCCCAACTGCACGATGCTCTGCAACGCATTCCCGAAGTCGAGCGACAGGCAGTTGAGTTGTACTACGGGTTGCAACGACAGGAGCATTCACTCAAGGAGCTTGCGGCAGCACTCTCGTGCACGGAATACCACGCGAGGTCAGCCGTGCTTCGAGGGCTGGCACGCCTTTCGGCGATTCTGCATGTGCGGGGAGGGCTCGATAACGAGGAATATCGACTTGTCCAGGCCTTTTTTGGTGAAGGCAAACACCTGGAAGCCGCCGCCGAAGACGCTCATCTTGCTCCAGCGGAGGCTCGTCGCGTGCTAGCACGTGCGCAGGAGAAATTTTCGCAGGTGTTGAGAGTCCGAACCAGGCCGCGTCGATTTCCTTCTGAATCTGAGGTAGAAACAAAGAAAAAGGAGACAACCATGTCCACTGTTGCTGAAACACGAGTGCTTGAGACCGACGACATCATCAAGGAGCTTCGATTGCTGAAGCAGACGCCATCCATACGCACCGACGAGGATGGACATTGCATGGTACTTCTCGATAAGGGTTGGGTCCATGTGACTCGGGTTCGACAGGTCCTTCGCGAGAAACCAAAAGTACTGCAGGAGCTGGAAGCAAACGCCGTGCCTCTGGACTGGCTGACCATGCCGGATGCGGCACCGGAGCGCGCCGACGTGCCCGACGATCGCGCATTTCTACAGGATGCGTTTGAGGCGCTCGCGCGGCGCGCTTACGACCAGGCACGATTCGTTGTCAGGCTGTGGTCGGACGCCATCAGCCAAAAGAAGTTGCAATCGCCTGATGCGACATTCGATGAGATCGTCCACTCCGTCCTGCGTGTCCTGGGCGGCGTGTCTCAGGCAATCGAAACGGAATTGCCGCGCCCCTTGAGGCGCCGCGGTGAAGCGCGGTTCCGAGTGGACCGGTCCGAGCACGGGGTTCGCGGGCACTGGGAGGACACGGGCGCCGAGGCGCTTGATCTATACAGGCTCACCGTTAATCGTGCCAGCTTGTTGGGCGACATCGATGGAGAACCTGCGGAAGAGCTTGCGCGCGTCATTACGGAGACTCTTTTCGAGAGCGAGAAGGGGACATGTATCCTTCCGAGCTTCCGAATTGACGAGTCCACGAAGACAACGGTTTGGCTCTTGTGGCGTTCGCCGTCACTGGTCGACAGCTTAGAAATGGACCACTGAAAACGGTAGGAAGGGCAACACGTATGGCCAACATCCTGCAAAGCATCCCGTCGCCGATGAAGATTCGGGACGAGCTTGAACGCATGGTCTTCGCCGACCTACACGGCCCGGTCGGGGGCGAGGCCGAGGAGCTTGACGAGCCGAGCGTGCGGGAGCGCTACCTCGTCGGGATGCTTGCCCCCAAGCGGCAGGAGGTTTCTCCGGAGGAGTTTGACGAGCTTCCCCAGGGCGGCACCGGCACCGTCGAGGAAGGGACGACCGACTACACTGCTCCCACGGCCAAGACAATGTTCCCGTCGTCTTTCGGCCGGACCTTCTGCCTGGGCCTGGAAGCCAAGGAACTGCAAGTCACGGCCCGCTGGGGCTACTACTCTCGCCAGCGCAGCGAGACTCTGACCACGGCCACCGGCGAGAAAAAGCTGGTCTGGAAGCGCAGCCAGCGTCAGGGCGTCTCGCAGCCGATACCGCTCCAGGTGGGCCGGGTCACGTGGACTCCCGACGCCGAGTTCCCGGAAGTGCAGGTCCAGGGGATCGTTCGCAAGCGGGACCGTTTCTGGAGCGTGACGCTGTTCCTGGTCAACGGGCAGGAGGAACCCAAGAAATCGCGGAGTACCGCCTGGCTCTTTCAGCCTGAACTCAGCGTGCAGTCGCCAGAGGGCAAGCCGGTGTTTCACAGCCGTCCGCAGCAGCGTGATCCTGGGAAAGCCGATCCCGTCACCTTTGCAGAAGATCAAGAACTGGCGATGCTGTACCGAAACCACGTCGAGTTCGGCGTGGGCCACGGTGTCAGCATTCATGCCGAATGTGCTGAAGGCACCTGCGACCGGGCCGTGTCGCTTTCCACCAAGGACGTGCCAGCCTACGACGTTCCCCAAACCACGCCTCCGACGAGTGCCGATGTGCCCAAGCTTACCGGACTCGTTCTCGACATGATGGAGTTGGGGCAGACGGCGACCGCCGATTTCGACAAGAAGCTGCGGCCACTGCTGACAGCCTACGAAGCCTGGATCAAGGACCGGGAGGCGGACCTCAAGAAACCCGACATGGCCTTGCATAAGAAGGCAGGCCAGTCGGCGCTCGAGCGCTGTCGAACGGCGCTGACCCGGATTGAGGCCGGCTTGAAGCTGCTGAAGGAGGATGAAAAAGCGGCGGAAGCGTTCCGATTTGCAAACCAGGTGATGTGGCAGCAGCGCATCCACACGATCTTGTCGTTGAAAAACCGCCGGGATGAGGCGGTGGACGAGCGGGCCATCGACATCCCCGGCAACCGCTCCTGGTATCCGTTCCAGGTGGCGTTCATCCTGCTCAACCTGCCCGGCATCACGAAGCTGGATCACAAGGATCGAACCGGCGAAGCCGAGTCGGTCGCCGATCTGCTGTGGTTTCCGACAGGCGGCGGTAAGACTGAGGCATACCTTGGCCTGTCGGCTTACACGATGGGGTTGCGTCGGCTCCAGCGAACCATCGCGGGCCGTTCCGGCGAGCATGGCGTGGCCGTCCTCATGCGGTACACCCTGCGGCTCTTGACGATCCAGCAGTTCCAGCGCGCCACGGCATTGATTTGCGCCTGCGAGATCATCCGGCGCAAAGGCGAGAAGAAGTGGGGCAAAGAGCCGTTCCGCATCGGCCTATGGGTCGGCCAGAAGACGACGCCCAACACCAACGAGCAGTCAGCGGAAGCGGTCCAGCAGGTCCACGGCAGCAAAGGCTTCAAGGCCGGGCTGGGCAGTGGTTCACCTGCCCAATTAACCAACTGCCCGTGGTGCGGTGCGGCGATCAATCCGGGCCAGCACATCAAGGTCGAGAGCTACACCAAAGGCCGGTGCCGCACCTTGATGTACTGCGGCGACGTGTTGGGCCGCTGTCCCTTCAGCGCCAAGCAGTCGCCCTTGGAGGGGATTCCGGTCCTCGTGGTCGATGAGGAGATTTACCGTCGCCTGCCCACGCTGCTGATCGCCACCGTGGACAAGTTCGCTCAGATGCCGTGGAACGGCAAAGTCCAGATGCTCTTCGGCCAGGTCGAGGGCTTCTGCGAGCGGCACGGCTTCGTCTCGCCGGAGATCGAAGATGTCAGGCCTGAGAGCCAGCATCCCAAGACACGAACAGGCTTGCCGCCCGCCAAGGTGACGCCGCATCCTGTGATCCGGCCCCCGGATCTTATCATTCAGGACGAGTTGCACCTGATCAGCGGCCCCCTCGGTACGCTTGTCGGCCTCTACGAGACGGCGGTGGACAAGCTCTGCTCGTGGGAGGTTGGCGACAAGACGGTGAGGCCAAAGGTGATCGCCTCGACCGCCACGATCCGCAAGGCCGGAGATCAGGTCCATGCGACCTTCTTGCGGAAGGTCAGCGTTTTCCCACCGCACGGCCTGGAAGTTCAGGACAACTTCTTCTCGCTCAGGCGCAAGCCCAGCGAGGAGCTACCCGGTCGCCGGTACATCGGCATCTGCGCTCCGGGGCGGCGGCTCAAGGTGGCGCTCATCCGGGTTTATGTGGCCTTGCTATCCGCGGCCCAATCCCTGTACGAGAAAAAGGCCTACGGCAAGGAAGTCGACCCGTGGATGACGCTGATCGGCTATTTCAACTCGATGCGAGAACTTGGCGGAATGCGGCGGCTGGTGGACGACGATGTGCGCTCCCGCCTTGGAAAAATGGATCAGCGGGGCCTGGCCAAGCGCTCGATCTACATGGTCGATGAATTGACTTCTCGCAAAGGTTCCACCGACATCCCCGAAACCCTGGACCACCTTGAAGCCGCCTTCGATCCGCAGGTCGAAGCCAAACGGAAGGAGATGCAGAAAAAGGGCTTCATTAAGGACATGCCCAGGCGTCCGCTGGACGTGCTACTGGCAACCAACATGGTGTCGGTCGGCGTGGATGTGCAGCGACTTGGCCTGATGGTCGTCGCTGGACAACCGAAGACGACCGCCGAGTACATTCAGGCAACGAGCCGGGTCGGGCGCAAACATCCGGGCCTGGTCGTCACGGTATACAACTGGACTCGGCCCCGTGACCTGTCGCACTACGAGACATTCGAGCAGTACCACGCTACGTTCTACAAGCACGTCGAGGCGCTGTCAGTCACTCCCTTCGCATTGGGGGCGCTTAGCCGAGGACTTACGGCTCTGTTGGTTTCCTGCATTCGCCTTCTTGGGACCGAGTTCAATTCCAACAAGCAGGCCAGCCGGATCGAGCGAAACCATCCGTATGTGCAGCAGGCCATCAAGTCCATCGTGGACCGTGCCAAGCTGGTGGGGAACAATGACGATGCTTTCATCCAGTCCCTTCAGATCGAGTTGAATGAACGGCTCGACCAGTGGTTGGGCGAAGCACAAAAGAACGTGGGTGGGCGCATCCTGGGATACGATGATGAACGGGACGGTGTGACGGTGGGTTTGCTCCGGCGTCCGGGCCTTGATCCCTGGGACGATTTCACTTGCCTGAATTCGCTGCGGGACGTGGAGCCGACGGTGGGCCTCATCTTCCATGACGGCGGGCTGGACGAAGACCGCACCTTCATGGCGGCGGTCAGCGAGGACACGGATTCGGAAGAGGAGGAGCAGCCATGACCCGTATCGTCTCCGATAAACGCAAAGTCGGCGATCTGCGCCCTAGCCAGTTGCTCTACACCTTCGGCGTCGGGGCCATCGTGGAGCTTCCCAACCTGTCGGTGATGGTGATGGGCCTGGACGATTGGCCCATTGAGCAAGGCTCCAGCGAGATCACCGAGCCACGCCTGCTACGGGCCGTGCAGCACGAGTTAGGCCAGCAAGTGGCCAAGCTCCTCACGCCTCCCGTCACGCCTGAATCTACGGGCTACCAGGCCAGTCCCTTCGACGACACGGCCAACGTCGGCGTGCCGGTCGCCCCGTTTCCACGCTGGCTGGTGTGTCCCTCCTGTCGCTTGCTTTCTCCGATCCAGTCCGGCTTGTTCGAGTTGAAGCTTGACCCCTACCGGAAGGACCGCAGCCGATATGTCCACCGGATATGTGAGAAGAAGAAAATCGGCAAGCCACCGACTGCGGTTCCAGCTAGGTTTCTGGTTGCCTGTGACAACGGTCATTTGGACGATTTCCCCTGGGTCGAGTTCGTCCATCGCGGAAAGACCAACTGCAAGTATGAGTTGAGGCTTTATGAGTTGGGAGCATCGGGCGAAGTGGCCGACATTGAAGTGCAGTGCGTCAAGTGCAGCTCCAAGGCGACTGCCCAAAGCAGCAAGGACGAAAAAAGTGTGGGCGCTGTCGAGCGGCAGAGGAACACCAGTCGGCGCATGAGCGACGCTTTCAGCGATGAGGGGAAGCAGGAGCTCGCTCATTGCCGGGGTCGTTGGCCACACCTGCGGAAATTCGATGAAGAAGAGTGCAAAGCCGAGCAACGAACGATTCTGCTGGGAGCCTCGAATAGCTGGTTTCCGGTCACGCTGTCCGCACTTTCCATTCCCAGCACTACGGACAAGTTGGGCCAGTTGATCGAACAGAACTGGGCCGAGCTTCAAGAGTGCGAAAACGCCCGAGAAGTGAGGTTGAAACGGAAACTGCTACGCGGCCTGGCAGCATACTCTGAGGATCAGATTTGGGAAGCGGTCGAGAACAAGAAAAGCGGTGCAGAACCCGAGGAAGACCAGATCCCGGACCTGCGAGAACCAGAGTGGAAAGTGTTCTCGAATCCAGATCCGAACCTGAACAGCCGGGACTTCAAGCTCCGAGTCGTACAGCCCCCGAAAGGTTACAAGCAGGTTTTCGAAAAGGTTGTACTTGCGGAGAGGCTCCGAGAAGTTCGGTCACTGATTGGCTTTACACGCATTGAATCTCCCGGCGATTACAGCGAGCTTTCGGACCTGCCCGAAGAAAAGCAAGTACGCTTGAGCTTCAAGCCGCCGTCGTGGGTTCCAACTTCCGTGGTACGTGGTGAGGGTGTCTTCCTGCATTTCGGCGAAGATGCCATTGAAGCCTGGCTCAAAAAGGTGAAGCGGTTGGACGGCGAGTTCTTAGAGGCCCACAAGCGCTGGCGCAGAACACGAGGGCTTCAGCCTGAAGATGATGATCGAACCTACCCGACCATGCGTTACATTCTGCTTCATTCCCTGGCTCATGCCCTGATCCGGCAGTTCTCGCTCGAATGCGGCTACACGACTGCGAGCATTCGGGAACGGATTTATTGCCGGTCGGCGGATGGCGATCACGAGCCGATGGCCGGCCTTCTGCTCTACACCGCCGCACCGGACAGCGAAGGCACGCTGGGCGGACTGGTCAGCCTTGGTGAGCCGAAGTCGCTCGGACGGCATCTCGACCAGGCGTTGGAGGCGATGAAACTGTGTGCATCCGACCCGCTATGCGCTGAGCATCATCCGTACCGGGACAGTTTGACGCTACACGGAGCAGCCTGCCACGCCTGCCTGTTCCTGCCGGAAACCTCCTGCGAGCGAGGCAACAAGTACCTGGATCGCGCGGTGCTGGTTTCAACGGTGCAGCAGGCGGACCCGGCTTTCTTCAAGGACTTCGTGGAGCCGGTGCCGGAGAAGACCATTACTGCCCGAACCGATGAGTCAGCGAGCCCCGCAGCGTCGGGCAGGAGTGAATTATGAGTCCCTGCAGCGGGCTGCAAGTGGTTGCGAGCGAGGCCGGGAGGCTGGCAAGCGCTCTGCCGTCGTCCGTTGTGCACAAGCTCGCCGAGGCCATCCAGTCTTGCGACCCGGCTGACTGGCAGTGGAGCAAGGGCCGGATCGCCGCCGATATCTCCCAACCACATTATCGCAGCCTGGCGACCAGCTTCCTCGACGCCTGGCAGTCCGATGCCAAGATCGTCTCGCCCGAAGGTGTGGCTGCTGCTCTTCTGACCGCTGCCAACAGCGAACAAGCTCATCAACAGCAGCAATCAGTGGAGCTTGTGTGGACCGGGCCGGATGTCGGTGTGGTTCCCCTGCGCCGGACTGAGCAAGCTCTCCTTCAGGTGATCGACTCGGCTACTCGTCGGGCTACGGTGGTCAGCTATGCCGTCTATCACATTCCACGCATCTGCGAAGCCTTGGTTCGGGCGGCTGACCGGGGCGTGTCCATTAATGTCATCATCGAAACACCCGACCGACTGGAGGGCCAGAACACATACGACACGCTGAAAGCCCTCGGTCCCTCAGTTGCCGCCCGCTGTGGCGTTTTCTTGTGGCCTCTCGAAGAGCGAGAGAAAGACGACAATGGCAAGCCCGGGATCTTGCACGTCAAGTGCGCCGTGGCCGATGGTCGTTGGCTCTTTTTGTCCTCGGCCAATTTGACAGAGTACGCCTTCACCATGAACATGGAGCTTGGCGTGTTGATCTCCGGGGGTAGCATCCCCATGCAGGTCGAAGACCAATTTGATCGACTTATCCAGACCGGCGCGCTGGCAAGGGTTTGAATCGATGACGGCGACTTGTCATGAAAAGCAAGTTAAGTTATTGGGGTCGCGAAAATGACGGCTTACCGAGGTCTTGCCGAATTTGACAGTTATGGATGAAGCGGCGTCCTTAGCGATTACTTTTTACGGAAATGCCATGATCGAAGAGACCTCTACTGACTTTCCGCGTTCACGAATAAGGCTAGATCGCCATATAGGCGTCAGAGGTGGAGGAGCAGTAGAATTAGAAGTTCGGTTCTCGATGGAGGCTCTCATGCGACTTATCGCGGTCCATTTCCTCATGGCGGCTGCGGGCTGCGGCCGTTCGACGACAGCCCCGTCTAATCGGGACGAGAAAGACACTCCCGAACACATGCTTCCATCTATTGAGAACCAGTCCGAGCACGACTATCTAGGATGGATACCGTACGCTCCAATAGAAGCCCGCTTTGAAGTCCGGTTCCCTAAAGTACCAATTCTGAAGACGGCCTCGCCGGCCACCGGGAACTTTCATGTCGCCGGCGTCCAACGACAAACCGTCAACGACCTTGCCTTCGGCTGCCGCTGGCTGATCAAGGAGAATGCCTTTCGAAGTACACAAGCCGAAGCGGCCTACCTCAAGGGCCAACAGATAGGAACTTTGGATTGATATAACTCACCACAGAGGCACAGAGCACACTGAGGAAGACCAGTGATCGAAAGAGATCCATTGACAGAAACCGTTATTGGGGCGGCGATCGAGGTCCACCGGGTCATGGGTCCGGGGTTGCTCGAATCGGTCTACGAGCGGTGCCTGTCCCATGAATTGACGCTACGTGGGATCGAGCACGTTCGACAACAACCCTTGCCGGTTGTTTATAAGGGCATGCCCCTCGACGCGGACCTCCGGCTCGACATCGTCATCCCGGACCGGCTTCTCCTTGAATTGAAATCGGTTGAGTCTCTGCAACCGATCCACGAAGCGCAACTCCTGACGTATCTGAAATTGAGCGGCATCCGCCTGGGCCTCCTTATCAACTTCAACGTCCTTTTACTCAAGGATGGAATTAAACGCCGGATTGTTTGACTTGGTTCTCTGTGTTCTCTGTGCCTCTGTGGTGAATGCGATAACTCAACACAGAGGACACAGAGGAAGACCAGTGATCGAAAGAGATCCATTGACAGAAACCGTTATTGGCGCGGCGATCGAGGTCCACCGGGTCATGGGTCCGGGGTTGCTCGAATCGGTCTACGAGCGGTGCCTGTCCCATGAATCGACGCTCCGTGAAATCGAGCGGCATCCGCCTGGGCCTCCTTATCAACTTCAACGTCCTCTTACTCAAGGATGGAATTAGACGCCGGATTGTTTG
>Ga0306924_10000868_pt1 | contig 26561 bp, 24 predicted proteins | sample sta12Can44000111_FD_203756 | JGI IMG/M metagenome (GOLD analysis project Ga0306924, IMG submission 203756) | Lab enrichment of tropical soil microbial communities from Luquillo Experimental Forest, Puerto Rico - statanox.12C.anox.44.000.111 (v2)... | ecosystem: Environmental > Terrestrial >... | reverse complement strand
CACCATGGAGAGGCGGCTAGGGTCCCATCCGACCACTGCCCGGCGAGGGGTGCCGAGCGAGGTCGGCGCCACCAGCGCCTGCAATTCCACGAGCACCGGACGGGTTCCCTCGATGCCGGCAAAGACCGCCGTTCCCGGCGTGCCGAGGTCGCGCTCTGAAAGAAACAGCTCCGACGGATTGGAGACCTCGCGCAATCCCAGGCCCGTCATCTCGAACACGCCGATTTCGTCGGTCGGTCCAAAACGGTTTTTCACCGCGCGCAGGATGCGGAATTGCTGCGAGCCTTCCCCCTCGAAAGAGAGCACGGCATCGACCATGTGCTCGACCACGCGGGGACCGGCGATCTGGCCGTCCTTGGTGACATGGCCGACCAGGATGATCGCAGCTCCCGATTTCTTGGCGAAGCGGATCAAGGCCTGCGCCGAGGCGCGGACCTGGGTCACCGTGCCTGGCGCCGCTTCCACCGTGTCCGTCCACATGGTCTGGATCGAATCGATCACGATCAGGCGCGGAACCGCCCCCTCGGAAAGCGTCGAGACAATGTCCTCGACCGAGGTTTCGGCGGCAAGCTGCACCGACGCATCCGAAAGCCCGAGGCGCTCGGCACGCAGGCGCACCTGTGCGACCGCCTCTTCGCCGGAAATATAGACCGCGCGATGCCCCGCTCTCGCCAGCAAACTCGCCGCCTGCGTCAGCAGTGTCGATTTGCCGATGCCGGGGTCGCCGCCGACCAGAAGCACCGAGCCGCGTACGAAGCCGCCACCGGTGACGCGGTCAAGCTCCGCCATGGCGGAGGAGAGGCGCGGGGCTTCCTGGCTTTTGCCGGTGAGCGTTTCCAGCGCGAACTGCCGGCCCTTGCGCCGGGATCGGATCGAGACCGGGACCGCGCCGGTATCCTCCTCGGCCAGCGTATTCCACTCGCCGCAGGCCTCGCACTTGCCCTGCCAGCGGTTATAGGCGGCGCCGCAGTTCTGGCAGACGAAGGAGAGGGTGGATTTGGCCATCAGCAGCTAGCTAGCAGGTTTGCGGTTATCGCGCCGCAGCGGAATCGCGAATCACACAGACGACAATGCCTGAGATCGCAAGCTCAGGCATCATCGCGTTGCTGTGGTTTTTCCGGAACTTACTTGATCGAGACGAATGGCACGGTCGAGCCCGGCACCATCGTGGTCGGCAGCACGCCGTTCCAGCGCTCGGCCTGTACCAGCGTGACGAGGTTGGGATTGGCCGAAAGCGCCTTGCCGCGTGCCTCGATCGCGGCAGCCTCCGCCTCGCCGGTGATCTTGATGTTGGCCGCGCTGGCTTCGCCGCTCAGGCGCGTCGCGTCGGCGTTGGCCTGGGCCTCGGCGCGGACGGCGTTGGCCTTGGCGGTCGCCTGCGTCACGGTAATCTGGGCCTGCACCTTCTCCCGTTCGGCGTTCTGCTGCAGTTTTTGCACCTCGACTTCCGCGAGCATGCGCTGCTCGATCGAATGCAGATAATTCTGGCTGAACTCGATGTTCTCGAGCTGGACCGCCTCGATGATGAGCATCGGATCGTATTTCAGCGTGTCCGAGATCGCGTCCTTGATCGCGGTGTTGAGGTTGCCGCGCTCCTGGATGGCCTTCACCGCGGTGTAGTGGCCGAACACGATCTTGACCTGCTGGTTCACCACGGGGCTGACGACCTGATTGACGGCTGCATCGATGGTGCCGAACTTGGCATAGAGGTCGGCGACCTTTTCGGGCGCGGCGCGAAGCGTCACGCTGATCTTCAGGTCGGCCGGCTGCTGGTCGTAGGAGTAGGAGTTCATCTTGTCCCACGTGTAGGTCACGGTCTTGACGCTGATTTTCTGGACGCTGTCGAAAAGCGGCAGCTTGAACCCGAGACCGGGCTGCGCGGTGCCGACGACCGCGCCATTGCGCAACAGCACGCCGCGCTCGGTCTGGTCCACGGTGTACCAGCTTCCGAGCAAAAGCATGAGAACGATAATGCCGCCGATGGCGGCGATGACGCTGGCTCCTCTGATCATGATGGTTTTCCTGTCCTGTTGATTGGAAACGCGAATCTGGTCGCGCGATATCGGCGGCCGATTCGATGAAAGCGGTTGTGACACGCTCCTTGGTGCGCCCTTCCGCGCATCAGGTTCAGTCGTATGGCAGGGGTTGCTAACGATTTTGTCGACGAATTCGCGGCAAATTGAAGAGAAGGATTTTCCAACCGGTCCACTAGCCCGGCGAACGTTGCGGCGTGTCTGGGGGCGTGGTGCCCAGCACGAGCCGCATGTCAGAATCGGACCACTAGCTCAACACGATCCACGCCGGCGCGTGGTCGCTGGCGTCGTTCTCGCCGCGGACTTTACGGTCAACGCCCGCCTTGGTGAGGTGGGAGGCGAGTTGTGGGCTAAGCAGGAGGTGATCAAGCCTCAACCCCGCATCGCGCGGCCAGCGGTTGCGCTTGTAATCCCAGAAGGTGAACATCGGCTCTGCCGGATGAGCGATACGGATCGCATCGGTCCAACCCTGCCTGAGGAGGGAGGCGAAGGCGGCGCGGCTCTTGGGCTGGATCAACGCATTGTTGTCCCAGGATCGCGTCGCATAGATGTCGAGGGCGGTGGGAGCAACATTGTAGTCTCCGGCCAGCACGACCGGCAAATCCTGCTTGAGGAATTTCGCCGCATGCCGCCGCAGCCGTTTCAGCCAGTCCAGCTTGTAGTCGAATTTCGGTCCCGGCTGGGGATTGCCGTTCGGCGCATAGAGGCTCGCAATGATCACGCCGCGAACGGCGGCTTCAATGTAACGCGCCTCACGATCGTCAGAACAGCCGGGCAGTTCGGTCCTGATCAGGACGGGATCGGACTTGCGCGCCAAGATGGCGACGCCGTTCCAGCTTCTTTGTCCTCGCCAGACCGCGCCGTAACCTGCCTTTTCGATCGGGCGAAGTGGAAATTCGCCGTCGGCCGCCTTGAGCTCTTGCAGGCAGACGATGTCGGGCTTTGCGCTGCCGAGCCAGCCGAGCAGGTTATTAAGCCGCCGATTGATATTGTTGATGTTGAGGGTCGCGATCTTCACGCGGCTGTGGTGGGCGTGGAGGCGGGGTTTTGCACCTTATCCCGCCCGCCCTCGGGGCCTGCCGCCTGCGCCGCGCCGCCCTTGTAGAGGCGTGCGTAGCGTGAGCCGAGACTGGTCAGCACCTCGTAGCCGATGGTGCCGAAGTGATGCGCAAGCTCATCCACGGTGATGCCCTCGCCCAGCAGGGTCGCCATGTGGCCCCGCCGCGCGGCATTCGGCGGCAGGTCGGTGATATCAACCGCCATCAGGTCCATCGAGATGCGCCCGGCAATTGGACAGCGTTTTCCGGCAACCACGACCTCGGCGCCGCGGGAGCCATCATTGGCGCTGGCTGCGCGGAAATAACCGTCGGCATAGCCGGCCGAGACGATTGCAAGCCTGGTCGGCCGTCGCGCCGTCCAGCCGCCGCGATAGCCTACCGTCTCGCCGCGCTCGATATTGCGGAGCTGCACGATGCGCGCCTTCAACTCGACGACCGGCTGCATCGGATTGTCCGCCTCCGGTGTCGGATTGATGCCGTAGAGAGCAGCGCCCGGCCGCACCACATCGAACAGGAATTGTGGGCCGAGATAGATCCCCGATGAATTCGACAGCGATGCCGGCACGCTGGAAAATCGGCTCGCGATCTCGCGGAACGCCGCAAGCTGCCTGGCATTGATCGGATTGTTCAGCAGCTCGGCGGAGACGAGATGGCTCATCACCAGCGAAATGCCGTGGGTGTCCGCATTGATGCGCGGAATGATGCCCTGGGCTTCCGCAATCGTCAGGCCCAGGCGGTTCATGCCGGTATCGATGTGAATGGCCGCGCCGCCGCTCCAACCCGCGCGGCGGCAGAATACGTCCCATTCGGCAAGCTCGTTGAGGTCGCCGATGACAGGCCTGCAGTTGATTCTGGCGTAGGCATCTCCGGTATTCTGGAAAAAGCCGTCGAGCACATAGAGCGTGGCCTGCGGCACCGCTGAGCGCACGACGCGCGCCTCCTCGATCGTCGCCACGAAGAATGTCTTGCAGCCGGCTCCCGCGAGCGCACGCGCGACCTGTTCGGCGCCGCAGCCATAGGCGTTGGCCTTGATTACGGCTGCGCACTCGGCGGGAACGGCGGTCTTCTCGAGCTTCTTCCAGTTCGCGACAATGGCGTCGAGGTCGACCGTCAATATGCCCGTACAGGCGGCGAGTGCGGCCGCCTGATTGGCTTGAGGCGACAACACCCCGCCGGCAAATGGCGACCTGGTATCGGGGGCGATGTTCATGCGGTTGCAGTATTACGCGCCGAGCAATGCGGTTCAACCTACCAAGGTCTAATAGGTGCGATCGGGAAGCTGGCCGTCGGGGGTAAGATCGCCAAACCGGGTCACGGCCGCCTCGAATTGCAGGTCGACGGTGCCGGTCGGCCCATGACGCTGCTTGCCGATGATGACTTCGGCCTTGCCGTGCACCAGCGACATGTCGAGTTGCCATTTCTCGTATTCGGGCGTGCCGGCACGGGGTTCCTTGTTGGCGAGATAGTATTCCTCGCGGAACACGAACAAGACCACGTCGGCGTCCTGCTCGATCGAGCCGGATTCGCGCAGGTCGGACAATTGCGGGCGCTTGTCGTCCCTTGATTCGACCTGGCGCGAGAGCTGTGAACAAGCGATCACGGGGATATTGAGTTCCTTGGCGAGCGCCTTGAGGCTGGTGGTGATCTCGGTTACCTCCTGCACGCGACTTTCGGAGAAGCGCTTGCTGCTGCCCTGCAGCAGCTGAATGTAATCCACGACCAGGAGGTCCAGCCCCTTCTGCCGTTTCAAGCGACGCGCCCGCGCCATCAGCTGCGCGATCGACAGACCGCCGGTCTCGTCGATATAGAATGGCAGCGACTGCAGCTCGATCGAATAGTCGCGGATCTTTTCAAAATCGATCTCGCTGATGCCGCCGCGGCGGATCGTGCTCGAGGGAATTCCCGTGCGCTCGGCGATGATGCGCGTGGCGAGCTGTTCTGCCGACATTTCGCAGGAGAAAAAACCAATGATACCGCCGTTGGCGGCCTTGGTCGAGCCGTCCGCCTGCACCTCGCCGCGGTAGGCTTTGGCCACGTTATAGGCGATGTTGGTGGCAAGAGCGGTCTTGCCCATGCCAGGGCGGCCCGCGACGATGACGAGGTCGGATGCCTGCAGCCCGCCCATCTTGATGTCGAGGTCGCGCAATCCGGTCGCAATGCCGGAGAGTTTTCCGTCGCGCTGGAAAGCCCGGGCCGCCATGTCGACGGCGACAGTCAGGGCCTGCGAAAAGCGCTGGAAGCCGCCGTCATAGCGGCCGGATTCCGCAAGCTCGTAAAGCCTGCGCTCGGCATCCTCGATCTGCGCCCGCGGCGCAAAATCCACCGGCGCATCGTAGGCGACGTTGACCATCTCCTCGCCGATGCCGATCAGGTCGCGGCGCAACGATAGATCGTAGATGGTGCGTCCGTAGTCTTGCGCGTTGATGATCGTGGTCGCTTCAGCGGCGAGGCGGGCCAGGTATTGGCTTACGGTCATGCCGAGAATATCGACCTCGGCAGGGAAGAAGGTCTTCAGCGTGACGGGGGTCGCAACCTTGCCCATCCGGATCAGGCTTCCGGCCGTCTCATAAATCTTCTGGTGCACGGTCTCTAAAAAATGCTTCGGCTCCAGGAAGTCCGAGACCCGGTAGAAGGCATCATTGTTGACGAGGATGGCGCCCAGAAGGCTCTGCTCGGCCTCGATATTGTGCGGAGCACTGCGGTAGGTCGGCGTCGCCGTGTCGGAGGTGAGCTTGAGGATGTTCGAATCAGTCAGGGCCATAAGCTTAAGCGTGCGCAGGATTGCGGTGTAATTGAAGTGGGGTCGCGATAAAGCGCCTGTCCGGCCCAAATCGGAAGCAAAAGCTCGACGGTATGCACCGTTCTTCAAAAATGTGGATGATTCCGTCTTCCCGGAGGCGGGATGCTTGACGAACTCAAGCCGTCCTCCGCCGCCGGGCCAAAAGCAAACCTGGAACTTCGGAGGAGTTCTACGGCTGAACCTTGTTCGACCCTGCCGATACCTATCTTGAGTGAGGTGGGTCCCGGCTCAGCTCAGCATCAGATAGGCCAGCGCGATCACGGCCGCCGCAGCGCCGACCAGGATCAAGGCGTAGTCGGTTCGGAGGTCGTCCTGCACGTCGAGGAACCGCTGGATTTTCTGGGCCATGAGCAACGTCTAGGGCGGGGTGAGCAAGACTTATGTGAACCACCTCACATTCGCCGGGTTTTCTTTCCGGCAATGCAGGAACCGGATGTGTCGGCAATCGTTGCGAACGTCGGCAGGCAGGCAGAGACAATGGCCCAACGGCTTCAATCATGGCGATCTGGGAAGCAGCAGCGGCAGTGGCTGGTCTGCCTGATCGCCACCATGGAGCAGGTCTCCCGGCCGGAGATTCGAAGGCGCCCATGCGACCGGCGGGTGTTGGCGGCGTTCCAGACACAGCTGGGCCGACCGGCCTTTGGCCATCCGGCAGGAACCTCGCCCTTCAGCCTGCGCAACTGATCGACGGCACCACGGGACGTCAGAGCCACGAACTGCCGCAATAGCGTTTTCGAGCAAATTGTATAACGATTGAAGCCTCGATTCTGATTCCACCAGAACCGAGAGAGCTCGCGTAGGAGGCTACTGGTTTTGCGCCTGCTGATTTGGACCATCCTGGGGATAGGCGCGACCTTTGCGGCGGCGCCCGCTACGGCTCAGACCTACGACCCGAACTATCCGGTTTGCATCGAGATATTTTCGCCCCGTGGCGGCGGTTACATCGACTGCAGCTACGTGTCGATTCCCCAGTGCAACGCAACGGCCTCGGGTCGGGGCGCCCGATGCCTCGTCAATCCATATTTTGATTTTGCGCCATATAAGCAGGCACCGCGGCACAGGCGTGCCGCTGGATTTTGACCCCAGCGCGGCCGTCGGTCCGGTGTCGGCCTTGTGGGGCCCCGCCTATTCGCCCGCAATCTTGAACCGTGGCCGCCTGCGGCCTTCGAGCGCGCGTAGCCTCGTCTCTTCGCGCGGGATGTAATCGCGTGTCATCGGCACCACGTCCTGGCGTCTGGCGAGCTGAATCTGGAAGTTCATCATGCCCTGCTTGCGAAATGCCATCTCGGATGCTGCGAGATAGAACTCCCACATCCGCACAAAGCGTTCATCATAAAGCTGCACGGCCTCCTCGCGCCGCGCCATGAACCGCTCGCGCCAGGCTTTCAGCGTTTCGGCATAGTGCAGGCGGAGGATTTCGATATCGCACACCAAAAGTCCGGCGCGCTCGACGGCTGGAAAGACTTCGGACAGCGCAGGGATGTAGCCGCCGGGGAAAATATACTTTGCGATCCAGGGACTGGTGGCGTCAGGGCCCGTCGAGCGGCCGATGGAGTGCAGGACCATCAGCCCATCGTCGGTCAGAAGCTCGGCGCAGCGTCTGAAGAATGTATCGTAGTGATCGACGCCGACGTGTTCGAACATGCCGACCGATACGATGCGATCGAACGGTCCACTCACGTCGCGGTAGTCCTGCAGCACAAACCTCGCCGTATCCGTCAGGTTCCTTTCGGCCGCGCGGGCATTCGAGGCCTGCAATTGCTCATTTGACAGCGTGATGCCGGTGACATCGGCGCCGGCCATCTCGGCAAGATAGAGACCAAGCCCGCCCCAGCCCGAGCCGATGTCGAGCACGCGGTGGCCACGGCGGATCAGGAGCTTTGCCGCAAGATGGCGCTTCTTGGCAAGTTGCGCATCGTCGAGGCTGACGTCCGGCGTGTCGAAATAGCCGCAGCTGTACTGCCGGTCGGCATCCAGGAACAACGAGTAAAGACGTCCATCAAGATCGTAGTGGTGGGCGACATTGCTGCGCGAACGACCGCGCGGATTGAACTGCCTGAGGCGCCTGACCAGATAGCGCATCCACCATCGCGGCTTGGCCGAGCGCGGCAGCACGTCGGGCTGGTCCATCAAGATCGCCAGCGCATCAGCGATCGTGCCGTTCTCGACGACGAAGTTTCCCTCCGTGTAGATTTCGCCCAGCGCAAGTTCGGGGTTCAGAAGAACCCTGCGCGCGGCCTCGGTGGTAAGGAAGCGGACAAAAACCGCCTCGCCGGTTCCGTCGCCGCAGGTAAAGCGTTCGCCGCTGGCGGTCGTGAAAACCATCGTACCGCGGCAAATGAATTTGGCGAGGACTCTACGCAACAAATGGTCCATCGAAATCACCCAACGAGCGATCCCGTCATCCCGCTGCCGGTTCCTTCGGTTCGTCCCTCTAATGCACGCGGAACGGACCGGTTCCGACAACGCCTCACTTTATCATAAGAGACCAAATGGGAACCGGCTAGTGCCTTGTAGACAAAGCGGATATTCCAGATTGTGCCGTTCACGCAGTTGCGCGACGCTGCCCGCTTCCATTCAGACGATAATCCGCTAAAAGATGACCGCCGCCAGCGCCGGATCCAAGGTCCGCCAGCCGCTGGAAGCGATTTCCGCATCTGGGGGAAGTTAGGGAATGTTGAGCCGAGCGCTCAGTCTCGCGACGCTGTTGCTTCTGGCGGGCTGGCTTGCGGCGGAGCAGGCGGCGGCTCAGGAAAATCTGGACGCCGGTAAAAGCCCCTCGCAGCTTTTCGCAGGCACCTGCAACGCCTGTCACAAAAGCCCGCGCGGCTTGCTGCGAAGCGTGCCGGCAAGCTCGCTTTCGAGCTTTTTGCGCCAGCACTATACGACAAGTCCGGCGATGGCCGGCGTGCTTGCTACCTACCTGATCTCCAACGGAGCGACTGATACCCGTCTGGGCGGAGCATCGCCCAGAGAGGGTGCTAAGGAAGGCGCAAAGGATGCCCGGCCGTCCGCCGCCAAGCCCGCTGCCAGGCCCGACGAGGGTCAGCTTCCGGTGCAGGCTGCGATCGATCACGGCCCCGACGGGCGTAAGTTGTCCGCCAAGCAGAAGCTGAGCAAACGCGGCAGGCCGGGCGCGGAGGAGCCGCCCAAGGCCGAAGAAACCCCGTCTGGGGAGATGCCGAAGGAGGCCACCGGGGAAAGCAAGCCCGAGGGCACGATGCCGGCCAGCGAGGGGGCGTCCCAGTCCGCCAAGGTTGAGGAACCGGGCGAGGCACCTGCAACACGTGTCGATCCGGTTCCGCCGGCCACACCGGCGCCATCGGTTGCTCCCGCCGCGTCGGCCCCCGTGTCGTCGGTGGTTTCGGCAGCGACCTCGGAAGGTCCGGCCGTTCCGCTTCCCTCGAAACCCACGCCCCCGCCGCCTGCAGTGACGGCCGCCGCCCCAGCACTACCACCGGTTCCCCCGGCCGGGCCGCCGGAGCCTCCAATCTCGCAATAGACGCTCCGTGAGCCCGCCTGATCGCGGATGCCCGCACAGAGATGCCTGCGAGCCTTGCTACTTTTCGGTCGTTGCGGGTGCGGTCCCTGACGCCGGCTCCGCGAGCTCGTCGTGCTGGGCTTCGGGGTCGAAAAACTCGCCGGCGGCCGCAATCGCTTCTGCAGCTGCGTCCTGATCTTCCTGTCGGGTCGAGATGTCCTCACCGCGCTTGATGCGTTCGGCCTCGTCTGCACTGCGTGCCACTGTAACCGTGATGGTCGCCTCGACTTCCGGGTGCACGGCGATCGTCACCTTCTGCTGACCGATCGCCTTGATGGGGACATCGAGCCAGACCTGCGGTCTGGAGACAGCGACGTTCTCGGCCGCAAGCGCAGCGACGATGTCGCGCACCGACACCGAGCCGAAGAGTTGCCCGGTTTCGGATGCCTGGCGGATGATCACGATACTCCGGCCATCGATCTTCTCCGCGGCCTTGCCGGCTTCGGACTTCGCCGTGAGATTCCTGGCCTCCAGCTCAGCCTTCATGCCGTCGTATTTGGCGCGGTTTTCGGCGGTCGCCCGCAGCGCCTTCTTGCGCCTTAGCAGGAAGTTGCGAGCGTACCCGTCCCTGACCTTTACGACTTCGCCCATTTGACCGAGCTTGGCGACGCGCTCCAGCAAAATCACTTCCATGATCATGATTCCCCTGGGTTAGCGAATAACGTAGGGCAAAAGGCCGAGGAAACGCGCACGCTTGATCGCGCGTGCCAGCTCCCGCTGCTTCTTGGCCGAGACGGCCGTGATGCGGCTCGGCACGATCTTGCCGCGCTCGGACACGTAACGCATCAACAGCTTGGAATCCTTGTAGTCGATCTTCGGCGCGTTCGGACCCGTGAACGGGCAGGTCTTGCGGCGGCGGAAGAACGGACGGCGTGCACCAGCTTCAGCCATTGTCCTTACTCCTCCTCGCCGCCGTCGACATCATCGCGGGAGCGGCGTGGACCGCGCTCGCCGCGCTCGCCGCGATAGCCGCCACCCGGGCGGTCATCCCGTTCGCGATCGCGATCGGCCTTGCGCATCATTGCCGAAGGGCCTTCCTCGTGCTCCTCGACGCGAACGCTCAGATAGCGGATCACGTCCTCGCTGATCCGCTCCTGCCGCTCGATCTCGGCGATGGCAGCCGAAGGCGCGTCGACATTGAGCAGCACGAAATGCGCCTTGCGGTTCTTGCTGATGCGGTAAGTGAGCGAGCGTACGCCCCAGTTTTCGGTCTTGGTGACCTTGCCGCCATGCTGTTCGACGACGCCGGTCATTTGAGCGGTCAGCTCCTCGACCTGCTGGGCGCTCGCGTCCTGACGCGCGAGAAAAACATGCTCGTAGAGTGGCATGATGTCCTTTCCTCTGAAGTTGGCGCAGTTCCCGGCGTCAAGCCCTTCGAGACCTTCGGAAAGGACTCGGATGTAAGCTCAGAAGGCGGAAACACGGGACGACGGGCCGATTGGCCCTGTCACATCAACTTCGCCCAAAAGGTGAGATTGGTGAGACCGTCCGTTCAGCTCCCGGCCGGGATCCACGGATGGCCGGCCTTATACGGATTTTGTGTGCCATGGCAAGGAAAAGCAGTCCCGAACCGGCTAGGAATCGATGGCCAGCCGCTTGACAGGCCGGGCGCGGCCGGTGTCTTACGACCCAAGGTCGAGAAATCCGGGGTTTCGGGACGCTTGGGGAGTGCCGATGACGGCAGCATTCACGTTTCCGGGTCAGGGCTCACAGGCCGTCGGCATGGGCAAGGCACTGGCCGAAGGCTTTCCGGCCGCCCGCGCCGTGTTCGACGAGGTCGATGCGGCGCTTGGCGAGAAGCTGAGTGCCGTCATTTGGGAGGGGCCTGCGGAGACGCTGCAACTCACTGAAAATGCCCAGCCGGCACTCATGGCGGTATCGATCGCAACCCTGCGCGTTCTTGAGACCGAGGCGGGTTTCTCGGTCGATCGTGATGCGGCCTTCGTCGCCGGCCATTCGCTCGGCGAATATTCCGCGCTCGCCGCGGCCGGCAGCCTGAGCATTTCCGACACCGCGCGCCTGTTGCGGACCCGCGGACAAGCGATGCAGCGTGCGGTCCCCGTGGGAGCCGGCGCGATGGCCGCTCTGCTTGGCCTCGATTACGACGCGGCGGTTGCGGTTGCCAACGAGGCCGCCCAGGGTCAGGTTTGTCAGGCCGCCAACGACAATGGCGGCGGGCAGGTGGTGGTCTCCGGCGACAAGGCCGCGGTGGATCGTGCCGTCGAAATCGCCAAGACCCGCGGCGCCAAGCGAGCGATGTTGCTGCCCGTGTCAGCTCCGTTCCATTGCAGGCTGATGCAGCCCGCGGCCGACGTGATGGCGGCGGCGCTGAGCGATATCGCCATCGAGAAGCCGGTCGTGCCGCTGGTGTCGAACGTGTTGGCCAAAGATATCAGCGATCCCGACGAGATCCGGCGCCGTCTGATCGAGCAGGTGACGGGGACCGTGCGTTGGCGTGAGTCGGTCGCCTTCATGGCAAGCCGCGGCGTCAACAGGTTTTTCGAAATCGGCGCGGGCAAGGTTCTAAGCGGTCTCGTGAAGCGCATTGCCGAGGGAGCGGTCGGCATTTCGGTTGGCGGCCCCAACGACATTGCCGCAGCCAAGGGCGCGCTGGCACAATAGACACCGGCGCATGTCGGTCCGCGCGACCGAAAGGAGATATTGATGTTCGATCTGACTGGCAGGACGGCGCTCGTCACCGGCGCGACCGGCGGCATTGGCGGCGCGATTGCCAAGGCGCTGCACGCGCAGGGGGCGGCGGTCGCGATTTCCGGCACCCGTCGCGAGGTTCTCGACGCGCTTGCCGGCCAACTCTCCGAGCGGGTGCATGTCTTGCCGTGCAATCTCGCAGATTCTGCCGAAGTGGAAGCCCTGATCCCGGCTGCGGAAGCGACCATGGGCCAGCTCGATATTCTCGTTGCCAACGCCGGCATCACCCGCGACAATCTCTTCGTGCAACTGCGCGACGAGGACTGGGATGAGGTGATAGGTGTCAATCTGACGGCGACGTTCCGCCTGGCGCGGGCCGCCATCAAGCTGATGATGCGCAAGCGCTTTGGGCGCATTATCGCCATAACGTCGGTGGTCGGCGTCACCGGCAATCCGGGGCAGGGCAATTACGCCGCCTCGAAAGCGGGACTGATCGGCATGATCAAGTCGCTGGGTGCCGAATACGCCAAGCGCAACGTGACCGCCAATTGCATTGCACCAGGTTTTATCAAGACGCCGATGACCGATGCGCTGAATGAAAAGCAGCGCGAAGCAATCCTTGCCAAGGTCCCGGCGGCGCGCCTCGGTACGCCTGAGGACATCGCCGCCGCCGCGGTCTACCTGGCCTCAGACGAAGCGGCCTATGTCACCGGCCAGACCATTCACGTCAATGGCGGGATGGCCATGATCTGATGCGCGATCAACTGCCCTTGGGATGCGGCGAAACACAGTTTCGCAGGGCCGGGCAGGGCTTATGGCCAAGGCTTTGGAAGTATGATAACCGGACCGGGAAACGGATGGGCCAAGAACGCCATTGCAGGATCGCCAAACCCTGTATATTGGCGAGGCGAAGCCTGCCGTCGTTCGCCGGCCTGCTTCGGCCGGCAACCGTGTCTTGAAGTCGCTGCACCGCCACGACGGTTCGGACTCCGGAAAACGGATGCTGGTCACGGGGCCAAATCAGGTTTATGCGCGATTGTGAAGGAAGCTTAACGACCACGATGGCTCGTATCATCCTGAGGTCGGGTCAAGGAAAGAAGCACGAGGTTGAACGATGAGTGAGATTGGCGAGCGGGTTAAGAAGATTGTGGTCGAACACCTTGGTGTTGAGCCGGAAAAAGTGGTCGACAACGCAAGCTTCATTGACGACCTCGGCGCTGACAGTCTCGATACGGTCGAACTCGTGATGGCGTTCGAAGAAGAGTTTGGCTGCGAGATTCCTGACGACGCCGCGGAGACAATCCTGACCGTCGGCGATGCAACGAAATTTCTCGAAAAGAACGCAAAGAGCTGACCGCCGGCGCGGTTCGCGGAAGCCCGCTACGAGCCCCGCTTGAGCGGTTCACGGGTTGTTTGTCGCGGACCCGCCGAGCCCGGCTGGAGTTTTAGGACATGAGGCGGGTTGTCGTCACAGGTCTCGGCATGGTGTCGCCACTTGGCTGCGGCGTCGAGCCTGCCTGGAAGCGCATCCTCAACGGCGAGAGCGGCGCGAGGAAGATTGCGACCTTCGATGTCGCCGATCTCCCTTGCAAGATCGCCTGCCAGGTGCCGCGCGGCGATGGAAGCGATGGCACCTTCAATGCCGACGAGTGGATGGAGCCGAAGGACCAGCGCAAAGTCGATGACTTCATCATTTTTGCCGTGGCCGCTGCGCGCCAGGCGCTGGATGACGCCAATTGGCACCCATCGACGGAAGAGCAACGTTGCGCCACTGGCACGATGATCGGCTCGGGCATCGGTGGCCTCAGCGGGATCGCCGAGACGGCGGTGCTGCTGAAGGAACGCGGCCCGCGCAAGGTATCGCCGTTCTTTATCCCCGGACGCCTGATCAATCTTGCCTCCGGCTATGTTTCCATCGAGCACGGCCTCAAAGGCCCCAACCATGCCGTCGTGACGGCATGCTCGACCGGGGCACATGCGATCGGCGATGCAAGCCGGCTGATTGCGCTTGGCGATGCCGATGTGATGGTCGCCGGCGGGACGGAATCGCCGATCTCGCGGATCGGAATGGCCGGGTTTTGCGCCGCTCGCGCACTGTCAACCGGATTCAACGATACGCCGGTGCGAGCATCCCGCCCCTACGACAAGGACCGCGACGGATTCGTGATGGGGGAAGGCGCCGGGGTCCTCGTACTCGAAGCCTACGAACACGCAAAGGCGCGCGGCGCGCGGATTTATGCCGAGGTGACGGGTTACGGATTGTCGGGTGATGCCTATCACATCACCTCGCCCGCGCCGGACGGCGACGGTGGCTTCCGCAGCATGACCGCGGCGATGAAGCGCGCCGGCCTCACCGCGGCCGATATCGACTATATCAACGCCCACGGAACCTCGACGCAGGTCGGCGACGAGATAGAACTGGCTGCCGTGGAGCGGCTGCTTGGCAACGCTGCTTCGCGCGTGTCGATGTCATCGACCAAATCCTCGACCGGACACCTCTTGGGTGCCGCGGGCGCGATCGAGGCGATTTTCAGCATTCTGGCGATCCGCGACAATATCGCGCCGCCCACCATCAATCTCGAAAATCCGTCGGTTGCGACCGCGATCGATCTGGTACCGCTGGTCGCGCGCAAGCGCGAGATCAATATTGCACTGTCCAATTCGTTCGGTTTTGGCGGCACCAATGCTTCGGTAATTGTTCAGCGCGTGGTCAATTAGATGCGGCTCTCCGGAAATCCACCGTTTCGCCGCATTCGGTAAGGAATCGTAGGTTCAGGTGCAGAGTTAAGGTCTCGGGCTGGGATGCGAGACCATGAGAGCAACAGGACTTAGGGTTGCACCGATGAGTGAAAGGCCGCCCATTTCGCCCCGTAGCCCGCGCGCCGCGCTGGAACCGGAACAGGTTCCTCCACCACCGAGGCGGTCGGTGCGGGCGCGCAACCCGTTCGTTATCGTTGGAAACGCCATCATCACCATCGTGCTTCTCGCGATGATCGGCGTTGGTGCCGTCTATTACTACGGCAAGCAAATCATCGAGGCGGCGGGACCCCTGCGGGAAGACAAGATCGTCAATATCCCCGCGCGGGCCGGCATGACCGATATTGCCGATGTCCTGCAACGCGAGGGCGTGATCGACAGTAACCGCTGGGCCTTCATCGGTGCCGTGTTCGCACTGAAGGCGCGATCGGAGCTCAAGCCCGGCGAATATGCCTTTCAGAAGAATGCGTCGCTGCGTGACGTGATCGGTACCATGGTCGAAGGCAAGGTGGTGCAGCATGCGCTGACCATTCCAGAAGGGTTGACCTCCGAGCAGATCGTGGCGCGTCTGACCGACAACGATATCTTCGCCGGCAGCGTGCGCGAAATCCCGCGCGAGGGCACGCTGCTGCCGGAGACCTACAAGTTCCCGCGCGGCACCACTCGCGAACAGGTGATCCAGCGCATGCAGGCCGCCCAGAAACGACTGGTCGCGGAAATCTGGGATCACAGGAGCCCCGACGTACCGCTGAGGTCACCCGAGCAGTTGGTGACGCTTGCTTCCATCGTCGAGAAGGAGACCGGCAGGGCGGATGAGCGCAGCAGGGTTGCAGCGGTATTTGTCAATCGGCTGCGGCAGAGGATCAAACTGCAGTCCGATCCGACCATCATCTATGGCCTGGTTGGAGGCAAGGGGACGCTGGGGCGGCCGATCAAGCGCAGCGAGATTGCCCAGCCTTCCCCCTACAACACCTATGTGATCGATGGCCTGCCGCCCGGACCGATCTCCAATCCCGGCCGCGCCTCGCTCGAAGCCGCCGCTAACCCGGCACGCACGCGCGACCTCTATTTCGTCGCCGACGGGACCGGCGGGCACGCCTTCACCGAAACCTACGATCAGCACCAGAAGAACGTCGCCAAGCTGCGAGGGATGGAAAAGCAGATCCAGAACGACACGCTTGAGCCAGCCGAGGACACGCCACCCGCCGCAGCACCGGCCGAGGCCGCCCCTCCGGCCAACGCGGCGGCTGCAAAGCCGCCGGCCAAGAGGCCGCCGCGCGCTCCAGCGCCGGCCCGGCAGGGCACCGCTCAATCGACTGCCCCGGCCGCGGCCCCCTCCGACCAGCAATAGGCCTGGCGCGGCATCGCTCAGCCTGCAAATTTTGCGAAAAGGCCTAAAGTCCGCGCGCGGTTGGCCCGCGAATCTGACATTTCTTAATCGCTGCTGGAGATCTTCACGTCATGGCACTGTCGAGCATGACCGGCTTTGCCCGAAGCCACGGCGCAAGCGGGCCCTACACGTTCGAATGGGAGTTGAAGTCCGTCAACGCCAAGGGTTTCGACCTGCGCCTGCGACTGCCGCAGGGATGGGACGAGGTCGAGGCGCATGCCAGGAGGCGCGCCGCAGAAGCACTGGCACGGGGCACGGTCTATGCCAATCTGAACCTCAAGCGCTCAGGGACGCTTTCTGCGGTTCGAATCAACGAAGAGGTGCTTGCTTCCGTGCTGAAGGTCGCAAGCCAGCTTGCGGGAAAGATAGAGGCGGTGGCGCCCAGCATCGATGGCCTCTTGGGAATCAAGGGCATCATCGAAGTTGTCGAGCCCGAATCCAACGAAGAAGAGGACCAAGCGGCCAAGGCCGCGGCGGCTTCGGCCTTCGACGAGGCGCTTGCCAACCTCGTGGCGATGCGGCGGCGCGAGGGCGAGGCGCTTGGGCAAGTCCTGAACCAGCGCATGGATGAGATCGAGGCGCTGGCCGGAAGGGCGGAGGCCGCGCCAGGGCGAAGGCCCGAAGCCGTCAGGGCGCGTCTCGCCGAACAGATCGCTCTGCTACTCGAGGCGACCGATCGTTTCGATGCCGACAGGCTGACCCAGGAGGCGCTCCTGCTGGCGGCCAAGGCGGATATCCGCGAAGAGCTCGACCGCATCGCCTCCCATATCACGCAGGCCCGCGAGTTGATCGGCAAGGGCGGGCCGATCGGGCGCCGGCTCGATTTCCTCGCACAGGAATTTCACCGGGAGGTCAATACCTGCTGCTCCAAGTCGAACGACCTCGAACTGACCAATACCGGGCTCGAGATGAAGAGCGTGGTCGAACAGTTTCGCGAGCAGGTTCAAAATCTGGAGTGATCCATGGCGGCTCGCAAACAGCGGTTTGACGGTGTTGAACGGCGCGGAATGATGTTTGTGCTGTCCTCTCCGTCGGGCGCCGGCAAGACGACACTGTCACGCATGTTGACGGAGGCCATACCGGGTTTGCGAATGTCGGTGTCGACGACGACGCGCGCCAAGCGCCCCGGCGAAGTCGAGGGCCGCGATTATCACTTTGTCGACAAGACGCGGTTCGAGGAGATGGTGAAACGGGGTGAGCTTCTGGAATGGGCCACCGTATTCGACAATCGTTACGGAACGCCGAAGGCGCCAGTCGAAGCGGCGCTGTCGGCGGGCCAGGACGTGCTGTTCGATATCGATTGGCAAGGCACGCAGCAATTGCGCGAAAAAGCGCGTGCCGATGTTGTCAGTGTGTTCATCCTTCCTCCGTCAGCCGCTGATCTCGAAAAGCGCCTGAGCTCGCGCGCGCAGGATTCCGCCGGCGTCATCCGCCGGCGCATGAGCCGCGCCAGCCACGAGATGAGCCACTGGGCAGAATACGATTACATCGTGATCAATCATGATGTGGAGGCAGCCTTTGCCGAGGTGCAGTCGATCCTCAAGGCCGAGCGGCTGAAGCGCGAACGCCGCATCGGGTTGACGACCTTCGTGCGTGAATTGCAACGGCAGCTGGAGAGCTAGTGTGGTTTGTCCGCTTTTGCCCTCAGAAGCAGGCATCACAATAGTGCGAGAGCATGTCTGCTAAGGGTAAAGCCGGCTGCCCGGGGCTTTCACCATCACAAGTCACGACAAATCGACCACGCCGGCTTCAACGTTCGACCCGGTACAGGCGCCATCGCTCCGGGACGCCCTTGAGTTGGTGAACGCCGCGATCCTTGAAGCGGATTCCTGACTGCGACATCAAATCCCTGACCGCGCTCGAGACCAGGACTTCGCCGGCACGCGCTTTCGCGGCGACGCGCGCGCCGATGTGAAACGCGAGCCCAAAAACCTCCGCTCCGCTCACTTTGTATTCGCCGGCGTGCAGCCCCACTCTGATTTCCAGCCCCAGCGTACGTACTGCCTCGCGGATTGCGGTCGCGCAACGGACCCCGGCAGCCGGCGCGCCGAACGTTGCCAAAAGTCCGTCTCCCGTCGTCACGACTTCCTTTCCGCGCAAGGCCTTCAGCTCTCTGCGGACGGCGGCGTAGTAGTGATTCATCACTTGAGTCCAACGCGAATCGCCCAGCCGCGCGGCCTTTTCGGTTGACCGAACGATATCGACAAACAGGATCGTGGCGAGCCCTTGTTCGAGATCGGCGCCACGATCGGCGGTTCGGCGCCGGATCGCAATATTTCCAGCCAGCAATTCATAGCGATGGTTGCGTCGCCGCGCGATTGCGGTTCTCGCATAGTCTTTGGCACGCTGCACCGTGCCGCAACGAATTGTTTTTGCCCTCGGAGGAAGCGTCCAGTAAATCCTTCGCCCGTCTCCCACGCCATGGACCTCCACGGCGCCCCACTTCAGAAAAACCGTGGGGCCAACCCGTCGAACACACCATGCTTTTGACGTGTACCCGGAAACGTTCGACTGATGGACTCCGATGCGAAGGAACTTGGGCATGAGCGTGCGGCTGATCGAAAGACCGTTTGGGCCCACCAAGTCAAAAAGTAATCATACATTCCCGCGTTGGCAACGGTACCCCAATCGAGAATGGCTCTCGTGGGCAGCGGCGCGATCTGCGACCCTCCCTCATCTCAGCGGGCGCGGGAGCTCTCCATCTCGGCCTGAAGCTGCTTGGTCAGTCGAGCCAGAAAGTCCTCGATTCTTTCAACCCGCTCGCTGGGATATTCAGCCTCGTCGCGGGCGCTGGGAATAGTGTGGCGCGGCGCGGTACCATCCAACTCGGGAGCTACGCCGGGCGGCAAGCGCGCAGCATCGGCGAGTTCAGGGGCGTTCGCCCTCCAAGCGTTCGAAGTTGCCCCCGAAACCGCTTTCGAAATCGCCTTGGCTGGCACCTTCTTCGGCCACCGATCCTTTCGCCGGGCGCGGCGGCGGGCGCCGGCTGCCGTTCTGTAGACCGCGCTGCCGGACAACCCCGCAAGCGCGAGCGCGCCAAAAGCCACCAGCAACAGTTTTTGCAACGAACCGATCTTGCGTTCGACCGCCTGCGCCGGCTGCGCAACGGCCGGCTCGGGTACAGGCGTTGGCTGCGAGTTTGACCCTTCCTCCGACGCGGTCACTGTGCTTTGGCTGCCTTGAGCGAGGGAGGGCGGCACCGGCCAGGGAGAGGTCGCCTGCAATGGAGCGGCACCATTTGCGGGGACCGAACCCGCCGCGTCAGCCGGGGCGGTCCGAACGGCTGGCGTAGCGGCCGCCGTGGCCGTTCCGTCAGCGCGCGCAGGCGTCGGCAATTCGGCATGGGCATTGGCGATCGAGCGCGCCGCGTCGGTTTCCGCCCTGGGCGAAGTCTCCGTCACTGCCGGCGCCGATTGAGATGTTCCCGCGCCAGCCGGCTTTTCGTCCTCGCCTCGAAGATACCAGCAATGCCGCCCGGTGCCGTGTTCGATCCGATAATACCAATGCTTGCCGGCCGCTGTCGCGCCATTCGGCTCCGACAGGCAAGTGTCGGCCGCGCGCGCGGCGCCAAAAAAAACTGTCATCGGCGAGAGGGTGACAAGAACGCCGATAAAAATGGCCGATGCGAATCCCGCAGGCTCGTTTGACATACGCATCTCCACTCAACTCTACGCAACTCGTTACAGACGCTGAGTCTCGGCGAAGAGTTGGGTGGCAATAGGCCGCAATTCCGGAGAGGATGGGGCTTAATTCGGGCTCGCTTTCCGGCCGCGGGAGCGGCCTCGAACTATAAGGAATCCTGAAAAAAACATGAGGGGCGACGCGCCGCCCGAAAGCTGCCCAATGTCCGTCATCGTAATGCCGCTGTCGTGGCTCCCACCCGAAAAACCGCCGCCGCAGCCGGGGAAAGACAGCAAATGCCAATCGAGTACCAAGAGCTGACGCAAGGCCCTCATCCTGAGGAGCGCGCTTCGGCGCGCGTCTCGAAGGATGAGGCCGAGACCACGGAGGATGCAGACATCCTGATGGTTCGAGACGGCGCAAGAGCACCTCCACATCATGAGGATGCCGGCATGCTTGCCACAAACGCGTAAACGCGTTTGCGCGGAGATCACTCGCTCGCCAACACGTCGCTGAACAGTGCGTAACGCTCGCCGTTGAAGCGCACCAGCCGCATCTGTTTGATCGGACGCAGATCGGTCGGCGTGGTCTTCAGCTTGATACCCGGCAGCAGCAGCGGCAGCTCCATGTCAAGGTTGGAGGCGTGTTTCATGATGTTCTCGCGGGTCAGGTCGTCGCCGCACTGCTTGAGGAGCTGCACCACCGCGTACCCGACGTTGTAACCGTAGGGCGCATAGTAGTCGCTCTTGTCGATGTGCGGATTGTATTTGTCCATCCACGCGTTCCAGGCCTTCATGTCGGGATCGTCGCGCCATTGCGGATCGGCGGGGTCTTTCTGGTAGGCTGCGGAGATCACGCCCTTGGCCGCCTCGAAACCGGCAGGCCTTATCGCGCCCGCGATCGAAGAGCCGATGCTGACCACGATTTCCAGCGGGTGCCAGTCGATGTCGTAGGCCTTGCGGATGGCCTGCGCGGAGAATTTCGGGATCGTCGCCATCAAGAGAACGTCGGCACCGGAAGCTTTCAGCGAAACGACCTGGGAATCGACGGTCGGGTCGCTCGTGTTATAGGCGAGCGAGGACACGATCATGGTCGAGGCCCTCTCGCCCAAGCCGCGTTTGAAGCCGAGGAGATAGTCGCGGCCGAGATCGTCGTTTTGCCAGAGAATGCCGATCCTGGCGTCGGGTTTGGTCGAGAGGATATATTTGGCGTAGATTTCGCCTTCCGATGCGTAGTGCGGCGTCCAGCTCATCGTCCACGGAAAATGATCGGGATCGTTGAACATGGTGGCGCCGGAGCCGACGAAGAGATGCGGCACCTGTTTCTGGTTAATGTACTTGACCACGGCGGTGTTTGGTGCCGTGCCGACCGGGTTGATGACGAATGCTACCTCCTCGCTCTCGATCAGGCGACGAATTTGCTCGACCGTCTTCGGCGGACTGTAGGCATCGTCCAGGCTGATGAAATTGATCTTGCGGCCGTTCACGCCGCCCTGATCGTTGACCATGGCAAAATAGGCGGACTCGGAGACCGCGCCCGCGGAATAGGCCGAGGCCGGCCCGCTGTAGGGCGAGGTGTTTCCGATCTTGATTTCAGTGTCGGAGACGCCGGGCCCATAGCGCTTCTGCGCCGGTGCCGCGGTCGCCGCAAAGGCGAGCAGCAGCGTGACAAGAGCTGCTCGCGTCGAAACTTGCCTCCAAATCATCAAGATTCTCCTATGGCCGGTCCGAGAGAGCCCAAGACCGTCGGTTTCAGTTTTTCAAGACGACACGTCCCACGACTTTTCCGGCCCTCAGCGCTTCAATCCATTTCTGGACGTCGGCCATCGGCTCTTCCCGCATCGGCGTCGGCCCGATCTTGCCGGCGCGCGCAAGCGCCATCAGCTCGTGACCTTCTGCCAGCGTGCCGACCATGAAACCTTCGATGGTCATGCGCTTGTAGATCCATTGCACCATCGGCAGGCTGAAATTGCCGCCCATCAGACCGGACACCACGATCTTGCCGCCGCGCGCGATCACGGAGACCGCAAAGCCGATCGACTTCTCGTTGCCGGCGAAGTCGACGATCTCATCAAAACCGCCGTCGGTCTCCCTGATAATTCGTCTGGCGATCTCGGGCTCGGCCGGGTCATAGGCCGCGGCAGCGCCGTTTCGTAGCGCTGCTTCTCGCGCCGCCGGATTGAGATCGGCCACCGTAATCTGCTGTTTGAACATGGCTCTCGCAAACGAAAGGCCCATCATGCCGACGCCGCCTAAGCCAATCAGCAGCAGATTGCGCTGCCGCGGGCGATCGACCAAACGCTTCAATGCGCCATAGGCGGTGATGCCCGAGCACATCAGGGTAGCGGCCTGATTGACGGGCAGGGGGGCATAGTCCAGCAAATACCTGGCGTCGGGCACCAGCACGTGGCTGGCGAAACCGCCGTCGATGGAAACGCCGAGGAAGCGATTCTTCAGGCACAGATTCTCATCGCCGTTGCGGCAGTCGCGGCACTGGCCGCAGCCGATCCAGGGAAAAACCGCCTTGCTGGTGCCAACCAGATCTTTCGGGACTTCCGAGCCAACCTCCTCGACGACACCGGCGATCTCGTGTCCGAGCGTGAACGGCAGCGTCATGCCGCGGGTGGTGTCGAGCCGTTTGCCGCCGCCGAGATCGGCGTAGCCGTCCTGGATGTGCAGGTCGGAATGGCAAAGTCCGCAGCGCTCGACGCGCACCAGCACCTCCGTGCCCTGCGGCTTCGGCGTTTCGATGATGGTCTCGCATAGGGGTGCATCGAATTTGACGAGTGATTGCCGACGCATCAGCGCCATTCTTCTTCTCCTTTGGGCGTTCAGTTTTTCTCGCGGCGTATATTGGCCAATTCGCGCGCCATGGCAACAAAGCCCGACAGTGGAACGGTTTCGGCGCGCCGCGTCGGATCGACCCCTGCTGCGGCCGCAAGCCGCGCGGGATCGGCGGGCAGCGATTTGAGGCTCTGCCGCAGCATCTTGCGTCGCTGACCGAAGGCAGCCGCCGCCACCTGCTCCAAGAGCCTGCGATCGCAGGGCTCCGGGTGTGGACACGGTACCAATCGAACCAGCGATGAGGTCACCTTGGGCTGCGGAACAAAGGCCGCCGGCGAGATATCGAACAGGATCCGACTTTCCGTGCGCCAGTTTGCGAGCACGCCCAGCCTGCCATAGGCTTCGTCGTTCTCGCGCGCCACAATGCGTTCGGCCACCTCGCGCTGAAACATCAGAACCATCATGTCATACCAGGGCGGCCATGGCTCGATCGACAGCCAGCCGACAAGGAGCGCGGTGGCAATGTTGTAGGGCAGGTTGGCGACGATCCTGGCTTTGGTCGAGCCGAGATAGGGTCGTGGATCGAACACTTGGGCGTCGGCGCAAACGATCTCGAGCCGTCCCGGATATCGCTTCGCAATCGCCTCCAGCGCCGGAATTGCGCGTGTATCGCGTTCGACAGCGATAACGTGGCGGGCGCCCATTGCCAGCAGCGCGCGCGTCAGTCCGCCCGGACCGGGACCGATCTCGACCACAGTCGCCTCCTCGAGCGGGCCCGCCGCGCGCGCGATACGCGCGGTCAGGTTGAGGTCGAGCAGGAAATTCTGGCCCAGCGATTTGCGTGCCGACAAGGCGTGCTCGCGGATGACCTCGCGCAGCGGCGGCAGGTCGTCGATTGCACTCATTTCGGTTCTGTATTGGCCATGCGCTCGGCGAGCCGCAAGGCGGCAATCAAGCTTGCCGGATTGGCGCGGCCGGTCCCGGCAATGTCGAAGGCCGTGCCGTGATCGGGCGAGGTGCGAATGAAGGGCAGACCGAGCGTCACGTTGACGGCCTCGTCGAAGGCCAGCGTCTTGATCGGGATCAATGCCTGATCGTGATACATGCAGATCGCGCAGTCATAGGTCAGACGGGCGGCACCGTGAAACATCGTATCCGCCGGCAGCGGGCCCCTGACGTCGATGCCCTCGGCCCGCAAAGTCTCGATTGCCGGTCCCACGATGGTTCGTTCCTCACTGCCCAGCGTGCCGTCCTCGCCGGCATGCGGATTGAGGCCGGAGACCGCAAGACGGGGGTTTGCGATACCAAAGCGGCTCTTCAAGGCGGCGGCCACGATGCGGGCCGTGCTGACGATCAAATCGCGCGAAAGCCTTGCGATGGCTTCGTGCAACGCGAGGTGGATGGTGACGGGTACAACGGCCAGTGCGGGTGACCACAGCATCATGACTGGCTGCGGCGTCTTCCCATCGGCGGCTGCGAGTTCAGCGAGATATTCAGTATGTCCGGGATGGTTGAAACCCGCGCGATAAAGCACGCTCTTGGCGATCGGGTTGGTGACGACCGCGCGGGCGCGCCCGGCACGCACCTCGTTTACGGCACAGCGAATGGAGGCGAGCGCCGCATCCGCGCTGCGGGCATCGGGCTGGCCCGGACTTGCGGTCGCCATCCGTCCGGTCGAAACCACCGGCAGCGCCTGCGCGAACGCCGCCGCCGCCTCGTGGGTCCCGACATCGGCGAGTGGGATGTTGACGCCGAGCGCTTTTGCGCGGGCGTTGAGAAAGTCGCGGTCGCCGAGCAGATAGAATGCCGGAAGATTCAGTTCGTTCCTGCTCAACCAGGCCTTGATGGCGATGTCGGGCCCGATCCCGGCGGGCTCGCCCAGTGTCAGCGCGAGTGGTCTATCGGTCACTTTCCGAAGTTCGTCCATCAAAGCATTCACCCTTTACGGGCTTCGGAGCATGGGCACAGGGGTATTCAATCATGGCCGCTTTGCGGATTTCCAGCAGGTAGGAATTGGATGTGGCCGTGTATTTTTCGGCATACATCTTCTCGCGAATTTCCCGTTTCTTTGGCGTATCGATGGTCGTGGGCTTCCGCGCGCAAAGCGCCACCATCTCGACTCCCTGCTTGGTCACCTCCGGCGGCGTCAAGTGACCGACCGGGGTATCATCGAGCACTTTTCGCAGATTCGGCGGCAGATCGGCCGAGGTCTTGACCACGGATTCGCGGATCGCAGCATTGGCCAGCGTCTTGAAATAGGCGTTCGCTTCCGCGCAGGTCTGCACGCGGTTGCGCAGGGTTTCGGCCTCCTTCTGCCGCAACTCGAGCGCGCTCGGCGCGGAACCGTGCGGGACGATCAGCACAACAGGCTGCATTCGGTATTCGAAAGCGTCGGTCTGCTCCGGCGCGTTGCCGCCTTCAGCCTGCACCGCGGCCGCCACGTCCTTCTCGCCGACCTGGAGGCGCTCCTTGTACCGGCCGCGCACCAGACTGCCCCAGACCATGTCGGCCTTGATGCGGGCTTTCAGCGTATCGGGTCGGACGCCCTGAGCTTCCAGCGACTTCGTCAGCTGGTCTGGCGTGATGCGCATGCGCCCGCTCATCTGAATATAGGCCTGATCGATATCGGAGCCGCCCGGATCAACGCCAAATCTCTTGGCCTCCCTGATCTTTACCTTTTCGTCGATCAGTTCGTTGATCACGTCCTGGCGTGGGCTTTGCTTGTGCGACGTCAAAAAATTGAGCTTATTGCGCTGCTCGATGTCATATTCGGTGATGGGTTCGCCATTGACCATGACGACGACGGTTTGTGCGCGCACAGGCGTGGCGCAAACCAGCATGAGTGCCACGAAAAAACTCACGAGCAGAAGTGGCAGGCGATGAAACAAAGTGCTTGTCGTCGTCATTTCGTTGTAACAACCATCGAATTGGCGGCCTTGGTACGTAGAGTTCACCGCTGGCCCACAGACTACTGCGCTATTGGATTCCCGCGCCGGGGCTTGTCGGCGCCGAGTTGGCAAGTGTCCTCAGGCCGATCTGCAGCATGTAGGCATGCCCAAGCACCGGCGGCAAAGAACCCGCGGCATAATTATACGACGTGACATAGTTGGCAGCCATCACGAAGCAATCATCCACGTAGCCGGCGCCAATCACATATTGGTTGATCTTGTTGGCCTCGAGATCCCATCGCGCCGAACCTGTCGCAACCCAGTTGGCCGTGATCTTGACCGAGCCGTTGGCGAGCAACCCTTCGCGACGGGTCAGATAGCCCAATTCGGGCTGCGGGGCGTAGTTGCCATACAGGAGACTGATCGACCAGCGGTCGAAATTCGCTTTCGCCTCCGCCTCGAAACGTTCGACGTTCCAGGTCTGCTCGTCCAGCCGGCCGCGCACGCTGAATGTGTAGGTGCGGTTCGGCGAATAGTTGATACGTGCGACATAGTCGGATCTGGGCGTCTCCAGGCCGGAATCGATGCCGGTATTGGTCGAGTCCTGGACCGCATAGGAGTTCAGGCCGAACAGTTGATAGGATTCCCCGAACAACACATTGATAGTTCCACCGCGGTCAAATTGCGTGGTCGTTTGCACGCCGACATTTGCGCGGCCACCGCCCTCGACCCGATCGTAGCCGGAGAATTTGTCCACGCTGAACAGGTTGCTGGCATCGAACACCAAGCTCTGTGCGTCCTCATTGGGGAGCTTGCCGGCGTAGGGTTCATTCGGGCGAATGATGACCTGCGCAATCGGCTCGACCGTGGTCGAGCCCCAGGGTTGCACGTTGATGAATGGATAGCGGTATTCGAGGCCAACCGTGGGCATCACTCGCAGTGCCTCGGTGTCGCCGACGGGCAGGAAGTTGGAAACGCCGGGCTGGTTGACAACGTTGGCGTTGATCGCGTCCGCACGGAGTATCGCGAACGGCGTCCAGA
>Ga0306924_10000866_pt1 | contig 26597 bp, 22 predicted proteins | sample sta12Can44000111_FD_203756 | JGI IMG/M metagenome (GOLD analysis project Ga0306924, IMG submission 203756) | Lab enrichment of tropical soil microbial communities from Luquillo Experimental Forest, Puerto Rico - statanox.12C.anox.44.000.111 (v2)... | ecosystem: Environmental > Terrestrial >... | reverse complement strand
GGCCGCCACGACCGTGAACCACACGAATACCAGGGACACGACGTACGTGGCGGCGATCGGGAGCGGGTCGCCGCCGTGGAAGAAGACCTGGAGCGCGCCGACGCAGGACACGGCCAGCGACCCGCCGATCCACACCGGGTTGGTGACCCAGTACAGGAGGTTGTTGACGGCTCCGACCAGGTGCCCGAACGCGAGCCGCGTCCACAGGTACGGGCCGCCCTCCTGCGGGAACGCGGTGCCGAGCTCGGCGAAGAGCAGCGCCTGCGGGACGAAGAACACGATCGCGTAGATCAGCAGCCAGGTGAACGCCTCCCCGCCGCCCCCGGCGACCGTCGCGATCGTGTCGACGCCGACGATCGTGCAGATGAGGAAGAACAGGATGTCGAAGCGGCCGAAGTGCCGCTGCAGCTTCTGCCTCTCGGCAACGGCGGCGACGGTCATCGTGTCCATCAGTTCAGCCATGAAGCGAGCTCCGGGGACTGCCTGGGACGAAAGTGATCAGAGCTCACAGTCTGGCGTAATCTCATGTCGGCCGCATTAACCCGTATTTCACCGGCATGACACTTATGTCGCGATCGCCGCTCAGCCGGCGCGGAGCTGTGCTTCTTTGATCAGGCGCTCGGCTTCGGCCCGGTCCATCCAGCCGCGGACGTCGGCTGACTTGCCCGGCTCGAGTTCCTTGTAGATGTCGAAGAAGTGCCCGATCTCCGCGGTGAGGAAGGCCGGCACGTCGGCCAGGTCCTTGACGCGGCTCATCCGGGGGTCCGCCGCGGGCACGGTCAGCACCTTGGCGTCCGGGCCCTTCTCGTCGGTCATCCAGAACACCGCGACCGGGCGGACGGTTACCAGGCAGCCGGGGAACGTCGGCTCGTCGAGCCAGACCAGCGCGTCCAGGGGGTCGCCGTCCTCGGCCAGCGTGTTGTCGATGTACCCGTAGTCGAGCGGATAGACCGTCGAGGTGAACAGCATGCGGTCAAGGCGGATGCGTCCGATCTCGTGGTCCATTTCGTACTTGTTCCGCGATCCCTGGGGGATCTCAATGACGACATCTACGTCCATGACCGGCTCCTTCGGCGGTATTACAGCAGTCTATGGGTCCGCGGTCCGCCTCAGGTCTACCCGCGCGACGCGCCGCTCATACGGCCGCCGGAATCCATCAAGCCGTGTTGACGTACCATGCGAGCGTGACAGCTGATGGCCTACCGCCCGTGCTCCGGCTGATCGCCGACCCAGTCCGGTGGCGGCTGCTGCGCGCGCTCGGCCGCGGCGACCAGCGGGTCCGCGAGCTCGTCGCCGCGGTCGGCGAGCCGCAGAACCTGGTCTCCTACCACCTGCGCCAGCTGCGCGACGGGGGGCTGGTGACCGCCAGGCGGAGCAGCTTCGACGGGCGCGACACGTACTACAGCCTCGACCTGGCCGGCTGCGCCGGCGCCCTGGCCGGGGCCGCGGGCGCCCTGCATCCGGGGCTGGTTCCCGGTCTCGGGGCCGGGCACGGGGACGGGACCGGGCACGGGGACGGGGGCGCGGGCGGGAACCCTCGGCGCGTGCTGTTCGTGTGCACGGGAAACAGCGGCCGTTCCCCCATGGCGGCGGCGCTGCTGCGGCATCGCGCCGGGACCCGCGTGCACGCGGCGAGCGCCGGCACGCACCCGAAGCCGCTGCACCCGGCGGCGGCGGCCGTGCTGCGCGAACGCTACCGGATCGACATCGGGGGCCACCGCCCCACGCATGTGAATACGGTCGCGGGCCAGCGCTTCGACTACGTCATCAGCCTGTGCGACAAGGCGCGCGAGGCCTGCCCGGAGTTCGCCGGCTCCCCCGGCCGCATCCACTGGAGCCTGCCCGACCCGGCCGCGGGCGCGGCCGACGAGCGGGCCGCGTACCCGCGGTTCGAGCGGGTCGCCGCCGACCTGAGCACCCGCATCCGGTTCCTCCTCCCGGTGCTGGAAGCGGACCCGGCCGGGTAGCTATCGATCAATATGGCTTGATGTATTATCGCGCCGTGCCAGTTTCGCTGTGGACGGTGCTGCGGGAGTGGGGCCGGATCGGGTGCATCGGGTTCGGCGGGCCGCCCTCGCACATCAGGCTGCTGCGGCAGCTGTGCGTCGAACGGCGGGGCTGGCTGGACGAGCGCGAGTTCGAGGACGCGATCGCGGTCTGCAACGTGCTCCCCGGGCCGGCCTCGACGGAGCTGGCGATCTTCTGCGCCTGGCGGGTGCGCGGCCGTCTCGGCGCCCTAGTCGGCGGCGCGGCGTTCATCGTGCCCGGACTGATCATCATCCTCGTGCTCGCCGTGCTGTTCGTGGCCTCGTCACCGCCGCTGGCCGTGCTGGGCGCCGGGGCGGGCGCGGGCGGCGCGGTCCCGGCGGTGGCGGTCAGCGCGGGTGCCGCGCTGACCGGCGCGAGCTGGCGGAACCGGCGGGCCACCGCCCGCTGGGTGCTCTACCTGGCGGCCGGTTTCGCGGCGGCCGGGACGATCGGGGCCTGGCTGGTCTTGGTGCTGCTGGGCTGCGGCGCCGCCGAGCTCACGGCCCGGTCGCTCGAGAAAAGGCGCCGAGGCGGCGCTGACCGTGACGCCGGCGGGCAGGCAGCCGACAAGCTGCGTGGTCTCGCCGTCGCGCCGGGTACGATCACCTGGCTGGTCGGCGGCGGAGTGCTGGCCAGCGTCGCGTGGGTGGCGTTCAAGGTCGGTGGCCTGTCCTTCGGCGGCGGATTCGTGATCATCCCGCTCATGCAGAGCGACGCGGTGAACCACTACCACTGGATGACCGGCGCGCAGTTCCTTAACGCGGTCGCGCTCGGACAGATCACGCCGGGCCCGGTGGTCCAGACGGTCGCCGTGGTGGGCTACGCCGCCGCGGGGATTGTCGGCGGGGTGCTGGCTTCCGCGGTCGCGTTCGCCCCCTCGTTCGCGTTCGTCCTGCTCGGCGGCCGCCATTTCGATCGCATCCGCGGCGACCAGCGGGTCCGGTCCTTCCTCGACGGGGCGGGCCCGGCGGCGATCGGGGCCATCTTCGGATCTGCCATCACGCTCACCAGGGAGCTCACCCATCCCTGGCAGTACCTCGTGCTGGCGGGCGCCTTGGTCCTGCTGTTCGCGTTGCGGCGCGGCGTGGTGCTCACCCTGCTCGCCGGCGCCGCCGTCGGCGTCGTCATCGCCCTCGCGACGGGTACGGTCTAGAGGTTCGTTATCCCGAACGGACGGTGGCGCCTCTCCCGGGCTCCCTTTTCCGCCTTTTCCACCACGGCGGCGCCCAGCCAACGGAGCGACTCATGGCCCGGTGTGCTCTGGCACCATTCCCCGGATTCCCTGATCCGCGCGTGATGGCCGTCTTCCGGCTCGAACAGGTCTGGGTCGAGCGCCTGGCCCAGCAACCGTGCCGCCAACTCTCGCATCCCTGGCACCTCCTCACATTCACGATATAACGCGAGCTGGCCCCGGTCACTAGCAGCCGAGAAAATACGCGCGCTTTTCACTGAACGATCAACTGCGGGCAACGAACCGTCCAGACCGTAGTCGACCGGCGCGACGATCATCGGCCGTGTCGGCCGGGTTGGCGTGCTGGCCCCCGGCCTTGTCGTCATGTCGCGAGCGACCAACTGGAGAGGGTGCGATGCCGCGGGCGAAGAACAAGGGCAACGGCGCGGCGCCGGCCCGGTCCGCCGGGGCGCGGAACGCGGGCGCGGCGCGGAACGCGGGCACAGCGCGGGACACGGGCGCGGCACGGGACACGGGCGCGGCGCGTGCGGCAGGCGCGGCGCGGGAACCGGCCACGGCGGTGAACACGCCGCCGGCCCCCGCGCGTCAGCCCAGCCAGGAAATACCGGCCGGCCTCGCCCGGCGGCCGGGGAGCGGGGCGGGGCAGCGGGCGGCGGGCACCAGGCCCGCGACCTCGCCGCCGGGGACTAAACCGGGCACCTCGCCGGCGGGGACTAAACCGGGCACCTCGCCGACGGGAACTAAACCGGACGCCGAGCCGCCAGGCGCCAAGCAGGCGGCGGCCATGGCGCCGGGCCCGAAGGCCGTGCGCGCTCAGCCGACGGCCCCGAAGGCCGCGACGGCGCCGGTGCCGAAGGCCGCGACGGCGCCGGCGCCGGATGCCGCCCAAGACGACGTGCCGGTGTGGGCGGCCCATGCCCTCGAGCAGCTGCTGACCGTGACCTGCTGGATCGATCCCGGCGAACAGGGTGAGCCGGCCACCGTCGAGTTCACTGGGCGCCGGACGGACGCGACCGGGCCGTCGCGGCTCGGCGACACCTTCTCGCGGGAGGAGACCTTCGAGGGGATCGTGCCCGGAAGCGGCCCGGTGGCGGTCACCGCCGAGGTGCGCGGCGTCAACCCTGGGACGTGGGCGGTGACCGCGCGGCCCGTCGGCCGCGGCGCCGCCGGGCGGCCGGCCGGTGGCGGGCGGGTACCGTGGCCGCGGCGGGTGGCGATCCCGGCCAGCCCCGACGCGACCATGCGAACCCGCACGCTGCTGCGGTCCCCGGTGCCCGGGATCATCCGTTACGCCTACGCGTTCCTGGTGATGCTCGGCGTGCTGACCGGGCTCGGCCTCGAGGCACTGCTGCTGGCCAGCGGGCATTATCCGGTGCTCCGCCCGATGCTGTTCTCGGCGGGGGCGGTGGCGGCCGGCGTGGCCGGCGGGAAGGCCTGGTACGCCGCGGTGCACCAGGGCCGGAAGTGGGACGGCTGGTGCATTCAGGGATTCGTTGCCGGAGCCGCGGTCGTCGTCGCCGCTGTCGCGATCGCGGGTCCTGGCCTTCCGGCGGGCGCCTTCCTCGCGGCGGCCACCCCTGCCCTGCTCATCGGCATGGGCATCGGGCGGCACGGCTGCTTCTGGGCGGGCTGCTGCACCGGCCGCCCTACCGCGTCCCGGTGGGGAATCTGGTCGTCGGACCGCCGGCTGGGGTGCCGCCGGATGCCCGTGCAGCTGCTCGAAGCCTGGACGGCGCTCGCGGTGGGCTCGGCGGCCCTCGTCACCGTCCTGGTCGCGGGCCTGGCGCGGTCCGGGCTCGTGGCCGTCGCCGGGCTGGCCGCCTATACCTTGGTCAGGCAGCTCATCCTCGGCCTGCGCGACGAATCGCGCCAGTGGCGCTACGGACGCCCCGTGACAGCGGCGGCCGCGGCGATCGCACTCGTCATGAGCATCGCGTTGTTCGCCGCCGCGTGACGGCCTGGACTGGGCCATCGGCAGCCCCCGCCGGTGGTCTCCACCAACACCCCGCTCACCAGATCCGTTAATAAACCGTCAACATTCGCGCATAGGCGGGAATATAGTGCCAGCGCCCCCGGCGCCGGGGCACTATACGTTCAGGCTCTGGACATGACAACTGGACAGTGAGGGAAGCGACAGGTGTCGGAAGAGCGTGGGTCCGCGAGCGAGGTGGATTCCTGGGATCTAGCCCTGGACAGCCGTTTCGACGTCAGCGTGGCGCACATCGCGCGGGTGTACAACTACTGGCTGGGCGGGAAGGACCACTTCACCGCCGACCGGATCGCCGGCGAGAACACGATCGCTGTCTACCCGGGCATCCGGTTGTCCGCCCGGGCCAACCGGGCGTTTCTCGCGCGGGCGGTGCGCTATCTCGCCGGCACCGAGGGCATCCGGCAGTTCCTCGACATCGGCACCGGGCTGCCCACCGCGAACAACACGCACGAGGTCGCGCAGGCCACCATGCCGGACAGCCGGATCGTCTACGTCGACAACGACCCGCTCGTGCTCGCCCACGCCCGCGCGCTGCTGACCAGCAGCCGGGAGGGTGCCACCGCCTACCTGGACGCCGACCTGCGCGACACCGAGAAGATCCTCCTCCAGGCGGCGGACACCCTGGACTTCAGCCAGCCGGTCGCCATCATGCTCATCGCGATCCTGCACTACATCCCGGACGTGGCCGAGGCCCGCGAGATCGTGGCCCGACTGCTCGGCGCCGTGCCGCCGGGCAGCTTCCTGACGATCTCCCACGCCGGCAGCGACCTGTTCCCCGACCAGATCGCGGCATTCGAGAAGCGCCTCAACGAGCACCTCCCCGGAGACCAGCACGTCGCCAGGACGCGCGCGGCCGTGGCGAAGTTCTTCGACGGCACCCAACTGCTCGCGCCGGGCGTGGTCCGGGTCAGCGAGTGGCGCCCGGCCTCGGCGGACGAGTCCGCCGTCCCGACCACGCTGTGGGGCGGCGTCGGCCAGAAATAAGAGGTGCTTCCGCGGGAGAGCCGCCTGATGGCCCGGCCAGCAGGCACGGGTATCAAATCCGGAAATATCAGGATTTAGGCATCAACCGCCACGCCGGTATCGGCGTTATGGCGAAGAGTTTCTTTTCGGCGAAGACTTTTCCGCCGAATGACAAGCACAAATTTACCGGATCATGAAAACCGGCCCGCAAGATACCCGAGGGGGTATCCCAGGCGAGGTCGGCGAAACGGACGACCCTGAGCACCCTGATACGTCAGAGGCTGGTGTGACCTCTGTGCCGGAGGGTGCTCGCGGGCGGGCAAACCTCGTGATCTTCGGTTCGAGCTGGCCGCCGGGGCCGACCTGCTGGCCGCCGGGCCTAGCCGCTGGGGCTCATCGCCGGGGCCGACCTGCTGGCCGCCGGGCTGGCCGCTGGCCGCCGGGGCTCATCGCCGGGGCCGACCTGCTGGCCGCCGGGCTGGCCGCTAGCCGCCGGGGCTGGCCGCCGGGCTCATCGCCGGGGCTCATCGCCGGGGGCTCGCCGCCGGGGCTGACCCCGGGAATAACAGGGCGGGGGCGGGCATCTGGCCGCCGCTTGCCCGGCTGATCACATGCTCGCGGAACAGCTCCGCGGCCGGCAGCAGGGGCCGCGCGGCCGGCCAGGTCAGGTAGATCGCCCGCTCCGCCCCGCTGTCGGCGATCGCCAGGTAGCGCACCGGGCCGATGGCGGCCTCCGGGGAGCCCGCGCGCGGCGCGGGGACGACGGCGACGCCCAGCCCCGCGGCCACGAAGCCGCGGACATTGGACAGGTCGTCGCCCTCGAAGACGACCTCCGGGTGGAATCCGGCCTTCCCGCAAAGCTCGTCGGTGAGCCGCCGCAGCAGCGAGGCCGGGCGCATGCTGATGAACGGCTCGGCGGCCACCTCCGCGAGGCGGACGTAGGGCTGCCCGGCGAGCTGGTGATCACGCGGGACGGCCAGGCGGAGCGGTTCGACGGCGATCAGCCGCGTCCGCACGGGCGGCCCTCCTTGCTGATCCGCGAACGGCCGGGTGCTTATCTCCAGGTCCGCCACTCCGTCGTCGAGCGGCCCGGCCGCCGGCTCGTCGCCCACCTGCGTCAAGTGAAACTCGACCGCGGAGTGCCCGGTGCGGAAGGTCCGCACCAGGTCGGGCACCAGCCAGGTGCCGAGGGACTGCTGGAACGCGATCCTGACCGTGCCCGTCTCGGGCGAGACGAAGTGGCCTACCGCGGCCAGCCCGGCGTCGAGCTGGTGGAGCACCACGTCGACGTACGGCTTGAACACCTCCCCGGCCCGCGTCAGGCGCAGCCTGCGGCCGGACCGCTGCAGCAGCGGCGTGCCGACCTGCTCGTCCAGCCGAGCCAACGCCCGGGAGATCCCGGACTGCGTCACCGACTCGAGCTCGCTGACCTCTGTTACGGTTGAGCCCTCGGCGACCTGCTTGAACCAGCGCAACACGTCGGTATCCATGATGTATGACGCTAAATCATGGGAATCATACAATCCAGTCATTTGACGCATATATCATTAACCGGTTCACTGGAACGGCAGGAACTCTTATCGTTTGGGAGGGTTCTCAGGGATGCACAGCGCGCGGGCCGTCCCCGCCGTGCCGGACGCCTCGCAGATCATGCGGAACGGTCGCTGGCTGACTGGAGCACGGGAAAAGATCTTCGCGGGGCAGGAGAGCCCGCTGCGGGATGTGATCGCCGCCTCCTGGCAGCGGTCGATGGCGCACGGCCTGCGGCCGGACCGCTTCAGCGTGCCGTTCGCGGGCGTCGCGGCGCCGGACGGCAGCCTGGTCCGCGCGGCGGCGCCGATAGCGGACGCGGTCGGGGCCGACCTGACGGGAACCGGCGTGAGCCTGGTGGTGTCCGACCACGAGGCGTGCATCCTCGACCGCAGGGTTCCCGACGCAGGGCTGCGCGCCCGGCTTGACCGGCTCTACCTCGCGCCCGGTTTCCGCTATGGCGAGGACACCGTGGGCACCACCGCGATCTCTGTCGCGCTGAGCCAGCACGGCCCAGCGCTCGTCGCGGGCGGCGAGCATTACGCCGACACGCTGACCCCGATGGTCTGTGCCGCCGCGCCGGTCACCGATCCTCGCACCGGGCGCGTCCTCGGCACGATCGGGCTCGCCGCTCCGGGCGAGGATGCCAGCCCGCTCATGATCGCGCTCGTCAAGCGGGCCGCACGGGACGTGGAGCACCGGCTCTCCGACGCCGCAGCGGGCGCCGACCGCGCCCTACTCGAGCGCTTCCTGCGGGCCAGGCGGCAGGCGAAGGGGCCGCTGGCGGCCGTCAGCGAGCGCGCCATGCTCACCAACACCGCCGCCGCCGCTGTCGTCGGCGAGCGCGACCGCGAACTGCTGTGGGAATGGGCGTCCGCCGCGCTGCGCACGGCAAACCTGGCGACATTCCAGCTGCGCCTGTCCGACGGCCAGACCGTGACCGTACGCGGCAGCCGGGTCGACGGCGGCGACATCCGCGCCGGGGTCCTGCTGTGCCTGGACCCGGCGGACCCGGCCGACGACGAGCCCGCGGGACACCGGTCGCCGGGCAGCGGCTTGGACAGCCTCACCCCCACCGAGCGCAGCATCGCGTTGGTCATCGCCGAGGGCTTCACCAACCGTGAGGCGGCCGCCCGGCTGTACCTGTCCCGGCACACGGTGGACTATCACCTGCGGCAGATCTTCCGCAAACTTGACGTGGGCTCCCGCGTCGAACTGACCCGGCTGGTGGTCGCGCAGGGCGCCCGCGGCCACGGCGGGTAAGGCGCGTGCTCGCTCGGCGCGCAGCGCCCGCCGTTCCTCCGGAACGGTGCCACCCCACACACCGATCTCCCGCTCCGTTGTGAGCGCCCACTCAAGACAGACGGCGCGTACCGGGCAGCCCGCGCATATCCGCTTGGCCTGGGCGGCCTGGGCGAACGCGGCCTCGGAGGGCCCGGCGGCGAAGAAGAGCCGGGGATCGGCACGCCTGCACGCCGCGTGGACACGCCAGGCCCCGGTAACTGGCGTGTCGCTGCGCTGAGCCGGGATGTAGGGAATGGTCATGCGTCCCCCCATTCACTGCCTACATGAAGAGTGCGACATAAGGGACAGTCCGCACATCCCGCATTCACGTAGTTCTCTCAGGTTAGTTCCGCCTCATGAACCGCCTGGAGGCTCGGATCGCCGGCCGCGTCCGGCACGGCCCGGTCAAAGCGGACGCGCGCCGCGCGGCCGCTGAACTCCAGGGCGGAGAGCATGTTGGTGAACCAGGGGCCCTCCGTGACGCGCCACCGGATCCGCGGCTTGCGGGCTCCGGCGAGCCTGGCGAGGACGGCGGCCGCCAGCTCGCCAGCCCGTGACGTGGCCAGCCGGTGGCCGCGCCGCAGCCCGGAGGGCAAGACGTTGTGCACCGGCGAGCACACCGCCTGGTGCACCGCGCTGCGGGCCCCGATCCCCGGGGGGAACTCGACGGGAGCCAGGTAGCTGTGGTGGACGTCGCCGCCGATGACGGTGACGGACGCCGGCGGGCTGCCGTACGCTCCGGTCGCGAGCCCGGTCAGGAGCCCCTCGAATTCCGCGAACGACTTCCCGAACGCCGCCCAGTGTTCCAGGTCCACGGCCTGGCGCAGCCGCTCCCCCGCGCGCGCGGCGCGGCTGCCCCACGCCCCGGCGCACACAGCCTCGTTCCACGACTCCAGGTCGTGGATGCCGTGAGGCAGCAGCAGCGGCAGCGAGCTGGCGAGAACAAGATGGTCGCGATCACCGGACACCGATTCGGTGACCCACTCCCACTCCGCCTCGTCGACCATCCGCCGCGCACGGTCGTCCCGCACGACCCGGCGGCTGCGCGAGTCGATGACGACGACCCGCACGCCGCCGAAGTCACGCCGGACGCTCCACCGGACGCCGCCGGCCCCGCGGTCGGCACGCAGGGCGAGGTCGGCGAGCACGGCCGCGGCGTCACCGGCCTCCTGGACCTGGCGCCACACCTCGTCCTTGCCGAGTTCGGCCGGCGAGAGGTTGCCGAGATGCTGGTAGAGCCAGTAGCTGGTGTACGCGCCGGTGATCCGGGACCGCCACCACGGCTTGGCCTCGTACTCGCGGCGCCAGGCGGCCGAGGTGTTCCAGTCGTCGTGGACGTCGTGATCGTCGAAGATCATGATGGTCGGTACGACGGACAGCAGCCAGCGGACGGACGGCTCGCGCCAGGCCTCGCGGTACAGGGCGCAGTACTCCGCGAAATCGGCGACCTCGTACCCGGGCGGGACCGACGGGTCGCGGCGGTCCTCGATGAACCGCCGCGTCGCGGGTCCCGCCTCGTCGGCGTATACCTGGTCGCCGATGAGGAGCAGCGCGTCGGGCCAGCGGCCGGGCGGCAGCCCGAGCAGCTCGCGAGCACAGGCGGCCATCGCGTCGGGTCCGTGTTCCTGCTGCTGCCGGCGGCCGCGCGGGGCGGGCAGCTCGGCGATACGGCAGGAGCCGAAGAGCAGTCGCCGCGGCTGGTCCGGCCCGGGCGTCCGGAGCACGCTCGGCGGGAACGCGGAGCCCGGCTCCGGCCAGCGGACGGTGCCGTCCAGGGTGACCTGGTACTCGTACTCCGCCGCCGACGGCAGGCGGTCCACCACGACCAGCGCGTAGTGGTGCCCGGCCACGTGGAATGTCCGCGCGTGACGGCCGAGTACCTCGACCAGGCACGGCCGGTCGGTCTCGACCCATACCGTGGCCGCGTCCTCGCCGACGTAACGGAGCAACGGGCCTAGCACGAGTTCCGGCGGCCCGCTGTCGCCCCCCGCCATACCGAGCCTCCGTGCCGTGCCGGCTACGCCAGTTCCTCGTCGGGTGACTCCAGGAACTCTTCGGCGGCGCGCGCCATGGTCAGGTCACCTGGCTGCAGGCCTTCGGCGGATCCGGGCGGGCTGCCCGGGTTGATCTTCACGAACTTGGGGAGCGCCGGCTCCGTCCAGATAACCTTGCGCTTACTGGTGACCCACCGCTTGACCTTGACCTTCAGCATGATCCCGGGCTACCCGCAAACGCGCGTTTCATGCCGCGGGCTCAGGCGGAGAGCAGCGGGTCCAGGTCCGGGCGGATCTCGCCGGGAGTGACGGTGGGCTCGTAGCGGCGGATGACAGCGCCGTCGCGATCGACGAGGAACTTGGTGAAGTTCCACTTGATCTCGTCGGTCCCGATCGCTTCCGGCCGGATGTTGCGGATGTGCTCGTACAGGAAGCCGTAGCCAGGGCCGAAGTCGCCAGGCGCCGCGGCGCGCAGGTACGCATACAGCGGGTCCGCGCCGGGGCCGTTTACCTCGATCTTGCCGAATACGGGGAACGTGACCGAGTAGCTGGCGGCACAGAAATCCTGGATCTCCGCGTCGGTGCCGGGCTCCTGCCCGCCGAACTGATTGCAGGGGAAGCCCAGGATCTCCAGGCCATCGCCCTTGGCGTCGCGGTACAGGGCCTCGAGCCCGTCGTACTGCGGCGTCAGCCCGCACTTGCTGGCGACGTTGACGATGAGCAGTAGCTGGCCCGCGTAGTCCCGCAGGTCTTTGCTGTCGCCGTCGGCGGTCCTGACGGCGAAGTCGTATACGTTCACAGACTGCCCCTTCGACGAGACGCAATTGCGTCATTGGCTGACAATAGGCGCTAGATGACAGTATCTCATCCACGCGAGTCAGCCGCGTCCGTTCGGGACAACCAGAATGTTCACACTTTCAAAAGTATCTATGCTTTCAGCGGAACGTCCCGACTGTGTAAAATGCCCTATGCGCGCCGCGCGAGGCTGCGGAGAAGCCATAATGGCGGCGTGAAATGGGGTAGCGAGGGGGGTTCTGTTGTACGTGGTGAATGTGAATGATTAGACGCGGGCCCCTTATCACGCTGGCCGCGGTGGTGGTATTGGCCGGCATTTTCCTGTGGGCAAACACCCTGGTCCCGAAGTCGGAAGGCAGCGCCGAGGGCACCCCCTCCCCCTCCGCTGCCGCGTCCGCGGCCGCGGCGGCCAGCCCGGCCGCGACCACGACCGTCGCGCACGCGCTGTTCGCCGGCCGCGGCAGCGGCGACCAGGCCGTCGTGGTGATCGAGATCAACGGGCCGAAGGCCGCGGCGGAGGTGACCGCGGACCGCCACCTCCGCGTGGATCTCCAGGGCTCGGTGCACGGCAGCCAGCTGACGCTCACCGCGCCGAACGGGACCGGGCTGACCGGGACGGTGTCGGGACCGGACGTGTTCGGGACGATCACGGGATTTCGCGGGCAGAGTTTCCCGTTCTCCGCCGAGACGGAGGCCGTGCGCGCCGTCTACGCCGGCCGCAGCAGCGGCAACGAGGTCGCGCTGGCGGTCAACACCGACGGCGGCAAGGCGACGGCCTACGTCTGCAACGGCAAGACCCTCGAGGCATGGCTGCAGGGCTCGGTGCGGGATAACCAGGTGACGCTGGCCGGGCGCAACGGAGCGAGCCTGACGGGCACGCTGTCCGGGCTGGCGATGTTCGGCACGGTCACGCCGAAGGCGGGCGTGAGCTTCCCGTTCTCGGCCGAGCTCGCCCCGCGGCCGGCCGGGGTCTTCCAGGCGCGGCTCGCGGTCAACCGGCTCGCCACCCGGATCGGCTGGGTGGTGCTGCCGGACGGCACCCAGCTCGGCGTGGCGGCCTCCGGGACAACCTCGGGCCCGGCGCCAGCGCTCGACCTCGGCGACGACAGCTTCGCGCTGAACGGCGCCAGCTTCACGGCCGCGCCCGTTGACGGCAATGACACGGTGGTCAGCCCGTGAGCGGCCGCGAACCACACGACGCGGAGGGACCTGGGCGATGACGAATCCGCAAGCGGTCACCCAGCCGGCCCGCGACCAGTACGCGAGGCCGCTCATCACCGCCCTGCTCGGCGGCTGCGCGGTCGCCCTCCTGCTGGGGCTGTACGCGAAGCTGCACCACCCGACCAGGTACGCCCTGGACATCGGCGGCTTCTCCTCGCCGCTGTACGCCAAGGCCTGGCTGACCACCATCGCCGCCGGGTTCGCCGTCATCCAGCTCGGCACCGGGTACCGCCTTACCCGCAGGTCAGCCGCCCCCGCCTGGATGGCTACCCTGCACCGCTGGTCGGGCCGGATCGCGGTGCTGCTCACCGTGCCCGTCGTCATCCACTGCGTGTACGCGCTCGGCTTCGGGACGTATTCGGTCCGGGTGCTCGCGCACTCGGTGCTCGGCTGCGTATTCTACGGAGCGTTCGTTGCCAAGATGCTGAGCCTCATGCGCCGCGACACGATGCCACAATGGGTCATGCCAGTATTGGGCGGCGTGGTCTTCGTGTCGCTGATCGCGCTATGGGCAACCTCTTCACTGTGGTTGTTCGCCACCCACGGAGCGCACTCCTAAGGTAAGCGCCATGGAACAGATGACAAATCACATAGGGATAGAGCCGGGCAGCGGCCTCGTCGGCCGGTTCGGCGACACGGTCATCCTGATCCCGCGCGGCGAGCAGTCCGCCGGCGGCACGGACGAGACCGTCAGAGAGCTTCTCGACATGGTCGCCGCCGTCGCGTCGGACCGGCAGCTGTCGGCCAGCATGGTGGCGGCCCGCCTGGCGGGCTGGGTCATCGGGCGGATGCCGGAGGACGCCGTGTCGTTCGGGATGGTGGCGCCGATGAGCGACGGGGTGGTGATGTTCCTGCGCGGCGCGGTGTGGTGCTCGGTCACCGAGGGCGGATCCACCAGGCAGCTATCGGGTGAACGGGCGCTGACCTGGGTCGACCAGATCGTGCCCAGCACGTTCGACCGGCTGACGGTCGGCACGTCCGAGCAGCCGGTGCGGCCGGATCCGGTCTCGGACCTCCGGGCAGGGGTCGTGCCCGGGCAGGGGTTCGTGCTGACCCGGGTAGCGGGCGCGCAAGAGACGCAGCCGCCGGGCGCGACGCCGGCCGCGGCCGGGAAGGCGGCCGCCGCCGCGGGGCCGGGACCGGTCGCCGCCGCGGCACCGGCTGAGGCACCGGCACCGGCACCGGCTGCCGCCGCGAGCCCGGCACCGGCCTCAGCGGGTGCGGCTCCGGCGGGTGCGGCTCCGGCGGCCGCTGCTCCGGCAGGTGCGGCTCCGGCGGGTGCGGCTCCGGCGGGTGCGGCCAGTGCCGCTGCGGCCGCGGCGGCTGCGGCCGCGGCGGCCGCCGCCAGGCCGGAACCGGTCGCTGCCAGGCCGGAACCGGCCGCCGCCAGGCCGGAACCGGCCGCCGCCAGGCCGGAACCGGTCGCGGTGCGGCCGGAACCGGTCGCTGCCAGGCCGGCGCCGACGCCCGCGCCCGAACCGCCCGCACCCGAACCGCCCGCGCCCGAACCGGCGGCAGCGCCCGCGGCGGCGGCGCCGCCTGCTAGCGGCAGCGGGAGCACGCAGGTGTGGACCCCCGGGGGTGGCGCCGACCGGGGAGCCAGCGAGCCGGCGCGCTCGGGCGGTCCCATGACGGAGGTGTCGGACGCGCAGCCGCAACCGCGTCCGCAACCGCGCGGCCGGGGACGGGTCGCCGCCGCGGAGACGATCGCGGCGCAGGCGCCGGTGGGAGTGCTGCGCTCGGACAACGGGCCCATCATCTTCCTGGACCGCCCCTACGTCCTCGGGCGCGGCCCGCACCAGGACCCCGCGGTGGAAAGCGGCGCCGCCTCGCCGGTGCTGCTGCAAGACCCGGACAACATGATCTCGCGCGTCCACGCCTACATCGTCGTCGACAACGGGACCGTGCTGATCCGGGACGCCTCCTCGGCCCACGGGACCTTCATCGGCGCACCGGGAGCCGAGGAGTGGACGCGAATAGGCACCGCGCCGACTCCGCTGCCCCCGGGCTGGAGCCTGCGCATCGGCCGGCTGGTTTTCACGTACCAGACCGGGCCGTCCGATGCTCGGTGACGTCGGGCACCCGCTCGGTGATGCCGCGGCCGGGATACCGGCCGTGCTGGTCCTCGCCCCGGACCGCGACGAAGAGCGGTCGACGCCGGTCTATGACTGGCTGGTCGTCGGCCGGGAGTGCGCGGGGATCGACGAGCGTCACCGGCTGATCGTCGAGGATCCCGCCGTCTCGCGGACGCACCTAGAGGTGCGGCTTGACTTCGATCTCGACCAGGCCTGGCTCACGGACCACAGCACGAACGGGACCCGGCTGAATGGGAAGCGGCTAGAGCGGTCCATCCCTATCAGGATCAAGCCGGGCGACCGAGTGCGCCTGGGCGCCGTGGAACTGCAATTCCGGTCCCGGCACTTCGCGCCGACGGACACCGCCCGGAACTCGGCCCGTGAGGTGAAGACGATCCGCGAGGTCGTCGTCGCCGAGATGGTCATGGCGGTCGGCGACGTCCTGAATTTCTCGACGATCGCCGAGCGCACCGATGACCGCGTGCTGCTGGAGAACATCGACCATCTCTACGCCGAGCTGCGGCAGATCCTGTCCCAGCATCAGGGCACGCTCAGCAATTACGTGGGCGACGCCTTCTTCGCGACCTGGGAGGCCGCCGCCACTGAGAACGCCGCCGCGGCGGCGGTGGCCTTCGCGGTGGAGGCGGCCGAGACGGTACCGCGGATCGCGGCCACCCTTGACGTGCGTGACCCCGGAGGCGGGCCACTGCGCATGGGCTGGGGCGTCGCCAGCGGGACGGCGGCGGTGAGCCTGATGACTGGCATGCTGGTCACGGTGCTCGGCGACGCGACGAACGTCGCCTTCCGGCTCTCCGCGATCGCCGGCCGGGAGGCCCGGCCGGACGTGCTGGTCACCGATTCCGTGCACCGCTCCGTCCCGGCGGGCTTCGCCTTCACGCCCCTGTCGGCCATCCAGGTCAAGGGGCGCACCAAGCCCGTCGAGGTGCTCGCCGCCAGCCGGCCGTGAGGCGCCACGGCCGGCCGTGAGCCACCCCGAGCGGGTTACGGCGCGCCGGCCGGCTCCGCGGTCTTGCCCGCGTTCCGCAGGGCGGTCCAGTCGCCGCGGCGCAGGTCGAATAGCTGCGCCGGAGAGACCTCCGCGCGGCTCTTGACCGCCGCGGTGGCCGCGGCGACAGTCTCGGGGTCGGTGCCGAGGACGATGGCGCCCACCGCGCGTCCCTCCGAGACCACCAGCCTGCGGTACGACGGGGCCGCCGGGTCGGGATCTTCGGTGACGACCACCACGTCCCCCGGCTGCTGGGCGAACCTGCCGACGGAGAACAGGTCAAGGCCGACGCCCTTGAGGATCGTCGCGGGGACCTCCGCGGCGAGCGAGGCGTCGCCGCCCAGCGCGTTCACCGCCGCGACCTCGCCCTGCTTGGCGGCGATCGGCCACAGCCCGAAGGTCGCCCCGCCGTGCTCGGCCACGTCGCCGGCCGCGAATACCCCGGGCGCGGATGCCTCCATCCGGTCGTTGACGACCACGCCGCGGTTGACCGCGACGCCCGCCTGCTTCGCCAGTTCGACGTTGGGCCGGATCCCGACCGCCGCCAGGAACATGTCGCAGCGCAGCGTGCGGCCGTCCTTCAGGGTCAGGCCGCGGACCCGGTCCTCGCCGCTGAGCGCCTCGGACTCGGCCCGGTAGAGCACCTGCATGCCGATGCGCGCGAAGTACGCGTCGACCAGCTCACTGCAGTGCTCGTCGATCTGCTTGGACAGCAGCCGGCCGCCGCGTTCCAGCACGGTCACCCGCAGCCCCAGCTCGAGCAGCGAATGCGCCGCCTCGAGCCCGAGCAGCCCGCCGCCGGCCACCACGGCGTCCCGGCAGCCGTGTTCCTGGGCATAGGAACGGATCTGTATGGCGTCGGCCGCGCTGCGGAGCACGAAACTGCCCGGGCGGCCGAATCCCGTCACGGGCGGCAGCGCGCTGCTGCTGCCCATGGCCAGGATCAGCCGGTCGTACGGCAGCGTGTCGCCGGTGGCCAGGAACACCCGCCTGGACTCCAGGTCGATCTGGCTGGCCTTGGTGTTCAGCCACGCGATGATCTGGTGCTCGTCGTACCACTGCTCCGGCAGCAGGTACAGGCCCTGCATGGCCGAGCGGCCGTACACCAGCCGGGAGATGCCCATCCGGTTGTAGAGCACGTGCGACTCGTTGCCGACCACGTGGATCTCGCACTCCGGATGGCCGCGGCGCACGAAGTCGGCGGCGGTCACGCCCGCGATGCCGTTGCCGAGCACGACCACGCTGACGATCGACCGGTCGAACTCGGTCACCCCGCCCTGCCGCGGGTTCCCCGGCTCAGGCTTCAGGGCCACCGTCAGCGGCCCGGACTGGATCCTGGCGACGCACGCCATCCGGGTGTTGTCAGCGAACCCGAGCCGCTTGAGCGTGTTGAGCTCGTCCTCGTCCGGCGCGGTCAGGCAGCCGCCGCCCTCCAGCACCGCGACCGGGTCGGCGCCGCACACGCCCATCCGGCAGCCGGCCTCGATGGGCTGGCTCTCCCGTTCGGCCAGGGCGAGCAGGCTCATCCCGACCTCGGCCACCGCGGGCTTGTCGCTGCTGGTGAACTTCACCTCCGGTCCGGCCGCCGCGGCGACCTTCTCCGCCACCTTCTTGGCACGCGGGCTGATCTGGATCACCGGCAGCGGCGGCCGGGACGCGGCGTCTTCCTCGTACTGGCGCCCCTTGACGTAGGTCCTGGCGATCCAGAACAGGGACAGGACGAGCACGATCGCCCGGATCGGCCACCGCAGCCACGGCAGTTCGAGGCCGGTGATCGTGTGGAACGAGCTTTCCAGGGTGACCGCGCTGTACCAGTAGAAGATGTTGATCGCGACCGAGGCCCAGATCGCCACCATCAGCGTCAGGCTCAGGCTGGTGAACGCCTGCAGGGCGTAGAAGAGCCCGATGCTGCCGAGGAAGAACAGCAGGAGCCGCAGGTACACCTCTGGCAGCGAGATGCCGGGATGGCTGACGAGCAGGAAGAAGCCGAGGATGTAGCCGGGCAGCGCGGACACGAACAGCTTCCTGGGCGCGGACCAGTTCGGGTCGGGATCGTGCAGGTCCGCCTGGTAGGCGACGCTGGGCCGGAAGTCGTAGCAGTTCTTCGTGCACCCGACGCACGGCTGGCAGTGGCTGTTGGGCACCTTCGCGAATGGCGTCTGGCCGTAGACGCGCTGCAGCGGGAGGAGCGGGCAGATGCTGGTGCACCACCCGCTCTTGCCCTTGAACGTGAGTCCGGCGAAGAAGGCGTTGATGATCGTCAGCGTGAGCAGCACGCTCAGCCCGGCCCCGTTGCTGTTGAAGAAGGCGATGCGCGTGCTGGTGATGCCGAAGAACAAGACGATCGAGATGAGGGCGCCGTACCGGCGGAGCCAGTCCGGCGCGGTGAGCCCCCGGGTGAAGCCGAGCACCCGCGGCGCCTGGTTGGAGGCGGCCAGCGGGCAGATGTTGCGCCACAGCCCCGGCGCCGTGAAGAACAGGATCGGCAGCAGCGGCACGATGACCTTGAAGAACCAGAACTGGCCGCCCGCCGGCCGGAACCACAGCGTGACGCACAGCACCAGGTAGGCCACCACGCTGCCGATCCTGATCGCGTGCCAGGCCTTGATCGGGAGCCGCCTGTGCATCTCGGTGTAGGCCGGGAACAGCGGCTCCCCGGGACGCGGCTGCGTGCCGAGCGCGCGGGCCGTGAGCGTCTTCAGCCGCGACGGCGGGGGCGGCGCCTGGGTCTTCGGCGGTGGCGGCGGCGGGAGCACGGCGACCGCGGCCGTCAGGCCGCCGAGGACTGTCCTCCTGACCGGGGCCGCATCGGCCTCGCTCGTCCGGCCGACCATCATGATCTCGGTGCTGCCGAGGCGCACGACGGCACCCGGCTCGAGCACCACCCGGCCCGTGACGGGCACCCCGTTGACCAGCGTCCCGTTCCGGCTGCCCAGGTCGACGAGGGAAAGCGCGACCGGACTGGGGACGAGCCTCAGGTGGCGCCGTGACACGCCCTCGTCGGCGAGCACCTCGCCGTCACAGTCTCGCCCGACCTCGATCGCGCGGTCCACGACCACCCGGCGGGCCTGCTTCCCCTGTTCCCTGATCTCGATGATCGGCGACCCGGCCATTAGTTGATCCCCGCGTTCGTCGTGGTCCGCTGCGCGGCGCGGAGCCGCTGCGCGAGGATCCGGCCGAGGTCGAACAGCAGCTGCCGCGCGAGCACCGGGTTCGCGATCGCGAGCGCGTCGAACTCGGCGGGCGATAGTTCGGCGAGGACCGCCTCCGTTATCGCGCGGACCGAGGCCGAGCGGGTGCCGCCGTCGAAGAACGACAGCTCCCCGATCACGCTGCCCGCCCCGACCGTGGCGATCCGCCGGTACCGCCGCCGCCCCTGCGGTGCCAGCACTTCCAGCTGCCCCTCCAAGACGAGGTACAGCGACTGGTCCTGCTCCCCTGCCGTCATGACCGTGTCGCCTGGCTCGAACCGGCGGGAGCGCGTGTGCTCGAGCAGGGTCGCCCATTCGTCGTCGGAAGCGTCCGCGAGCAGCACGTCCACTTTGCCCGTTGTGGGCGGTTCGTTCGGGTAATCGAAAAAGGACATCAGGCTCCCCCCAATTTAAACAAGTAAGCGCACGTCTATATTGGCGGACGCTGATCCATGCCGAGCCTTCACCCGAGGCACATTGTAGAATTCACCATTGCACGCGTAAACCTGCGTGGGGCGAAATAATCCATTACGCGGCATGCGAAACTACGAGTTGTCGTGATCGCGCCTGCAGAAAGGGCGGACGCCCCATGAGCCTTGACCGCGAGCTGCTCGCCAGCGCGCTCCCTGCCTATGCCATCGGCGACGAGCTGGGGCAGGGCGGCATGGGAGTGGTGGTGTCCGGCCAGCACCGGCAGCTCGGCCGCCGGGTGGCCATCAAGCAGCTTCCCGCCGCCTTCGCCGGCGATCCGTCGGCGCGACGCAGGTTCATGGCGGAAGCGCAGGTCCTGGCCTCCCTCGACCACCCGCACGTGGTGCCCGTATACGACTTCGTCGAGCGGGACGGCCTGTGCCTGCTCGTCATGGAGCTCCTGCCCGGGGGGACGCTGCGCGGCAAGGTGACCGGCGCGGACGGCATCACCGCCCAGCACGCGGTGGCGGCGACGCTCGCCTGCCTAAGCGGCCTGAGCGCGGCCCACCGGCGCGGCGTCCTGCACCGCGACATCAAGCCGGAGAACATGCTCTTCGCCGCCAGCGGCGTCCTCAAGGTCACCGACTTCGGCATCGCCAAGGTGGCCGGCAGCCCGGGCACCGTGCTGACCCGCCAGGGCGAGGTCATCGGGACGCCGGCGTATATCGCGCCGGAGCAGGCCCGCGGCTTGCAGCTGTCCCCGGCCACGGACGTGTACGGCGTGGCGACCATGCTGTACGAACTGCTCGCCGGCGTTCTCCCCTTTCCCGGCGGGGGGGACGGGATGGCGGTTTTGTTCCAGCACGCCTACGAGAAGCCGGTCCCCCTCCTCGAAGCGGCCCCGGGCGTCCCCGAACCGGTGGCGGCGGTGGTGATGCACGGGCTGGCGACCGAGCCGGCCGACCGGTACGCCACGGCGGAGTCCTTCGGGGTCGCCCTCGCCGAAGGCGGCGCCCAGGCGTGGGGGCCGGGCTGGCTGCTGGCCGAGCCCGTCCCCATCATGGACGCCGGAGCCATCATCAGCGCCGGGGGCCAGCCGGCCGCGCCAGCGGGTGCGGCTGCCGCGCCAGCGGGTGCGCCGACCGCCGCGCCAGCGGGTGCGCCGACCGCCGCGCCAACCGCCGCGTCTACGGCCGCCCCGACCGTAGCGACGCCGTCCGCCGGATCCGCGGGATCCGGCGCGGTGACCGTCGCGCCGGGGGCGGCGGCCACGGTGCCGGAGACCGTGGCCGCGCAGCCGCCAGGCCAGCCGGCCGCGGACCGCCCGCGCGCGGGCAGGCGCCGGCAGGTCATCATCGCGGCCGTCGTGGTGGTGGTCATCGTGGCCGTGATCGTCGTCATCGTGCAAACGCACCTGTTCACCGTCTACAAGTCCAACGGCATCGGCCCGCTTCGCGCCGTTATGTACGGCTAGCCGGCCGGCCACCGTTCTGCTAGCTTCAGCCCATGTCCAGCGACACCGCGGCCCAGCTCGGGCGGCTCGGCATATTCGCCGACCTGACCGAGGCGGAGCTGCGCGACGTCGCGGGCGAACTAGACGAGCGCTCGTTCCCGGAGGGCGGCTGGGTGATGCGGCAAGGGGACACGGGCACCGGGCTCTTCATCGTCGTCGACGGGGAGGTCGGCGTCGTCGTCGACGACGAGGAGCGGGCGACGCTCGCCACAGGCAGCTTCTTCGGCGAGGTCTCCGTGCTGCTCGGCGAGCCGGTGACGGCCGACATCGTCGTGCGCAAGCCGCTTCGCTGCCTGGTCATCCCCCCGCAACGGGCCGAAGAGTTCCTCCTCGCCTACCCCAGGGTCATGTACCGCATGTTCCAGATCGAAGCGCGGCGGCTGCGGACCGTCGACCCGGAGCGTGACTGACGAGCATGGACGGCGGCGCGCTTCCCGGCTATCTCCCGATCGCCGAGCACGGCATCATCGGGGACCTGCACACCGTCGCGCTCGTGGGCACCGACGGCAGCATCGACTGGTACTGCTGTCCCGCGTTCGACTCCCCCAGTGTCTTCGGCGCCATCCTCGACCGGGCGCGCGGGGGCTACTACCGGATCGCGCCGGCGATGGGCGACTACACCACCAAACAGCTCTACCTCCCCGACACGAACGTCCTCATCACGCGCTTCCTGACTCCGGACGGAGTCGGGGAGGTGCAGGACTTCATGCCGGTCGAGCGTTCCCGCGGGCGCATGCACCACCACCGGCTGATCCGGCGGGTCCTCGGTGTCCGCGGCCAGATGCGCATGCTGATGAACATCCACCCGCGCTTCAACTACGCCATGGACGGCCATTCGACGCTGTTCTACGAGAACGGCGTGGTCTTCCGCTCCACCGACATGTCGCTCTCGCTCCAGACCTCGCTCGCGCTCGAGGTCGATGAGCCGGGGGTGCGCTGCGAGTTCACGCTGGACGCCGGGGAGAGCGCGACGTTCGTGCTCGAGCAGGTGCCCGAGACCTACGTCCCCCGGCATTACTCGGAGGACGAGACGAAGGAGGCGTTCGAGAACACCGTCGACTTCTGGCGCGGCTGGCTCGCGCGGTCGCGCTACCACGGCCGCTGGCGGGAGATGGTGCACCGGTCGGCGCTGACACTCAAGCTGCTGACGTACGCGCCGACGGGTGCCATCGTGGCGGCGCCGACGACCAGCCTTCCCGAGGGCATCGGCGGGGCGAGAAACTGGGACTACCGCTACACCTGGATCCGGGACGCCGCGTTCTCCATCTACGCGCTGCTCCGGCTCGGCTTCACCGATGAGGCCGCCGGGTTCATGGAATGGCTGACCAAGCGCTTCCAGGAACCGCGTCCCGGCACGAGCGACCCGTTGCAGGTCCTCTACGACATCCGCGGCGGGTTCGACCTCAAGGAGCGAATCCTCCCGCACCTGGAGGGCTACCGCGGGTCCGCCCCGGTGCGGATCGGCAACGGCGCGGCGGAGCAGCTGCAGCTCGACATCTACGGCGAGCTGATCGACTCGGTGTACCTGCACGACAAGTACGGGTCCCCGATCCACTATGACGCCTGGTCGGACCTCTGCCGGGTCATCGACTGGATCGTCGCCAACTGGGATCAGGCCGACGAGGGCGTCTGGGAGGTCCGCGGCGGCAGCCACAAGTTCACCTACTCGCGCCTGATGTCCTGGGTAGCGGTGGAGCGCGCGATCCGGATGGCGATCCACCGCGGCCTGCCGGCCGACCTGGCGCGCTGGCAGTCGACCCGCGACGAGATCTACCACCAGATCATGCGGCGCGGCTGGCACCCGGAACGCGAGGCCTTCGTCCAGCACTACGACTCCGACGTGCTCGACGCGAGCGTCCTGCTGATGCCGCTGGTGAAGTTCATCGCGCCGGCCGACCGCCGGTGGCTGTCCACCCTGGACGCCATCACCAGGGAGCTGGTGTCCGATTCGCTCGTGTACCGGTACAACATCGGCGCCTCACCCGACGGACTCGAGGGCGACGAGGGAACGTTCTCGATCTGCACGTTCTGGTACGTGGAGGCGCTGGCCCGCGCCGGACGGCTGGACGAGGCCCGGCTCGTGTTCGAGAAGATGCTGACCTACGCCAACCACCTGGGCCTGTACTCGGAGGAGATCGGCCTGACCGGCGAGGCGCTCGGCAACTTCCCGCAGGCGTTCACCCACCTGGCCCTCATCAGCGCCGCGTACTGCCTGGACCAGCAACTCGGGTAGCCGCTTCCTCCGCGCGCCTTTCATCCCGAACGGGCCGGTCGCGCCTGTCCGCCCTGTCCCGCATACCCCCTCGGGTATACCGTGTGCCGAGTTTCATGATCACGTAAATTTGTGCGCGGCATGCGGCGAAAAGCCTTCGCCGTAAACAAAGTCTCCGGCATAACGTTGGTACTAACGTTGCTGCTGATGCTTAAATCGGGAAATTTTCTGATTTGATACTCCCCCCACCTACCGAAGGCGGGGCGCCCAGGCACTGTCCCGGAGCTTCTCGTGGCCTGTCGGTGAGTCGCCCGCGTCCGTTCGGGATAGAACGGGTTGAGCCGGGCGGGCGGCGTGGCGTCAAGTTTCCACAGGTCCAGGATTTTGAATCGGCCTGTCCGACTTTCATTTTGTTCGATCAGGTGTTTCAATGAAGTCGGTGGCAATTTTCCATGATCCACGGTCACCAGGGGGATGCCATGCTCGCAGCAGCAGACGTCGGCCAGTACGTTGCCGCGTCTTTTCTCGGCCTAGGGGCCGCGGGGGTCGCCGGCGGTGTCGTAGCCATGGCCTGGAGCGTGCACACGCAGCAGATACGGCTCGCCGAGCGGCTCGCCAGGCACCAGGTCACGGTGCCAGCGGACGACGCCGCGGGTGAACCCGCGCACGCCCCGAACGGCAGCGGGAACGGGAACGGCAAGGCCGGGCACGCCGCGGGCGGCAACGGGTCGCCAGGCCACGCCGCCAGCGGCAACGGGTCGCCGGGCCGCGCCGGGCACGTCCCCTCGCCCGGCCCGGCTCCGCCGACAGCCATCGAGGGGCCCGACAGCGTGCTCATCGGGGAGCAGGCCCGCTACCGGGTCCGCCGCACCGCCGCCCAGCAGGTGGTCTCGTGGGCGGCCGGCGGCGGCTCGGTGTCACAGGCGGCCGACCCGTCGCATCCCGATGACCTGCTGCTGGTCGCGGACCGGCCCGGCCAGCTCATGGTGTCCGTGCGGCTGCGCGAGGGTCTTACCGAACGGCGCGAGACCAAGGCCATCACCGCGATGGAGCCTGCGGAGACCGCCGCGCCGCCGGTGACGTTGCGGCTGTTCTTGCAGGACTGGCCGCTGGTGGTGGTGGCGGTTCTCGTCGTCGGGTTCGCCGCGGCCCTGGCCGCCCTTGGCAGCTTCAACGCCGCGGACTTCATCGCGCTGGCCGTCCCGCTGACCGCCCTGCTATGCGTGGTGGCCACGACCCGTACCTCCGGCGGCAAGGCTGCCGGACCGCCGGACCGGCCACCGCCCGGCCGGTGATCACCCGCCGCGGTTCAGGTTCATGAGTGCGTGACGGATCACGGCGGCTGGATCGCCGAGGTGGTAGACGCGCTCGCTGGGTTCGATGTTGTCGAGGAACTCCTGGTACCGCACGGCGTACGAGAGATGCGCGAGCGGTTCGGCGATCCGCAAGGCCTCGGCCGGACGGGACCCGGGCACCGCGGCCGACCACGCCGAGATCCAGGAGCTGGCCGCCGTGTGGCGGCTGCCGGCCGGCAGGTAGTCGATCGCGCGCAGCCCGTCGAGGACCGGGTTGCCCAGGTGCGCGTCGGCGAAGTCGAGGATGACCGGGCCGCCGCCGCCGCTGCGCCAGTTGCCGGGGTGGAAGTCGCCGTGCACGACCGTGTCGGGCAGGCCGCAGCCGGCCAGCATCTCCCATCGCCACCGCAGGTTCCTGGCGGCCTCCAGCTCGCCGGGAGTCAGTTCGGCGCCCACCGGGCCGTCGAGCAGGTCGCCGACGGCGGCGGAGAGAATCTCCGGACGGCGGTCCGGTATGCCATCCGGCGGCCGCTCGATACGGGACTGCGCGGTGGCCAGACGGTGAACGGCGTCTGCCACAAGTTCGGGGGGCGCGTCCCAGCAGTCCGCGCCGGGAACGTCCGCCAGCAGCAGGCGGCCCGGCGCGCTGGCCAGGACGGCCGGCACCAGGTCCGGATCGACCTGGGCGAACGCCGCGATCGCGCTCGGCTCGGCGGCGGCGAAGGGAGGGATGGCCTTGAGCCAGACCTGGCCATCGGCGACCGGCAACCGGAACAGCGCCGCCAGGTTCCAGGTCTTGCGCTGCGCCGGCCGCCCGGTAAGGCTGACGTGCCGGCCTGCCCAGGCGAGGAGTTCCCGGACGCCCGGCGCTCGTGCCCAGGGCAGCCTGAGCGGGTGATCATCGTCGGCGAAGTCGCAGCGGCTCAGGTTCGGCGGCGGCTGGAGCGCCTCGACGTGGTAGGTGACATGGCCGTCGCGCGCCCCGTCGGCTCCTTCGACGGTGAGCAGCCGCAAGACGACGACGGGCACCCCCAGGATCTCCTCGAGGTGCGCCACGACCGGCTCGACCTCGGCCCACCACGGAATGCCGACAGGGAACGGGCCGACCACCCCGGCGCACGTCGTGCCGTGGGTCACTATCGCGCTGACGGTGCGTCCCATCCCGCTACCGCGTGCGGCCGAGCCGGGCACCGGTCATGCCGTACCACCGGATGCGTAGACGTAGCGGGCGAGGAACGGGTTGCCGAACTTGCGGTCAGGGTCGTGGCGCTCGGCCAGGGCGCGGAATCCCGGGAGGTCCGGGTAGTGGGCCCGCAGCCGCTCGGGCGGCATCCGGAACACCTTCGCCCAGTGTGGCCGGATATCAAGATCCCCCAGGGCGGTCTCGACCGCCGCGACGCCGGCCGCGACGGCCTCGTCGTCGTTGATCCAGGTGAAATGGATAGCGGCGGTCGGGCGATCCCGGCACGGGCTGAGCCATAGCGCATCGGCCGCCACGGTGCGGATTTCGCAGACGTAGAGGGACCGGGCCAGATCGAGCCCGGCCAGTGCGCGGAGCGCCGCCGGGCCGTGCTCCCGCCGAACGAAGTACTCGCTCTGCTGCTCGTCGCCGACACTTGGCGTGAACTCGGGGCTGAAGTGCGGGAGCCGCAGATGCCACGGTCCGACGCTGCCCAATTGAGGGGTCGCCGGTGCCGGATCTTGCCCGGGAATCGGGTGCAGTGCCATTGTCGCGGGTCTCGCGCCCCACGCGCCCGCGTCCGCGTCCGCGTCATCCGGCAGCGACTTCAGCCAGAGGGCGTTTATCAGCCCCGGGCGAGTCCAATCGCGGAACATGCTCACGCTGTAGGCGGCGGTCATGATGGCGTCGAAGTGCTCCGCCGCCGAGGCGAGCGGG
>Ga0306924_10000864_pt1 | contig 26613 bp, 33 predicted proteins | sample sta12Can44000111_FD_203756 | JGI IMG/M metagenome (GOLD analysis project Ga0306924, IMG submission 203756) | Lab enrichment of tropical soil microbial communities from Luquillo Experimental Forest, Puerto Rico - statanox.12C.anox.44.000.111 (v2)... | ecosystem: Environmental > Terrestrial >... | reverse complement strand
GTCTGAGATGTAAGGTGCCATTGCGCCTCCGCTTGGCGCATCCGCATTTGGTCGCGGCGGAAGGCCGGTGCGGTGCCGGCCGTGTCGGGTTGCAATCCCTATCCGCCGCAATTGCAAATCTATCGCGCCGTGGCGATTGGCACCACCTTGTCGTTCGGTGGGAGTGTTGTCTCCAGCAAGGCGCGGCGTGCCAGCGCATCTGAGTGATCCCCAATGTACCTCGAATATGTGCGCTCCAGCATGGCAATGCTGGTATCGTGATTCACGGCGACAACGCGGATTGGCACACCCGCTAGTATTTGGCGCACGATAGCGGAATGGCGTAGAGCGTAGATCGTCACCTCGGACGGGTCCAACCCGGCGCGGATTGCCGCCCTAAGAAATGGTCGTGTGTGATCCGACTTCTTCCACGCCTCGCCACTTGGCTTCAGTAACAGGGGAGCATTGCCGGACCTGTCAGCCATGGCAATCTGCAAACGCGCGACAAGGCCAGTCGGGATTGGCACGGGCCGCCGCATGATCTTCTTCTGTCCGCGACCCTTCCGCGAGCTTGGCATCATTAGTCGTGGGTCTGCACGATCGCCTTGCACATCCTGAACCTCAAGCCGAGCAAGCTGACTAACCCGCGCGCCAGTCACCGCCGCAACCTCCACCAAGAGTCCAAATTCCACGCTCTCCTGAGTTGCCTCACCGATGATCGTGCGAATGACGGATTCATTCAGGATCACATTCCGCGACTCCTCGGCATCGGGAATGGTAGCCAAGCCCATATCCCACGGTTGGCGGCTGATAATTCGCTCGTCGTGGTCGGCGACAAGATTGAGCGCCGCCTTCAGGGCACTAGCCGTGCGGTTAACCGTGGCAGGGGCAAGATGTTTCGAGAGGTTGTCGCGCCAGCTGCGCAGCTCGCGGGAGGTCAGAAGCGCGACCCTCTTGTTGGCAAGAGTATCCCGAAGGTGCACTCGGACACGGGCGACGTTGGCGGTATCCCCACTGCGCGTCCTGAGATCAGCTTCATAGCGATCAAGCGCTCTGTTCACCGTGACAGGCTTGCCGTCGTCACCATCGCCGTCTCGGCCGACGCGGGCGATGATACGAGCGCGGTCCTGTGCCTGCCAGAAATCGAGGGTATTGTTGCCGTCGGCCTCTTCGAAATCGTCGGCGTTGCCGATCGCCTTCGTCCAGTTACCACCCTTACCGTCCGCCACACGCAACACCCAGGTTCCGGCCGTCTGGTTGCGGCGATATCCCAGGCCGACGCGCGGTCCGATCTTCGCGAACACGGGCTTCTTGGCCACCGGGAGTTTCAGGCGCGCCGCCCGCGTCTCCAGCTTCGCCGCCCTCGCACTTCGCGCCATGAATGTCCCCTCGTGTCCCGGAAGTGTCCCGGAGACGTGCAGAGGCAACTATAGACGGCTTCGGACACAATTTCAAGTATACACAGGTACTTAGTTGACATTCCCGGACACCTGTGGACGACAACATAGGGCCTGAGATGCCCTTTCACGGCGGAAACACGGGTTCGATTCCCGTAGGGCGCGCCAATGATTTCAATCAAGCCTCCCCGTTAGCACGCTGCACAGCCCCCTGCAGCTGTCACGAAAAATGACATTTTGTGACGGGCATCACAGCCGCCGCCAAGCCAAAGCGCCAGAGTGGTCATGGACAACCCCAAGGGAGATGATCATGAAGCGTTTTGCAACCCTGGCAGCTGTCGTATCCCTCTGTGCGTTCGCGGCGACTCCGCTCAGGGCTGAAGAGCCGGCGAGCGAACCTCCGGCACCCTCAGCTCCCGCGGCCGTTCCCGCGATCAAGGGCATGCCGAAGCTGCCGGCCATGATGAAGGACATGCCAGCGATGATGCGCAAGATGCCGGAGCCAATGGTGAAAGCCATGGAGCGCATCAAGCCGGAGGACATCAAGTCCATGATCGGCGGCTTGTGCCCTGACTGCAAATTCGAGATGCCGGCAAAGTAGCCGCGGGCGCGATCAGCCGACTTTTTTACACGCGTGTGAATTGACCGACCGCATCGGGTCAGTTCACCGGCGGCCGATTGCAAGGGTGCCGCGGCTTCGGCTGATCGCCGCGCAACGAGCCCCTCCCCGCTCCTGGTGCGCCGCGCTGATCTTCATGCGCGCCAAGGTGCTCCGTGACGTGGAAACCCCGAGCCAGGAGGCGGCCGAAGCCGCGGCCGTGCGGACGTTCGATCTCAGCCCAGAGCAGCCGGCGCGTGGCGCAGGAGCGGGGCTAAGATTCGCGCGGTCCCTCAATCTGAACAGTCCGAACTCGTCCACGCCTTGTGGATAAGCTGGCCGCGTTCATTCAGCACGATGATGCATTCCTGCGTGCGACCCTGCCTGTTCCGCCCGAACTCTGCGGCAACCGTCATGGCAAGAACGCGCACGGCTTCATCGTCCGGGAGCTCCTCGATCGCTTGAGGTGGCGGCAGGCAATGATCGAGAGAGAAAAAATATCGTGGCATTGGCCAGTCCTCCGGCTCTTCGCGCAAAGACAAAAAGGCGGGGGGGGGGAAGGTTGTGTTCGTTTTCCGACAGAACAGGGGCTACCGGGTCTATTTCGGACGCGACGGTGCAACAGTGGTGCTCTTGCTGACGGGCGGCACGAAGAAGCGCCAGCAACGCGATATCGAGGCGGCAAGCGCGTGCGACGCTGAACAGAGAGCAGAGATGGCAAGAACAAAGAGCCTCAAGGACCTCGTGCGCAAGCACGTCAAGGCGGACAAGAAATTCGCCGAGGCGCTTCTGCGCGAAGGTGTCGGTGCGATTGCTCAGCGGCGACGTGGATACCGGAAGGAGATACTGCGTGATTACATCAAAGCGACAGTCGTTTCGAAAAGCTCGGCAAGGCGACTGGCGCGCCGCCGAAGAGCCTGATCCGCATGTTCGGGCAAAAGCGGGCTGGCGTGCGCCTGCATGTCAGCGTATGAGCGGCCAATCAGGCCTCTATCAAACGGATTGGGTAGCAAACCGGTAGCAAGCGCCCAATTCGCGGAGTTGCTGCAAGCGATAAGTACCCATAAATACGGAAGAATGCCGGGTTAGCTCAGCGGTAGAGCAGCGGTTTTGTAAACCGTTGGTCGGGAGTTCAAATCTCTCACCCGGCACCAATTTCTAAGCACCGAGCTGGGAAGCGCCCGAGGAAGCGGCTGTGCGGACGTTCAGGCTGAGAGCAGGCGAGCCGCCTATGGGGTAGGAGCGCCCGTATTAAAGGCTCCGCTTGGTGAACCAGTTCACATAGATGTTTTGTCACTCAAGGTAGCGTGTGTTCCATGCTAGGCACCGGGATGGAGGCTCACATGCGGAGAACCATCAAGCTCGCAATCACGGTTGCAATAGTAAGCGTCCTCGTTTTTATGTTCTAGGAAATGAGCCTGTATAAGGCAGGGAAGAATGCAGCCAATGCTGGCCCTGAGCGGGACGAGCATACCGTCGCGACCTGTCTATGCCGGCCTATCCAAGGACTTATGCTGGTTTGGTGAAACGACGCCCGAAGACGAGGCCGCGGGGCCGCGATCAAAGAGCCTTGGCAAAAACCAAAGGCCAGGACACGTCTGTGCATAAAATTGCGCCCAAACTGTTCCCCGGCGAGCTTCTCGCCCTCTCGGAACGGCTTCGGCATCATGCAAAGGCGGCGCATGCTGACCAAAAATTTGCGGCCGATCTCAAGGATTCCGCCCTCGCCATTCGCAGGCTCGCGTGCATCATGGTCATGCTGGATGAATCCAAGATCGATTTGAATCCGCATCGGAGGGAAAGCATCGAGCGCGAAGTCATAGCCCTGTGGCAAGCATGCATCTGAGGAGATCTCCGCCGCACGTTAACCTGCCGCGGCTCGTTCAGTCTCCGGTCGACTGTTCTTCCCTGTTTTCCGACTTCGCCAAAAGCCGTCCAGCAAAATCCGCGTGACTAACATCGCAGAAGCCATAATATATGGTTGAAACATCTTCCTCCGAAGACTCGCGGTAAATTTCGACCGACTTTCGCGCAGGCGCGTTGTCGCCGGCGCTCATGCTGGCCGTTGTGGGCGCAATCTCGCCCGCTTCGCGCAGTCAACCGACAGGAGCCCAAACATGCCGGACAACATCCGTTTTTCCAACCCTGATACCATGCAGAAGCCGCCGGGCTACACCCATGTGGTGGAAGTGACCGGACCTTGCCGCACGGTCTATTTCGCCGGCCAGCTCGGCATCGACAAGTCTGGCAAGATGGGCGCCAATGCCCGCGAACAGATGGAGATCGCGTTCGAGAACGTGAAGGCGGCGCTGGCCTCGGTGGGCGCCAGTTTCGAACACGTCGTCAAGATCACCAACTATATCGTTGACATCGGCACGAACGTGGCGGCTTTCCGCGAGGTGCGCGACAAGTATGTGAACAAGGCGGCACCGCCGGCGAGCACCGCGATTGGCGTGCCGCAACTAGCGCGCCCGGGCGCGTTGTTCGAGGTCGAGGCGGTCGCGGTATTGCCGCCAAAATAACTCGACGCTTCCGCTTGCGGAAGATCGACGGAGAGTTTTGCAGGGTAGCCGGACGCTGGCGAACAGCGGCAGACCGCGCCAAGGGAGCGTGATACCGTCCTCTCTCATTGCTCAGAGATGGTCATGGTGATCCGCATCGGACGGCGGAAATTGATAGCCGCGCTTGGCGCCGCGGCGGCGTCGTCGATTGCCGCGCGGGCGCAGCAGACTGCGATTCCGGTGATCGGATATATCGGCTTCGGCGCACTCGAAAATTCCGTCCTCTATCTCGCTGCTTTCCGCCGAGGTCTTGGTGAAACCGGATTCGTCGAAGGCCAGAACGTCGCGATCGAGTACCGCTGGCTCGAAGGGCGATACGATCGCATGCCGAAGGTCACGGGCGAGTTCACCCGTGACGCCGTCGCCGTCATCGCCACGCCCGGCACCCCGCCCTCTGCCGTGCGCGCCGCCATGGCGGTCACCGCAACGATCCCGATTGTGTTTGGCGTCGGCGATGATCCGGTCAAATGGGGTATCGTCGCCGGCCTCGGGCAACCGAACAGCAACGCGACCGGCATCAATTTCTTCGTCAGCGAGGTCGTGGCCAAACGGCTGGAGCTGCTGCGCGAGCTGGTACCCGGCGCTGCGCGTGTCGCCGTCCTGCTCAATTCCGCCGATCCCGCGCGCGCCGAGTCCACGCTGAAGGACGTGCAGGCGGCCGCCAACACTCTCGCGCTGCAGGTTCAGGTCCTCAATGCCAGCACCAGCCACCAGATCGAGGCCGCTTTCGCCACGCTCGCGCGCGAGCGCCCCGACGCGCTGTTCGTCGGCCCCGACGGCTTCTTCAATTCCCGGCGCGTTCAGCTCGCGATGCTGGCAGCGCGACATGCAATTCCCACCACCTTTGCGGTGCGCGAATATGCCGACGCCGGCGGGCTTATGAGCTATGGGACGAGCCTCGCCGACATGCACCGCCAAGTCGGCATCTATACTGGCCGCATCCTCAGGGGTGTAAAGCCGGCCGATCTGCCGGTCATGCAGCCGGTCAAATTCGAGCTGGTGATCAACATGCAGACTGCGAGCATGCTGGGCCTGCATGTGCCGGACTCGCTCCTCGCGGCTGCCGACGACGTGATCGAGTGACTGTGGGAAGGTCCCGTTCGGGTACACCCAAGTTGCGGCATATCGGCAGCCGGCGTGGCCCAGCGCGCAACATCACCTGAGCTGATCGGCAACCTTGTCGAGGCCCGCCTGGGCGCAGGCTTCGTCCTTCTCCTGGCCGGGCGCGCCGCTCACGCCAATGGCGCCGATCGTGTCCTCGCCTACCTTGATGGGGATGCCGCCGCCGAGCGGGATCACGTCGGTGAGGCTGCGTTGGCCGAACAGATCGGAGCCGGGCGCGGTGCGCTTTGCCCATTCCATCGATGAGCGGCGGAAGGTCACCGCGGTGTAGGCCTTGCGGCGTGCCAGCTCGATATTGGCGAGGCTCGCCTTGTCGCCCTGCAGATAGGCGCGAAGCCGGCCAACCCGGTCAACCACCGCAACCGTGATGCTGTAGCCCTGCTGCTCGCAGTGCGCGGTGGCGGCCTCGATGACGGCCCAGGCCAGGCGTGCAGACACGTCCTTCTGCATGAGCACCTGTGCGCCTGCGCAAGGCGAGAAGGCAAGCGCCGCCGCAAATGCACCCCCCGCACATGACGGAAACGATATGATACTCTTCCTCATGATGCCGGCCGCGCTCATCCCACCTTCTCCTCGATCACGCTCGCGCGCACGTCGTCCTCGATCAGACGCCAGATATGATCGACATATTGCACGAACTCGCGCGTGCGCTTGATCGCCAGGGTGCGCGGCCGCGGCAGCTCGATGGCGACGCTCTCGCGCAGCCGCCCCGGCCGGCGCGCGAACACCAGCACGCGGTCCGACAGGAACACCGCCTCGTCGATCTGGTGGGTGACGAACAGCACCGTCTTGCGCCCCTCCTCCCAGATGCGCAGCAGCTCGGTCTGCATGATCTCGCGCGTCTGGGCGTCGAGCGAGGAGAATGGCTCGTCCATCAGCAGGATCTGCGGATCGATGGCGAGCGCGCGGGCAAGGTTGACGCGCTGGCGCATGCCTCCGGAGAGCTGGCGCGGGTGATAGTGCTCGAACCCTTCGAGCCCGACCAGCTTGAGCAGCTCCATGGTACGCGCGCGCTCCGCCGGTCCGACCTGTCCCGCAATCTCGCGCCCGATGATGGCGTTGGCGAATACCGTGCGCCAGGGCAGCAGGCTGTCGTTCTGAAACACGAAACCGCGGTCGCCACCCGGGGCGCTGACCACGCGCCCGTCGAGGAGCACCTGGCCGCTGCTTGCTGCCTCAAGCCCGGCGACAATGCGCAAGAAAGTGGTCTTGCCGCAGCCCGACGGTCCCACGAGAGAGATGAACTCCCCGCGTTGCACGGCTGCGTCGATGCCGACCAGCACCTGAAGATCGCCAAAGGTCTTTCCAAGACCGCGGATCGCAAGCTTCGGCGCCATCACGTTTGCGATCAATCCTTGGTCCACGGCACGAGCGTTCCCTCGAGCCAGGTGAAGCCGGCGGTCATCACGATGCCGGCAATCGCCAGCACAACGACGCCCGCGAACAGCTCCGGCATGTTGAAGGCATCCGCCGACTGGCTGATCAGGCGCCCAAGCCCGGCGCGCGAACCGAAGAACTCCGCGACCACCACCCCTATGAGGCCACGCCCAATGCCGAGCTTCAGCCCGGCCAGAATGAACGGCATGGCAGAGGGCAGCGACACCTTGAAGAAGATTTGCCGCGGCGAGGCGCCGAACGAACGCAGCATCTCGATCAGGCGCTCGCTGGTCGTGCGCAGCCCTGTTTCGGTATTGATGGTTACAGGGAATAGCACAAGCAAAATAATGACCAGGTTTTTCGACCAGATGCCGATCCCGAGCCAGAGGATAAACAGCGGCGCAAGTGCGATGATCGGCGTCGCGTAAAGGCCGGAAATCCAGGGCTGCAGAGCGCGTTTGGCAACGCCGCTGCTTGCAATGGCAACTCCCAGAGCAATGCCCAGCACGCTGCCGATGAGGTAGCCGAGCGCAAACTCGATGGCGCTGATGGCAATGTGGCGGCCCATCTCGCCGCTAAGCGTAAGCGAATAGATAGCCTCAACGATCTGCGTCGGCGCCGCGAGGAACAGGGGATTGGCCACGACGAAGCGGCTGAACAATTCCCAGCCGACGAGCCCGGCGAGCACTGAGGCGGTGCCCGCGACATAACGCAGGCGCGCCCCCTGCGGGAGGGGCGAAGCCGCATCCGCTGGCGCAGCTTGCGCTGCGGGCGCCACGCCTTGTGTCGAGGCACTCATGCCGGACTAATCGGTAAGCTCACTCACGCCGGGAAGGACAACCCGGTCGACATCAATGCTCTCATGAAGATCGCCGAGAGTGACCATTGCCTTGGCAACGCCGGCAAGCTTCGACCTCGACACCTTGCCGGTGGGCTCGAAGAAATGGCGGCTGCGCATGAAATCGTAGGCTTTCTCAACATCATCCCGCCTGAGCTTGCTGGCATCCGCTAGGATGCGGACCGCCTCGCTGCGATTGGCAGCGTCCTCGAACCAGGCAACGCTCCTGGTATGGGCCCGCAAAATCCTGTGCAGCAGCGGCTTGTGCTGATTCGCCCAGCGGACATTGACCGTGATCCCGGAGAACGGCAGATCGGGCAGGTAGTCGACGGTCAGCCCGAGATTGTTGAAACCCGCGGCCTCGGCCTGAAAATTGAAGGGAGGAAGCAGGATTGCGGCGTCGACAGCGCCCGCGAGCAGCGCGGAAGCACGCGCCACGGTCGCGCCGGCAAATACCATGTCGAACTCGCCGGGTTTGACCCCGTTCGGCTCGAGCATGCGCTCGACATAGATGCGGGTGATGTCCTTTGGGCCTCCGAGCGAGATCACCTTGCTTTTGAGCCCGCCGAGGCTGGTGATGGCGGGCTTGGCCAGCAATGCATAGGGCGGCGCCTGGATCTCGACGCGCACGAGAGCAATCGGCGCTCCCATTGCAATGGCGCGAATTGGATCAACCAAGCCGGTGGAGATCGAGATGCCGGCCGACCCGGCGCTGAGCTGCTGCACCATCTGGGCGCTCGACGGCACGTAAAGCACGTCGACCTTGATGCCATCGGCCTCGAAGAATCCCCTGTCGATGCCGATGAAGACCGGCCAAAGATTGGCCGACGGCTGCCCCACGGTGCCCACCGTGACCGTGTCGGCCGCCCGCACGGCCGGCGTTGCCAGAAGGAGAATGGTGCCGAGCAGCATCGATCCGAGCCGCATAGCGGGCGAACAGCTCATCACCTGCCGTGTCCTCGTTTCAAAGGCCCGCAGCAAGCTCCGTACACCTACCCGTGCAAGGTGGATGAAGCCGTGCGGCCAAGTCCGCTCTATCGTTTCACCTGCGCGTGGTAATGCCGCGCGATCTCACATCCCGTCGCCTTCCATACGCGGGGATGGCGGCAGATGTAGGCAAGCGCCGCGTCCAGCGCGTCGATGCGGTGTGGAACACCCGTGATGTAGGGATGCAGCGCGATGGCCATGACACGTCCGGACTGCGCGCCCTCCCGATATAGCACGTCGAATTGCCGGCAGATCATGTCCTGGAACTCGACTGCCGTGCGATGGGCGCGCTCGAATGCCGGCTTGTCGTTGATCTCGTAGCTGTAGGGCACGCTGACGATGCGCCCGCCGCCGTCGAGCGACATGACATATGGCTGGTCGTCGTTGGTCCAGTCGCAGACGTACTCGCAGCCTTCCGCAGCAAGGAGATCGAGCGTATGCCAGGTTTCCTGCAGGCCCGATCCGAGCCAGCCGACCGGCCGCGTACCACACGCCTTCTCGATGGTCGCCAGCGTGCGATGGATGATGCCCTTCTCCTCTCCGGGCGGCGCCTCGTTGAGCCTGCGCGTGTTGCTTTCGCAGTGCCCCATCCATTCCCAGCCGAGCTTGCACCCACGCTCGATGATCTGTGGATGATGGGCGCACACTTCGCTGTTGAGCGCTACTGTTGCTCTGATGCCATGCCGGTCGAGTACCTCCATCAGGCGGAACACGCCAACCCGGTTGCCGTAATCACGCGCCGACCAGGAAGGAATGTCGGGCACCGGCGTGCCCGGCCCGCCGGCACCCGCCGGCACCTTCTCCATCAGCGAGAAGAACTCGATGTTGGGAATGACCCAGAGCGCGACATGAGCGCCGTCCGGCCAGGCCAACGGCGGCCGGTCCACAATCGGCGAATAGGGAAACGGACCGTAGGGCGCAGGCTTCATTCGCGCTCAGCTTGCCTTCCTGACCGCCATGTTCTCGAGATGAGCCACCACTTCGGCAACATGCATCACGTCGCAGTATTTGTGATGCATGTCGAACAGATTGACTTTGTGCGACAGCAGGCTGCGGTCGAAGCAGCATTCTTCGGCCAGCACGACATGGTAGCCGTGCGAATAGGCATCAACCGCGCTGGCGCGTACGCAGCCCGACGTGCTTTCGCCACAGATGATCAGGGTTTGCACGCCAAGCTGGGTGAGATGCGCCACAAGCGGGGTGCCGAAGAAGGCGCTGGCGCGCTGCTTGGTGATCACGACATCCTGGGGTTGCGGCCTGAACTCGGCGCGGATGGCGAAATCCGCCGGGTCAACCGGAGGCTTGTTGCGCTTGGTCGCAGTGACCAGCGCGGGACGGCTCTCGGCGCGGATGTCGCTCGTCGAATAGAAGACCGGAAGCCCGGCCCCGCGCGCCGCAGCGAACAGCTGCTTCGTGGGCTCGATTGCCGCATACGCGTATTCGCCGCAGCTGCTCGGATAGGTCTTCGCCAGCTCTGTCGCGGGACGCGCGCCGCCCCGGTAGACGAGCTCGTAGAGATCGATTGCGAGCAGTGCGGGATTGTGCCCGACGAATACCTTGCGCCTGTATGCGGAATAGATTTCCAGGACCTCGGGCGTCACGACGTCTTTCCAGCAATGGTCCTCGAACGGATCGGTCATTGACGTCTCCTGTCGCATGAGCGACCCGACAGTAGCGGGCCGCATAGGTGATGTACATGGATGCCGAGAGAGGGCGCGTTCGAACGGCGCCGCGGGCGGCGTGCGAGAGCTGCAGCCGAGCGGCAACCAAACCTGCGGGCGATTAAAAGCGCGGCTGTTGCCCGTGGGTTACTGAACCCGCGGCAATGGTTTGGCATAGTGGACCGGCTTGCGGGCCGTGAGGCACCGCAAGCCGGCTGCCGTGACCCAAGCCGGCTACGCATACTGCCAGCTACGCGATACAGAACTGTCAGTACAATTCCGGCGTGGGCACGGACCTCGGAGCGACTAAGCCGCACTATCTGCAGGCATGTCCCCAAGGACACGCTAATCCAGGATGCTTAATCCTTCCTGAACCAGGCCGATAACGCAGCGGCGGGCACTGCGGCAATTGGCAGCGGAACCCGTGCCCCGGCGCGAGCGGCGCCGGCCGATGCTGCAGCTTGGGCGCGCTCCCGCGACGGCAACTTGCCGCGGACCTCGCCGCCCAACCGGCTGGGCGAGCTATATCTTCGCCTCCTCGGTCTCCGCCATCAACCAGCCGAGATAGGCCTCATCCACGCTCTCGATCGGCAGCACGAGAATGGCGGGCGTACTATAGGAATGCATCTGCTTGACAAGCTGGCTTGCCGCCGGGGCAAGCGATGCGCGAGTCTTGACGATCATCACCGCTTCCTCACCACGCTCGATTTTGCCCTGCCACCAATAGTGCGAGATCATGCCCGGCAGGATATTGACGCAGGCACAGAGACGCCGCTCCAGCAGCGCACAACCAACCCGCTCCGCCTCGACAGCGGATGGATGAGTCGTATAGACGAACACCGCGCGTTCCATGTTCAACCTCCGCCCGAGACCATGAGCACCCGCCACTCTCCCGTGCGCCAGTCCGCGCCGGCACCGAGCTATGACCGTATCGCCTTTGTCGCAAGCCCCATTGCAGAGGCGCAGGAGTCCCTGCGCCGGCTCGCTGCGCGCTATGGAAATGCCGCCTCCGATGCCGCCGACGTGATCGTTGCGCTCGGCGGGGACGGGCTCATGCTGCAATCCCTGCACGGCTTCATGCATGCCGGCAAACCGATCTACGGAATGCACCGCGGCACGGTCGGATTTCTGATGAACGAGTACCGGGAAGAAGGTCTGCGCGAGCGGCTGGGGGCGGCGCGCGTGACGGTGATTCATCCGCTGCTGATGTGCGCGCGCGACCAGGCCGGCGTCACGACCGAGCATCATGCGTTCAACGAGGTATCGCTGTTCCGCCAGCGCTATCAGGCGGCGCACCTGCGCATCTGCATCGACGGCGAAGTGCGGCTGCCGGAGCTCATCGCCGACGGCGTGCTGGTGGCGACGCCCGCAGGTTCGACCGCCTACAATCTCTCCGCGCAGGGTCCGATCATCCCGATCAGCGCGTCGCTTATGGCGCTTACCCCGATCAGTCCGTTCCGACCGCGGCGCTGGCACGGCGCACTGCTGCCGGACCGCGCGCACGTTCGGGTGGAGGTGCTGGACCCGGAAAAACGGCCGGTCGCGGCGGTGGCTGACCACGACGAAGTGCGCGGGGTCGCCTCGGTCGACATTCAGATGGATCATGCCATCGGCATGCGCATGCTGTTCGACCCCGGCCACAGCCTCGACGAGCGGATCGTGCGCGAGCAGTTCGGATATTGAGAAGCTCAGGCGGCAGCGCGCTCACAAGCGTGCTCGCCGGGCTCCTCGGCAACGAGCTCGTCGCAGAACATGCGCGCCTCGTCACGCGCGGCTTCGGCTGCAAACCGGCGCAGCAGCATCAATAGAGGCGCCGTTTCGATTTGGGCCTCGTCCGCACAGCGTGTGAGCACGCGCTCCACCATGCGCCGCCTGAGCCTGCTGGCTCCGCCAGGGTCGAATCCGCCCTCGCCCAGCGCCTCAATGGCGGCCCGGAAGGCGGGATAGGTGGAGGCCGGAAGGCCCGCCGCGTCGAATACGGCATGCAGGCCTGAGCTGCCCCGATCGTGCACAAGCGCGCTAACCCGGGCGAGCGGCACATCCGACAGCTCAGCCAGGGCCTCCACGAACATGTCGATGTTGCCGGAAAGGAGCGCCCGCAGCATAAGGCCGGCGTTGAGCTGCCCGCTCTCGCGCAGGTGTCGGATGAGCGGCCTGATCTCGTATTCCGGCGAAACCGCCGCGAGCGTCACGGTCGCCTTCTCGCAGGCCTCTTTGGCAACCCGCTGCGCGCGATCCTCTTCGAGCCATTCGCGCGCGGTGACAAATCCTGCGAGCGTTTGCGACAGCTTGGCAACGAGCGCGTGACGGGTGACGGCGGGCAGATCCGAGCGCTGGAGCATGGCCTCCCGGATCGCGGCGAGATGGCCGTACCTCGCGACAATGCGGTCGAGCGAGAATGCCGCGAGCGCCGCACTCGGATTTTCAACCAGAATGAGGCAGGCCTCGGCCGTCCCCACCTCGGCAATGGCAGCCGCCACCGGGCACGGGAGAGCGGAGCGATTGGCGATGGCGGCCTGGATCTGCGCCTGCCCGGTCGCGACCGCGTCGACCAGATCGGCATCCAACAAGAGTGGGGAATGCTCAAGCACCCAGCACGCCACCTCGGGCTGGTCGGCGGCGAGCCCGAGAATGACGGCGGGAGGCGAGTTCTCGCTGAATGCAAGCGCCCGCGCGAGATCGCCGCGCACGAGCGGCGAAGGATCGTCAAGCAGCATTAAGAGGGCGCCTTCGGCGGCCGCACGGTCGTCCGTCGAGAGATCAGAATAGAGATAGGCGCGCGCCAGCGCGGCCGTAGCCTCGGCTCTCTGACCCGCGGGCGCGGTGCGCATCCATTGCAAGAATTGACGAACGATCATGGACGCCGTGAGGGCTGCATCAGGTGGGTGCGCCACGCGATCGGGTGCGCTGGTATCAGAGTCTAGGATCCGAGCCTTAATAAAACGTTTACCATAAATCTTTGGAAGCATTAAGGATTGTGGTAAACGGGAGCCCAGGACAGCAATTCCGGGGAGATCGGCCATGACCCAGGCAGTGGCGCCGGACAGTACGGTCCGCCACAAGCGCGGCGGCCTTTATTTCGAGGATTTTGTGATTGGCCGTCTCTACGAGCACCCGCTCACGCGCACGGTGACGCAGATGGACAACATGTTGTTCTCGAACATGACGCTCAATCCGCAACCGCTGCATATTGACCGGCATTTCTGTGAGCAGGAGACCGAATGGGGACAACCCTTGATGAACTCGCTGTTCACGCTCGGGCTGATGATCGGCATCATGGTCAATCACCTGTCGGTCGGCACGACCATTGCCAACCTGGGCATGACCGAGGTCAAGTTCCCGCACCCATTGTTCGAAGGTGATACCGTCCATTGCACGACCGAAGTGATCAACAAGCGCGAGTCAACCTCGCGTCCCGGAGCGGGAATCGTCGAATTCCACCACCGCGCGTACAATCAGAACAACAAGCTCGTCGCCGAGTGCCGCCGCCAGGTTTTCATGCGCATGCGACCAGCGTAATGCGCTCTCTGCTGTTTGTGCCCGCCGACGGCGGCAGCAAGCTTGACAAGGCAATGGCGAGCGGCGCTGATGCCGTCATCGTCGATCTTGAGGATTCTATTGCGCCGGATCGGAAGGCGGCAGCCCGAAAGAGCGCGGCGGATTTCCTCCGCCAGGCCACCGCGGCGAGGAGCCGTCCGCGCCTGCTGGTGCGCGTCAACGCCATCGCGACCGGCATGATCGACGCCGATCTGGAGGCAGTCGTCTCGGGGCGCCCCGATGCCATCATGCTGCCCAAGGCGGAAGGCGGTGCAAGCGTGGTCCACGCCGATGCCAAGCTTGCGGTGTGTGAAGCTCGCGCCGGCCTCACCGACGGCGCCATCAAAATTGTTGCCATCGCGACTGAGACGGCTCAAGCGCTGTTTCTGGCCGGCACCTATGCGGGGGCAAGCCCCCGGCTTGCCGCCCTCACTTGGGGAGCGGAAGACCTCTCCGCTCACCTGGGTGCCGAAACCAATCGGGACGCGGACGGCCGCTTTCTCGACCCCTATAGACTGGCGCGCGCGTTGTGCCTGGCCGGCGCCGCGGCGGCTGCAGTGGCGGCGCTCGATACCGTCACGCCCGACTTCCGCAATAAGGACCTGCTGCGGCGCGAGGCGCAGGCCGCGCGCCGCGACGGCTTTCTGGGAAAGATGGCGATCCATCCTGCGCAGGTGTCGATTATCAATGAGGTCTTCACGCCCAGTCCTGAGGCGATCGCGAGTGCCCGCGCCGTGGTGGCCGCATTCGAAGCCAATCCCGGAAAGGGAGCGGTCGCCGTGGACGGGGTCATGCACGATCGTCCGCATCTCGCCCGTGCCCAGCGCCTGCTCGCGCAAGCCGGGGCGAGCAAAGAACCCATCGCGGGCTAGCTCTTGTCCCCGCCGTAAACGGTCCTCGGATCGAATACCCTATCGGCCTCGCAGAATTCGAGCATGCCAGCATTGGCCCGCGCCAACGGCACGGAGCGATAAAAGCATGAGCGGCGACCGGTATGGCACGCTCCCGGCCCCTTCTGCTCCACGCGGATCCAGACTGCGTCCTGATCGCAGTCGATGCGTATCTCGCGAACCTGTTGCACGTGTCCGGACGATTCGCCCTTGCGCCAAAGCGCCCGCCGCGACCGGCTGAAGTACCAGGCCTCTCCAGTGCTGAGGGTTTTTTGCAGCGCGGCGGCGTTCATGTGCGCAACCATGAGCACCTCGCCCGATTGTGCATCGGTCGCCACGCAGGTGATAAGGCCATCGGCATCGAACTTCGGAGTGAGCGTGCGGCCTTCTTCGACCTCCTGAGCTGAGCCAGGGGCGGCAAATTCATGCCCTTGCTGTGACAAATGAACCTCACCTGCTGCATGCCGGGCGGCGTTGTGCGGCCGCTCTGCCCTTCTCGCGCCGCAGCGCCTATATATGGAAAGATGCCGGGCCCGCAACCAATTCGCCAGTGTGGCGGGGACACCAGCCGACAGCTGTGATCAAACGCAATGCTCAACGATGTCTATAACAGCCGGATCCTTGAGCTCGCCGGAAACATTCCGAGACTGGGCCGGCTGCCAGCGCCCGATGCAACTGCAACCGCCCATTCCAAGCTGTGCGGCTCTACGGTCACGGTGGACCTCAAGATGGACGGCGATACCGTGACCGACTTCTCTCATGACGTAAAGGCGTGCGCGCTCGGTCAGGCCTCCTCATCCATTATGGCGCGCAACGTGATCGGTTCGAAGGCGGACGAATTGCGCAAGCTGCGCGAGACGGTCCGTCGCATGCTGAAGGAGAACGGCGCGCCGCCAAGCGGGAAATGGGCGGACATCGCCGTGCTGGAGCCGGTGCGAGACTACAAGGCGCGTCACGCCTCGACCCTGCTGACATTTGATGCTGTTGCGTCCGCGATCGATCAGATTGAGGCCAAGCGGAAGTCCGCAGAGGTCACCAACTCATAGCCTGAGCATGCGAGCGCATGCGTTTCCGGTCGCAACGACAGACAGGCACCGCGTGCGAAAGGCATTTACTTCGTTGCTGATGCTCGCCGCGCTGCTGCCAGAGCTGCCTTCCACGCAGGCTGCGGCATCGCCCGACTGCGCGGACGAGGCAAAGATGCTGAGCAAGGAGCAACTGGAGCTGCCGCGGCTCGAAGTGAGCTCTCCCAGGGACCGACCACCCTATTGCATCACGCTCGAGACCATCATGGCTTTCGCATCACGCGTGAAGCTGCACGTCTCCCGTTGCCCGAACTCGGAGTTTGCGCCAGCCGTTGCCGAATGGATCAAAAAGAGCACAGACTATTCAAAGCTGTTCCGCCAGCACCGGTGCAAACGCACCATGTAGCGTCTGCCTGCCGCGTACTTCGATACTCAGTCGCGCGGAACGTCTCCCGGACGGCCCACGGTTGCCACCGACGCCGCAGCACTCGCACCCACCATGGGCGTTGGCGCAGGGTCGAGGAACGGCGTATCGACGGTGTGCAGACGCATGCGGGAAAGCTCGTCCGAGGACAAGCGATAGAGCGGCTCCCACGGTGGAATGCGCAAGGCGGTCTCGAGCAGATCGACCCCTCCGCCCATTTCAATCGTATATTGAGCCAAGCGGCCAATGTCCCGCTGGACCACGTTGAGCTCGTCGGCGGAATAGGTTGATTCCAGAGCTTGCTTGCGCTTCTTTCCCAGCCAAATCTGGTGCACAAGCACGCGCGCTTCTGGTGGCACATAGCGGCGCACCCCGGCAAGCAACAGGAAGGCACACATCGATTCGCAGGTGCCGTGAGGAGAAAGCGTTGCGAAACGCTCATTCCTTCCGATCGCCGGCAGCTTGTTGGACTTTCCGACCGTGGTGATCATGTCAAGGTTGCGGATCATCCTGCCGAGCGCCAGCGTTCCCAAGACCGATCCCCCATCGGAATTGAACACCACAACGGCTCCCCGCACATTGGGATCCCTGGCGAATGCCTCGAACTCCTTGGGTGTTTCCGCCGTGATGTAACCGACCGCGGAAATCCATACCCGACAATTCGGCGCGCAAGCATCGGTGGGTCCCTCGTGCCTCCATTCAAACCGCATGGGCGCCCCGCCGCTCTCATCGGTAGGAGGAGGCGAGCCGGCAAATGCGGGGACCAGTACGCCGCAGGCAAATACGAATGCGCCGGATAAAATTCGGAGCATGCTGACCCTCATCAATGGCGCTCCGCCAACCCTTCTGTTGAGGTCGTTCGGAAGCGTCTTGCGCCCACTTGAAGGGCACCCTTTTAGAGGGGTCGAAGATTCGGGTCTAGCCCCCAAATTATGGCAGGATTGCCGCAATTGACGCTGATGTTCCGCAAGCTCGCTCGCGCCCTGATGCTGGCGCCGCGTTCGATGGCCCAGGCGCTGATCACGGCGTATCGCCTCACCCTTTCCCCGCTGGTGGGATGGGAGTGCCGGCATCTGCCCACATGCTCGGTCTATGCCGCGGAAGCCATCGGCCGCTTCGGTGTGTGGGCCGGCTGCTGGATGACCCTCGCCCGGCTCTGCCGATGTCACCCGCTCGGGACCTCGGGCCTCGATTTCGTCCCGCGCGCTTTGCCGCCGCGCTCAAGGTGGTATTTCCCCTGGCGCTACGGCCGTTGGCACGGGACCCACTCGGTGCTGGACGCCGAGCCGTCCGAGCCTGTATCGCTGGAGAGTCGCTGATCCGGCGCGACGCTTACCTGCATTCGTACGCAGCGAGTGAGCAGAGGAGACGATATGGTCACGCTGACCTTTCCCGACGGTGCGCGCCGGGACTATCCCTCCGGAATCACCGGTCTCGATGTCGCCAAGGGCATCTCGCCCTCGCTCGCCAAGCGCACGGTTGCAATGGCGGTCGATGGCGCCCTGCGCGACCTCTCGGACGCAATCGAGCGCGACGCCAAGATCGAATTTCTCACCCGCGATGATCCACGCGCGCTGGAGCTCATCCGGCACGATGCCGCTCACGTGCTCGCGGAAGCGGTGCAGACGCTCTGGCCAGGCACACAGGTGACCATCGGGCCGGTGATCGAGAACGGCTTCTATTACGATTTTTTCCGCAACCAGCCGTTCACACCCGAGGATTTCGGCACGATTGAGGACAAGATGCGCGAGATCATCGCTCGCGACAAGCCCTTGAGCAAGGAGGTCTGGTCGCGCGAGCAGGCCAAGCGCGTGTTTCGCGACAAGGGCGAGCTGTTCAAAGTCGAGCTGGTCGATGCCATTCCAGACGATCAGGAGATCAGGATCTACAAGCAAGGCGACTGGTTCGACCTCTGTCGCGGTCCGCATATGACATCGACCGGAAAGGTCGGAAATGCGTTCAAGCTGATGAAGGTCGCCGGGGCCTACTGGCGCGGCGACCCCAAGCGCGAGATGCTCTCGCGCATCTATGGCACCGCATTCGCCAGGCAGGAACAGCTCGACGCGCATCTCAAGCAGATCGAGGAGGCCGAGAAGCGCGATCATCGGCGACTGGGCCGGGAGATGGATCTATTCCATTTCCAGGAGGAGGCGCCGGGCTCGGTGTTCTGGCACCCAAAGGGCTGGACCCTGTTCCAGATCCTGGAGAACTACATCCGCCGCCGGCAGAGCGAGGCCGGCTACGTCGAAGTGAACTCGCCACAGCTGATGGATGCGTCACTGTGGGTGGCATCAGGCCACATGGAGAAGTATCGCGAGATGATGTTTCTCACGGAGCATCGCGCAGATGACGCTCGGATCTATGCCATCAAGCCGATGAATTGCCCGGGCCACATTCAGATTTTCAAGAACGGGCTCAAATCCTATCGGGATCTTCCGTTGAAGGTCGCGGAATTTGGCAAGGTGCATCGGTTCGAGCCGTCCGGCGCCCTGCACGGCCTCATGCGCGTGCGCGCCTTCACCCAGGACGACGCACATGTATTCATCACCGAAAGCCAAATCGCGGATGAAAGCCTGAAGATCAACGACCTCATACTGTCGATCTACGAGGATTTCGGTTTTTCCGACGTGTCGATCAAGTTCTCGGACCGCCCGGCGCAGCGCATCGGGGACGACCTGGTATGGGACAAGGCGGAGAGCGCGCTGATGGCGGCGCTCAAGGCGTCAGGCCGGCGCTGGACCCTGAACAGGGGTGAGGGCGCATTTTACGGCCCCAAGCTCGAATATGTCCTGCACGACGCCATCGGCCGCGATTGGCAATGCGGCACGGTGCAGGTCGATCTCAACCTGCCCGGTCGGCTCGGCGCCTTTTACATCGACGAAAGCTCGAACAAGGTTACGCCGGTCATGCTGCATCGCGCGATGTTCGGCTCGCTCGAGCGCTTCACCGGAATCCTGATCGAGCACCATGCCGGACATTTGCCGCTCTGGCTTTCTCCGTTGCAGGTGGTCGTGGCCACGATCACGGACGATGCAAACGAGTACGCGCGCGCAGTAACGGCCGTGGCGGCGCGGGCGGGATTGCGCGTCGAGCAGGATCTGCGCAACGAGAAGATCAACTACAAGGTGCGCGAGCATTCGCTCGCCAAGGTTCCGGTCTTGCTGGTGGTTGGTCGCAAGGAGGCGGCCGACGGTACCGTGTCGATTCGGCGGCTGGGCAAGGACGGTCAGCAGGTGCTTCCGCTGGAGCCCGTAATCTCCGCGCTCGCCGGGGAGGCAATGGCACCGGATGTGCGCCGCGCACGAAAAGCAGCCTGATCTAAGACAGCGAACCCGCTTCAGCGGGCTATGACCTCGACTTCCCCATCGACGCCATTGACGACCCGGAAGCTGCTTTCATAGGTCTTGTTGTCATTGCGGGCGATGGCGCGGTATTCGCCCTCCGCGAGGATCACGCGCGGAAAGGCTCCGATCGACTCCTTGATCACGTCGCCCCCGGGAGTGAGCACCGACCACTGCGTGTTGGCACGCGCCTCCCCGCCTCGTTCATTGACCAGCTTGAGGGTGATGATCGCCGCGCGATGATTGACGGTGACATCGGTGAGCTTGCCCGCAGCAACACGGATGTCGGAGCGTACAGTGGAGTTGGCGTCGCCGTAGTTCGATACGATGTAGTACGTGCCTTCGGGCACCAGGACCACGTCGCCGGTCATGACCGCCGATGCGATTGGCCGTTTGTCGCCGGGCTCGAACTGGCTCCCCTTGTAGAGCTCGAATGAGATCTGGCCATGCGGGATGCGCGCATCACCCACGCGCCCCTCGATGCGCAATCCGCCGGCCGGAATCTCGACGATCTCTTTGGCCGGCTCGGCGCGAACCTGCACTGCTTTGGTCGCGCTGGCGAGCCCGAATGTGACGCTGACGACGTAGGCGCCTGGAGCGAGCACAAACGTGGGACCGGGAGCCTTGTCCTCCTTGACCACGCGAGGCATCCCATCCTGCTCGATCCGGAAAACGCGCCAATGCAGCCCACCGTTGATGACGGGATAGTCGCGGCCGAACCTGGCGCTCAGGGCCAGAGCGCCTTGCCCGGGGACCAACGCTGGCGCGGCATGAACCGGGCCGGGAGCGGCCGCAGGCGGCAGGGATTGCAGCGTCGGGCCCTTGGGAGGGGCCTGGACGGGCGAGGTTGCGGTCGCAGGTGCAGAGCGCGGCGGAGTACCTGTCGGCGCCGAAGGCACGTCATTGGGCGGTCGAAGCAGCGGGGCCGTCTCGAAAAGCTGCGCCGCCGCCGGGCGCGCTGCAAATGCACCGCCCGTGCTCACGGCCAAGAGACAAACGGCCAAGCGCAATTGGCCCCGACCAACTCGCCTCGTTCGCCAGCCCCCCATGTGCCCGGTTTTCGACGTCAATCGCGGCAAATTCAAGCCGCGAGGCGGCCGTTTGTCACCTCGACGGGCCTATGCTAGGCGCAACCATACTGGATAGAAGACATGGCCGACGCGCTTGAGCTGCTCAGAACCCGCCGATCGAGCAAGCCATTGGAGCTTACGGGTCCGGCGCCGTCTGCCGAGGAGATCGAGACCCTGCTGACCGTTGCTTCGCGCGTGCCCGACCACGGCAAGCTGGTGCCGTGGCGCTTCATTGTGTTTGAAGGGGATGCCAGGCTGGCCGCAGGGGAGGCAATCGCGGCGGCATTTCGCGGCAAGTATCCGCAAGCCGATGCCGAGCAGGTTGCGCAGGAGCGCAGACGCCTGGCGCGCGCCCCGCTCGTTATCGCGGTCGTGAGCCGCGCCGCCCCGCATGTGAAAATCCCGGAATGGGAGCAGGTGCTCTCGGCCGGCGCCGCCGCCATGAATCTTGTCCTTGCCGCGCATGCACTGGGCTACAGCGCAAGCTGGGTAACCGAGTGGTGCGCGTACGATCGCGCTGTGCTCGATGCGTTGGGGGTTGGGGGAAACGAACGCATTGCGGGCTTCATCCATATCGGCCGATCGAGCGCGCCCTGCACGGACCGGCCGCGGCCATCGCTCGACCAGATTGCAACGCGCTTTGCCCCACGCTGAGCCTCGCACAACCCATCACAAGCCGGGAGTGACCGATGTTCTATGAGACAGCAAAGAATGACCACGGCCTGCCGTTCAATCCGTTCAAGGCAATCGTTGCGCCGCGCCCCATCGGCTGGATCACGTCCATGAGCTCCAGGGGAGAGATCAACCTGGCACCGTACTCGTTTTTCAACGCCATATCCGATCGGCCTCCCATCGTCCTCTTCTCGAGCGAGGGCTTGAAAGATTCTGCTGCCTTTGTGGAGGAGACGAAGGAGTTCGTGTGCAACCTCGCCACATTCGATCTCCGCAACGTGATGAACAACACTTCGGGCGACTATCCGCGAGGCGTGAACGAGATGGAAGAATGCGGGGTTACGCCCGCGCCTTCGCGATTGGTGCGCCCGCCGCGGGTTGCTGCCTCCCCGTGCGCGCTTGAATGCAAGCTGTTGCGCATTGTCCATCTTGACGATCTCGATGGGCGGCCATCAAACCGCTATGTCGCCTTTGGGCAAGTGGTCGGCGTGCATATCGATGATCGTTTCATCAGCAACGGGCGTCTCGACACGGCGGCCATGCGACCGATTGCGCGTTGCGGCTATTCCGATTACGCCGTGGTCAACGAGGTGTTTGCAATGACCAGGCCAAAGGTGCAGCTGCCGAAGCAGGACGCTGCGGAATGACAAACGAGCGCGATCTGGTCGGGCAAACGCCCGCTCGCACCATCGTGCAATGCACGCCGGCAGAATTACTGCGGGCAGAAACTTTTAAGGATGCCGGAGCAAAGCGTCACGCACTCTGGATATAATCGCGCAGGGCGGCGGACTCCTGCTCCATTTCGTGCAGGCGGTGCTTGACGACGTCGCCGATCGAGATGATTCCCACCACCTGGTCCTGCTCCACCACCGGAACGTGGCGAAACTTCCCCAGGGTCATTTGCTCCATGATGCCACCCACGGTTTCCGTCGGACCGACCGTGACGACCTTGCGCGTCATCACCTGACTCAGTGGCTTTGTGAGGACTTCGGCGCCCTGCTCGGCAAGCACACGAACAATGTCGCGCTCGGATAGAATTCCAATCACGCGGCGATCGGGGCCGAGCACAAGCAGCGCACCGATGCGGTGCTTGGCAAGCAGCTTCACCGCGTTATCGAGCGTGGCGGTGGGCTCGATTGAGAAGAGATCGCCACCCTTGGTGGACAGGATGGATTTCACGGTCATGGTCGCCTCCCTCCAGCCGGATTCCTCTCCATCCAGCGGACTCCGGTGTTCTGATAATTATCAGACTTATACCCGGTTTCCGTGAGCTTCGCGCAAATGCCCGCAGCTCACGGTGAACGGGCGCTGATGCAGTATCAGGATAGCACCAAAAGCCGTTCGGTGGAATGCGATTGCAGCATCTCTGCGTCGCGCTGCGTGGTTGTCCATGCTTGAGCGCACTGCAACATGAATGCTCGCGGCTTTGCACCGCACGCCGGTGACCGTCAGACCGGAGCGGGCCACCACCACGGCTAAACGGCACCGGGCGGTGTACCATCTCGTTGCGGCGCACGCAGGGCAGCCGACATCGGGATGGGATCGAAGGCGCCGAAGGCCAGGAGGCCGGCCAGAAATCCGCCGATATGCGCCTGCCAGGCAATCTTCTCCCCGACCGCAGCCAGGCCGATCGCGTCGAGCCCGAACAGCAGGTTGAGGCCAAACCATACCAGCAGAAATGCAACCACGCGCGGATTTTGCAGGCACGACAGCAGCGGTGCCGCGGGTACGCGCTCGGCCTCCTCGCCGCTGCGCCATTGCGTGAGCGACCCACCGGGCTGAAAAACGAAGCGCATGGCCGCGGCCATGGCTGCCGAGATCGCAGCCGATGCGCCCACCAATGTCAGCAAATCCCCGAAATGCGTAACGAGGACCGTGGCCGCGCCGGCAACGGCACCTGTCGCCATGAAAGCCAGAAACCGAAGCGAGCCAAAGCGTCGCGCCACCGGTGAGCCGAAGGCCAAGAGCCACACCACATTGAATATCAGGTGGGTGAGATTGCCGTGGATAAGCGCGTACGTGACAAAGCTCCAGACATCGGCCCACCAGCCTCCCGGCCATACGATGTCAGGCATGGCGGTCGGATCGTAGCGGGCGGGAATGAAGGCAAACAGGGCCAGGAACTCGTCCCTTTGCTCTTCCGTCAACGCAAGGGAAGAGAAGCCATGAACAATCCCAAGCAGGACGGTCAGGACGAGCACCACTGACGGCACGTTGAAGATACGCTCGCGACGGGGTTGTTCCAGCATCGACATCCAGCCTCGCACGGCACTTGCAGGGCAACCGATCACCGCAGCGATCCGTGGCGGTCTTGCCACCGCACACGAGCGAAGCCGCAAGAGAGCAGCGGCTGGCGGTCAGTAACACTAACGTCTCGCTCACGAAAGTCGCCGGCGACTGCCCGCCCACGCGGCACGCAGGATGCTGATGCCGGTCGTAACGACGGCGCCACTGTCCCAGATTGAGGCAAGGATGCCCGCAAACAAACCGGCCGGGTGAGGAAAGCCCATGAAGCATCCATCGATCCGCAACCTGCTTGACTATTGGCTGGAACGGCGGGGCGCGCGGGCGGCGCCGGAGCGCGACGACATCGAGCCGGAAGCCATCCGCAGCCTCCTTGCCGACGCGTTCATCCTGTCATTCGAAGCCGGCCACGGCCTTTGTTTCCGCCTTGCCGGCACTCGCGTCTGCGCGCTGCATAGCGAAGAGCGCCGGCGCTTTCAGCGGGTTCGGGTCAATCTGCTGGGGCGGTATATGTTGTCGGATCGGCGGGAGTACCCCTGCCAAGTGGTCAACATGTCACCTGGCGGGATGGCCTTGATTGCAGCAGTGCGCGGAGAAACCTCCGAACGCGTCATTGCCTACGTCGACCACGTCGGACGGCTCGAAGGTACTATCGCGCGGCAGTTCGAGAATGGCTTTGCAATGACAATTGCGGCCACCCCGCGCAAGCGGGACAAGCTGGCCGCCCAGCTGACGTGGCTCGCGAACCGTCACATTCTTGGTCTGCCGGAGGATCGTCGGCACGGCCGCATTACTCCGCGAAATCCGGCAGCCCGGCTCATCCTTCAGAACGGGATCAATGTCGCCTGCCGCGTCATCGACATTTCCCAGTCGGGAGCGGCCATCAAGACGGACCAGCGTCCGGAGATCGGCTCCCCGATCACCATCGGCAAGACGGCAGGCCGCGTCGTGCGCCATCTCGAAGACGGGATTGCCATCGAGTTCACGCGCCTGCGCCACCCCGACTTCCTGGAAGACGACGTTACCGGATAGCAGCAACTCGGCTCGCAGGGGCCGCTGCGCATGCGATCCGAATACGCTCCGCCGTTTGGCAAGGGCGGCTGCGCCCATCGCGTCGCCCCAAAGCCGAGCAATGCTCCTGCAGAGAAGACCGGCGCGCGGCCGCGCAGCATTACAGCGACTACTTCCGAGCGTATTGAGTTGCTGCTGGGGATCGGTGCAATTTTAGACAAATTTTCTTTTGTTTAGATCCGTATTTGCGACGGTGTTTATTCGCCTTCGCTTCAAAATGCCGGAGCGAGCTTAGCCGGCGTGCAAATTGTTTGTGAGAAATATGGCCCTTTAGAAAAAAAAGCGGGGGGCCACGCAAATGAAATGGAGTCCGACGAAAATACTGGGCGCCGGACTTGCCATAATGGCGCTGGCAGGCATGGCAGCATCTTCAGCGAGCCTGGCCGGCGAACGGCAGCCGTTCCTCGCGGTCACCGGCAGTGTCCGGGCGCCGATCGGTTGGCTCGAGTTCTGCTCAGAATACGCTCCCGAGTGCGAAACCAAGCCGCTCGCGCCGCGAGACGTCGCGCTCGACGCGAAGGCGTGGAAGCAGATGGCGCGCATCAACAAGTGGGTCAACGATACCATCAAGCCGGTCACCGATCTGGAGCACTGGGGCGTTGTCGAGCGCTGGAGCTATCCGGACGACGGCTACGGCGACTGCGAGGACTACGTGCTGCTCAAGCGCCGGATGCTCATGCAAGCGGGATGGCCGCGGCAGGCATTGCTGGTCACCGTGGTGCGCGACAGGCGCGGCGATGGTCATGCGGTGCTCACGGTCAAGACCGACAAAGGCGATCTCATCCTGGACAATCAGCGTGCGGAAATCCTGCTGTGGTCCGACACCGGCTACCGTTTTGTGAAGCGTCAGTCGCAGAGCGATCCCAACGTCTGGCTGGCGCTCGGTGACGCGCGGCCGGCAGCCGCCACCGCTGCTTCGCGCTGAACCGGCCCCCGACAAGGAGACCCGCGAGCCCGGTCCCGTCCCCACCCTCCCCGTCCCCAGACCGGGTTCGCGCGCGGCCGGCTCTCCCCCCAGAGCCGGCCGCATCTTTTTGCGGACAGGCACGCAGTGAGCGAAAGCAAATGGCTGCGATATTCTCATGCCGCTCGCCCGCATTGGCCAGAGCACGATCTGCTGGCGATTGCGGCGGTGCCGCAGCTGACCTACTGAACCGCTCCTGCTCGAGCTGTTGATACATCACGCGTGAGCACGCTCTCTGCCGTTGCGGCAGAAGCACCCCGCCGTGCATGATTTGAGCTTCGGATCGAACATGCATGCGCGCAGGCGAGACCATCGTAGGAGTGATCTCAGATACGCACGGGTTGCTGCGCCCACAGGCAGTCACGGTGCTGCGCGGCAGCCACATGATCCTGCACGCAGGCGACGTGGGAAATCCCGCAATCATCGACGAGCTTCGCAAGATCGCCCCGTGCTTTGTCGTGCGAGGAAATATCGACAGCGGTCCATGGGCAGCGCGCCTTCCCATCACGAGGCGCATCGCAATCGGCGGACACAAGTTCCTGTTGCTGCACCAGCTCTCCCTGCTCACGATCGATCCGGCGGCTGCGGGGTTGGCCGCGGTCGTGTTCGGGCATTCCCACCGGCCTTCTGTCGAGACCCGGGCCAAGGTGCTGTTCGTCAATCCCGGCAGCGCAGGCCCTCGCCGGTTCAATCTCCCCGTGTCGGTGGCCCGGATCAGCGTGTCCGGTTCGCGGCTGCGCGCCCGGATCGTGACGCTGGAAGTGTAGGCCGTCGCCTCAACGAGGGTAGCTTATACAAAAGCAAACCTGGAGAGCCTCGCCGGCGTGTTTGCCTGCAATACCGCCGTGTTCAAAG
>Ga0306924_10000863_pt1 | contig 26613 bp, 25 predicted proteins | sample sta12Can44000111_FD_203756 | JGI IMG/M metagenome (GOLD analysis project Ga0306924, IMG submission 203756) | Lab enrichment of tropical soil microbial communities from Luquillo Experimental Forest, Puerto Rico - statanox.12C.anox.44.000.111 (v2)... | ecosystem: Environmental > Terrestrial >... | reverse complement strand
GAGATGCAGGAAATCTACGGCCTAGATCTCGGCTAGCTGCAATCGAGCGTCGCCCTCTAAAGGGCACCAAGCATCAGATTTCAAAATCGACAGATGCAAGCCGTCAGGTGCGTGTGTCCGGTCGCCAGCGCACTGAGCTAGTGAGCCGATCGGACGAGTATTGCGAACGGCAGGTATGGGGCATGAATAGCCGTTCCCGCGACCCATGCTGAGCGGCCGCTGTGGGTTCGGTTAAAACGTGCCTTCGCCGCAGCCAGCGGCAACGGGAAGGTTGCGTCGATTCCGGCCGTTCTCTCGATCGCGTTGGAGCCGCTTTGTTTGACCGAAAGCAGCCCCTTAAGAGCGACATCGTCCAGGCCGAATAACGCGCGTGTCTTCGCCCAGGTCATGCTGCCCACGGGGTCGCAGACTGCCGATGTCACCTTACCAAAGAATCCGTTGACTGCCGGTGCGGGCGGGCCCAACCTGCATTCATAAACAAACGAGAAGGCACGCGGGCAGACCGCGTGGCTTGAACAGGAAGGAAGGCGGACATGGGAAATCTGAGCAGGCGCTCGGTGCTTCGCAGCTCGTTGGCTGCGGCCGCGGCCGGAACGTTGGCTCGGCCTTACGTAGCCAATGCTGCGGCCACGACCGCCGAGGTGTGGTGGGTGCAGGGCTTCGCCCAGGAAGAAGACATCGGCTTCAAGAACATGGTCGCCGACTACGAGAAGGCCAGCGGCAACCAGATCGAGTACAGCATCCTGCCGTTTGCCGCTATGCGGCAGAAGGAGATTGCCGCGGTGACGAGCGGCATCGTACCCGACATCATCAATGTCGGCGACTACTTCTTTGCCGTGCTGAGCGCCTGGAACGACCAGCTCGTTGACCTGACCGACGTCATCGAGACGCAGAAATCGCTGTTCACGCCGACGGCGCTGCAGTCCGTGAACGCATACAACAGCGTAGCGAAAAAGCGCAGCTACTACATGATCCCCCACCGCATGGGCGTCATCCCGTTCCATGTCTGGAAATCGCTGCTCGACAAGGCCGGCTACAAACCCGCCGACATCCCGAAGACCTGGGACGCGTTTATCGACTTTTTCCAGCTGGTGCAGACGAAATTGCGAGCGCAGGGCATGCGCAATATCTATGCCTACAGCTTTATGATTTCGTCGGTCGGGTTCGACGTGATCGGTCACTTCGACCATTTCATGGTAGCCTATGGCGGCAAGGACTTGTTCACGCCGGACGGCAAAGTGCACACTGACGAGCCGCAGATCAAGGAGGCTGCGGTCAAGGCGGTCACCAGACTGACGACGGCCTACAAGCAAGGTTTTCTCCCGCCGGGAGTGGTGAACTGGAACGACAACGACGACAACAACGCCTTCCACGCCAAGCTCGTCGCCATGGATTTCGACGGCACGATCTCGACCGAGGTGGCGCTGTGGAAAGATAAGGAAGCATACAACGACATCCTGACCCTCGGCTTGCCGCTCTCGAACGAAGGCAAACCGCTGCCGAGCGTCATGGGCACCGCTGCGGCGGTGGTGCCGAAGGGCGCCAAGAACATCGACGCCGCCAAGGAGTTTCTCAAATATTCGATCGAGCCAAAGGTGCTCGGTACCTATCTGAAAACTGGGCTCGGCCGGTTTCTGCCGTCCATGCCGTCGATCGTCGAGAACGACAAGGCGTTCTGGCTCGACCCGAAGAACGAGCCGCTCGAGGCCTATACCCGGCAGGGGATCTACGGTCCAGCGATCCCGCCTTACGAGGTGTACAATCCGGCAAGGGCGGAGGTCAGCACCGAGCACGTGTTCGCCCTCGCGATGAACGATGTGATAAACAATGGGATGACACCGGAAGCGGCGATCGACAAGGCGTTCAGGCGCTGCGAGGCAATCTTCGCGAAATACCCGATCGTGCAGGCCTGAGCGCCGTCAGCACGCGCGCGGGCGACCGCGACGGCGCATCCGGGTTGGCGACGAGCATTTGAGCGCGTCGCGCCGCCGTTCTATATTCGCCCGGGAACGATAATCAAAGCACACGTGTCGCTGTGCTGCGCGATCGGGAAGGAAAATGGCATGACGAATTTTACCAGGCGGTCGGTGCTTCGCAGTTCTCTGGGACTCGCCGCCGTCGGATCCTTGGCGCGGCCGTATATCGCCAACGCCGCAGCCACGACCGCCGAGGTGTGGTGGGTCCAGGGCTTCGTCCCGGAGGAGGACACAGCCTTCAAAAAGGTCGTGGCCGACTACGAGAAGGCCAGCGGCAACAAGATCGACCTCAGCATCATACCGTTCGCGCCGGGGCGGCAGAAAATCGTGGCCGCGATGACGAGCGGCATCGTCCCGGATATGTTTACCAACAATCCGGCCGAGATCACCGCAATATACGCATGGGACGACAAGCTCGTCGATGTCACCGAGGTCGTCGAGACGCAAAAGGAAGAGTACCTCGAGAGCTCGCTGCTCAACACCTACTGTTATAATAATGTCACTAAGAAACGCAGCTATTATGGGGTGCCCTACACGAGCGCCACATTACCGAACCATGTCTGGCGGCCGCTGGTCGAAAAGGCGGGATATAAGATTGAAGATATCCCGAAGACCTGGGACGCTTACTACGATTTCTTCAGGGAGGTGCAGAAAAAGCTGAAATCCCAAGGCGTGCGCAATGTCTACGGGCTTGGGCTGAATGTGACGACCAACGGGAACGACCCTAACAATGTGTTCAATTATTTCCTGATCGCGTATGGCGGCCAGGACATCGTTACCAAAGACGGCAGGCTTCACCTCGATGACCCGCAAGTGCGCGAGGCGGCGATCAAGGCGCTGACCTATCCGGCGACGACCTACAAGGAAGGCTTTGTGCCGCCGGGCGCGATCAACTGGAACGACGCCGACGACAACAACGCCTTTCATGCCAAGCAGATCGTGATGGATCTCGACGGCACGATCTCGACCGAGGTCGCCGTGCTGTCACAAGGAAAGAAGGACGATTACGACGATATCGTCACGATGGGCCTGGCGCTCAGCAACGACGGCAAGCCGGTGCCGGCGCAAGCGAACAGTGGCACCGGCCTGATCCCCAAGGGCGCAAAGAACGTCGAAGTGGCCAAGGAGTTTCTCAAATACTTTATCCAGCCGAAGGTCAACAACGAGTGGTTGAAGACAGGCCTCGGGCGGAACATCCCGTGCATGCCCTCGGTTGTAAAGAACGACCAGTGGTGGTTTGCTGACCCGCACCGGGAGGCGTATGTCAAGCAAGGGGTATTGGGGCCCACTCTGCCTGCTTTGTGGGCTTACAACCCGGCCTACGCGCAGGTCCAGAACGAGCACGTCTGGAGCGTTGGCTGGGTCGACATCATGAAGGAGGGAATGGCGCCGCAGGCGGCAGCGGAGAAGGCGTTCAACCGGATCGAAGAGATCTTCGCGAAATATCCGATCACGCAGGGTTGAGAGGGATCGGTCGACCCGGATCCTCCCGACAAACAGGTGTTTCCGGCCTGCCGGTTCGGCCCGATCGAGGAACCGGTGTAGTGATGGCGAGTTTGACGTTCGATGCCGCGCCCGTGGCAAGCTTTTGAACGCGCCCGAGCCAGTCTATATTAACCGAATAATTCAAAAACGCGCCCCGCGGCGCGAATGGGGAAGGGAAACGGGCATGACCAATCTGAGCCGGCGATCGGTGCTTCGCAGTTCCTTGGCCCTGGTCTCTACCGGGACCTTGGCGTGTCCTTACATTGCAAATGCGGCGGCGACCACCGCGACAGTCTGGTGGACCCAGGGGTTCGCCGAAGAAGAGGATGTCTCGTTCAAAAAGATCGTTACGGACTACGGGAAGGCGAGCGGCAACACGATCGACTACAGCATCGTCCCCTATGCGCCGCTGCGCCAGAAGATCGTCTCCGCAGTGACCAGCGGCGTCGTCCCCGACATGTTCACCAATAATCCCGTCGAGATCATTGCGCTATACGCTTGGGACAACAAGCTCGTCGACCTAACGGATGTCATCGAGACCCAGAAATCGCAATACAGCGAAACTGCGCTTCACACCGCCTACTGCTACAACAGCGCTGAGAAAGGCCGCAGCTTTTATGGCGTGCCGTACACGATCGCGGTGCGCCCAAATCATATCTGGCGGCCGCTGGTCGAGAAGGCCGGCTATAGTATGGAGGATTTGCCTAGAACTTGGGATGCCTTCTATGACTTCTTCAAGGAAGTGCAGAAGAAATTGCGCGCCCAGGGCATGCGCCATGTCTATGGCCTTGGTTTCCAGATGAACACCACTGGCAACGACTGCAATGCGTTGTTCGACTATTTTCTGATCGCCCATGGCGCCCGCGACATCGTCACCAAGGACGGCAAATTGCACCTCGACGATCCGAAGGTGCACGATGCCGTGCTCAAGACGCTGACCTATCCGACCACGGCCTACAAGGAAAGCTTCGTGCCGCCGGGAGCAATCAATTGGAATGATGCCGACGACAACAACGCCTTCCACGCCAAGCAGATCGTGATGGATCTCGACGGCACGATCTCGACCGAGGTCGCCATCATCAAGAACCAGCAGGATTACAATGACATCGCCACGATCGGCTTGCCACTCGGCAATGACGGAACGCCAGTGCCGAGCCAGGCTACTAACGCCTGCGGTCTGATCCCGAAAGGAGCAAAAAACATCGAGGTGGCAAAGGACTTCTTGAGATACTTCATCCAGCCGGAAGTGAACGGCGAATGGCTGAAGACGGGACTCGGCCGGAATATCCCGTGCATGCCGGTGGTCGCGAAGGATGACCCGTGGTGGCTCAAAGACGACCCGCACCGGATGGCTTACGTCAAACAGGGCCTGCTCGGCGCGACGATGCCGACCTTCTGGACCTTCAATCCGGCCTATGCCCAGGTTCAGAACGAGCATGTCTGGCCAACCGCCTGGGCCGACATCATGACCGGCGGGATGACGCCGCAGGCAGCCGCGGAAAAGGCGTTCAAGCGGGTCGAGGAGGTCTTCGCGAAATTCCCGATCATATCGAGCTGAAGGGGAGGAGACGCACATGGCCATTCTGACCCGTCGTTCGCTGCTTCGCGGATCGGCGGGGCTCGCCGCCGCCGGCGCGCTGGCACGGCCGCATATCGCGAACGCGGCCGCGACGACCGCGGAAGTGTGGTGGAACCAGGGCTTCGTTCCCGAGGAGGATGCCGCCTTCCGCGCGATGGTCGCCGATTACGAGAAGGCCAGCGGCAACAAGATCGATCACACCCTCGTGCCCAACGCTCCGCTGCGCCAGAAGGAGGTCTCGGCGATTACCAGCGGCCTCGTCCCCGACCTCATGGAGGTGGCCTATCTGCCGTTTACCCCGCTGAACGCGTGGGACGATAAGCTCCTCGACCTCGGCGACATTGTCGAACGCGAGAAATCACGCTTTAGTCCGATCGCGCTCAGCTCCTGCTATCATTATAATAACACGACAAAAAAGCGTGGCTATTACATGGTGCCGATGAAGCTGGCGGCGTGGCCGTTCCATATCTGGAAGTCATTGGTAGAAAAGGGCGGCTCCAAGATTTCCGATTTGCCGAAGACGTGGGACGCTTTCCTCGATTTCTTTAAGCCGGTGCAGGACAATTTGCGGGCGCAAGGAATGCGCAATGTCTACGCTTATGGCTTTCAGGTGACCGGCAACGGCTTCGACCCGATCATGACCTTCAATCATTTTATGATCGCCTATGGCGGCAAGGACTTTGTCACCCCGGACGGCAAGCTTCACACCGACGATCCCAAGGTGCGCGAGGCGGCAGTCAAGGCGCTGGTCAAGCTGACCACGCCGTTCAAGGAAGGCTACGTGCCGCCCGCAGTCGTCGGCTGGAACGACGTCGACGACAACAATGCCTTCCATGCCAAGCTCATGGTGCTTGATTTCGACGGCTCGATCTCGACCGAACTCGCTCTCCATGACAAGAAAGAGGAATACGACGATATCTTGACCCACGGGTTGCCGCTCGACAATGACGGCAAGCCGCTGCCGGCTCAGGTCGTCGGTTTTGGTCCGGTGATCCCAAAGGGGGCAAAAAATGTCGCGGCGGCCAAAGAGTTCATCAACTACATGCTCGAGCCGAAGGTGCTGAACGAGTATCTGAAGGGCGGGCTTGGCCGTTTTGCGATGCCGATGCCCGATTTCGCCAAGAGCGACCCGTTCTGGCTCGAGGAGGACCCGCATCGTACCGCCCACACCCAGCAGACCTTGCTCGGTCCGACGTTGCCGATCTACGAGGCCTACAATCCGGCGGTCGCCCAGGTTGATGCCGAGCATGTCTTCAGCGTCGCCGAGTTCGATGTGATGAAGAACGGGATGGCGCCGGAAGCGGCGATCGACAAGGCGTTCAAGCGGGCCGACGAGATCTTTGCGAAATACCCGATCGCGTAGAGCTGAAGAAGGAGGAAACAAGAATGGCCATTTTGACGCGGCGTTCGGTGCTTCGCGGTTCGCTCGGGCTCGCCGCCGCCGGCGCCCTGGCACGGCCCCATGTCGCCAAGGCGGCGGCGACGACCGCGGAGCTCTGGTGGGTGCAAGGCTTCGCCCAAGAGGAAGATATCGCCTTTAAAAAACTCCTAGCCGATTACGAGAAGGCGAGCGGCAACAAGATCGAGGACAGCATCATCCCGTTCGCGCCGATGCGGCAGAAGGCAATCTCGGCGATCACCAGCGGTGTCGTCCCGGACATTATAGAATTAGCCGATTTCTCGTTTCTACCGCTGAACGCGTGGGCCGACAAGCTTGTCGATGTCAGCGACATCGTCGAACCCTTGGAGTCGCAATACATCGATACCGCGCTTCGTGCTACTCACACGTATAACAATACTACGAAAAAGCGTGCATATTATGCGGTACCGATGAAAGCGGCCGGGATCCCGTTCCATATCTGGCAGTCTTTGGTCGACAAAGCGGGCTTTGAAGTCTCCGATATTCCCAATACCTGGGATGCCTTCCTCGATTTCTTCATGCCCGTACAAGATAAATTGCGGGCACAGGGGATGCGCAACATCTACGCCTATGGTTATCAGCTGACCGCGAACGGGGTCGACCCCGCCATTACTTTTCAGGGCTTTTTGATGGCCTATGGCGGCAAGAACCTCGTTACGCCGGACGGCCGATTGCATACCGACGACCCCCAGGTAAAGGACGCGGCGGTCAAGGCGATCGCCAAATTGACCACGCCGTTCAAGAAGGGCTATGTGCCGCCTGGGGTCGTCAACTGGAACGACGCCGACGACAACAACGCCTTTCACGCCAAGCTCATCGTGATGGATTTCGACGGATCGCTCTCGACTGAGGTCGCCCTTTATAAGAAGAAGGAGGAATACGACGACATCGTGACCCGCGGTATGCCGCTCGGCAATGACGGCAAGGAGGTGCCGAGCCCGATGCCGATCTTTGGCGCGCTGATCCCGAAAGGGGCGAAAAACGTCACGGTCGCCAAGGAATTTCTGAAATACGCGGTCCAGCCGACCGTGCTTAACGAGTATCTAAAGGGTGGGCTCGGTCGGTGGGCGTTGCCGCTGCCCGAAATCGCCAAGAGCGACCCGTTCTGGTTCAAAGAGGACCCGCATCGCACGGCTTACGCGGGGGAGACGCTGCTCAGTCCGACAGTTCCGCTTTACGAAGCGTTCAACCCGGCCATGGCCGAGGTCAGTGCCGAACATGTCTTCAGCATCGCCATGCTCGACGTCATGAACAACGGGATGTCGCCGGAGCAGGCAATCGACAAGGCGTTCAAGCGAGCTGAGGAGATCTTCGCGAAATATCCGATCGAGCAGGGCTGAGAGGGGGCCACACGCAGCAAGTTCTCGCCGCCCGACCTGTAACGGCCAATCGGCCGCGCTGGCCATCCCGGCGCCGCCATCTGCACGGCTCGGACTTCGTCTGGGCGATCGCTTTTATCACGCCCTATGCGGCGGTGTTCTGCGCCTTCGTCGTGTATCCCTTCGGCTATGCGCTGTGGATGGCCGGCAAGCCCTCGCTTTACGCCGATCTGGTCGCCGATCGGCTTTATCTGCCCACGATCGTCAACACGTTGCTCTTCATTGGCGTCGGCGTGAACGTGAAGATGTTCCTGGCCTTGCTGCTGTCCGGCTTCTTCCTGCGCCCTCGTTGGTGGATCAGGATTCTGCTTGCCGTCTATATTGTGCCTTGGGCGATCGCGGCGGCACAAGCCTGCCTCTCGTTTCATTGGATGCTGATCGGCGAGCAGGGTTTGGTCGACGGCGTATTGTCGGCGCTGTTCGGGATCGACGGTCCGATCTGGTTCAATAACCGCTGGCTCGGGCTCGGATCGAATATCATCGCGTATATCTGGAAATGGATGCCGTTCTGGACCCTGATCTTCCTCGCCGCGCGGATGAGGATTCCCCGGGACATCTATGACTCGGCCGAAATTGACGGAGCGACCGGCTTCCGCCGCTTCGTCCATGTCACCTTCCCGTTGCTGGCGAACCTCTACCTCCTCTGTACGCTGCTCTCCACCCTCTGGACGGTCGGCGACTTTACGACCGTCTATCTTGTGTCGGGTGGGGGACCGGCGGGCTCGACGGAAGTGCTGGCGACACTCGGCTTCCGCTACGCCTTCGATACAGCCAAGCCAGCGCTCGGAGTCGCAGTGGTGATGTCCGCCCTCCCGGTGCTGATCCCGATTGTGATCGCATTGATCCGCAGGCTCCAAACGAGCGAGGTGCAGGTGTGAGTGCGGCCCTAAGTTCCGGCTGGTTAGCGCATCGCCGCTCCCGGCTGCGACGGGTCCGCATCGAAGCGGGCTCGGTGATCCTCGGCATCGTCATCCTGATCTGGTCGCTGACGCCAGTCTACAACATGCTGTTGATCGCGCTCGATCCCGAAGAAGGTGAAATCGAGTTCAGCGGCAATCTCTGGCCGGCCGAGCCATCGCTTGACGGCTTCCGCGATGTCGTGACGCAGGAGGCCCGGTATCTTGAGGACTTCTGGCACCAGTTCGGCAACAGTATTTACATCGGCCTCCTGACGATGTTTCTGACTGTGTTGATCGGGTCGTTGGCGAGCTTCGCCGTCAGCCGAATGCGGCTGAGCAGAGGCTCGCTGCTCACCAACACTGCACTCCTCACCTACGCGATCCCCGCATCCTTCCTGATTGTCCCATACTATCGGATCATGCACAGCTACGGGCTGTCGAACAGCCTTTGGGCGGTTATTGCGGCGCAGGTGGCGTTCGCGATCCCCTTTGCGATCCTGATCCTGCAGCTATACGGGAGCCTGATACCCCTTGAACTGGACGACGCAGCCCGTGTCGACGGCGCATCGGCGATTCAGGTGTATCTGCGGATCTATCTGCCCTTGATGATGCCGGCGCTCGCCGTCGTCGCCGTCTACGGGCTGCTGCTCGCCTGGAACGACTATTTGTACCAGGCCGTGCTGCTCCCACCACAAAACACGACAGTCTCGGTGATCCAGGGCCAATTGTTCGCCGATGTCGACGCGCCGTGGAATGCGATGATGGCCGCGGCCATCATTTACGTGCTGCCCCCGATTGTGCTGCTGTTTGCCCTCCGCCGTCACGTCACGGCGAGCCTGACCATGGGTGACGTCGCGGTGTAGGGCACCCGTACTGATCTATAGGCGACGCAGTCGCGGGACCCAGGGGTTGATCACGGTGTCGAGAGTTGGGCGCGCCGGGAGTGTTTAACAATTGAGGCAAGCGCGCGGCCGTTCTATAGTGTTGTGGGAGACGACAACCAGAACGCGTCCGCGTCGGCCCGCGGAGGCGTGTACAGGGAAGGACGACGGCATGACGGGTCTGACCAGGCGTTCGGTGCTTCGGGGCTCCGTGGGTCTCGCCGCGGCCGGGGCGCTGGCGCGGCCCTATATTGCGAATGCCGCAGCCACGACCGCGGAAGTCTGGTGGGTTCAGGGCTTCGCCAAAGAGGAGGACACCGCCTTCAAAAAGATGGCCGCCGAATATGAGAAAGTGAGCGGCAACAAGCTCGACTACAGCCTCATCCCGTTCGCGCCAATGCGTCAGAAGGCGGTTGCAGCGATCCAAAGCGGGGTCGTGCCGGATATTTTAAACACACCGGATCTCGAGTTTGCCCCGTTGAACTCGTGGGACGACAAGTTTCTCGACGTCAGCGACATTATCGAAACCCAGAAAAAAGATTTTGCCCCGATCGCGATCGAATCCTGCTTTCTTTACAATGGTGTCACGAAAAAACGCGGCTATACAGTCGTGCCGTTGCGGATCACCGGTTGGCCGTTCCATATTTGGCGGCCGCTGGTCGAGAAGGCGGGCTACAAGATCTCGGATCTCCCGAACACTTGGGACGCCTTCCTCGACTTCTTCATGCCGGTACAGGACAAATTGCGCGCCGACGGTATGCGCAACATCTACGCCTACGGGTATCAGCTGACGGCAAACGGCGTTGACCCGATCGCCACCTATAATGCATTCCTGATCGCCTATGGCGGGAAAAACCTCGTGACGCCCGACGGCAGGCTCAACACCGGCGACCCGCAGGTGCGCGCGGCGGCGGCCAAGGCGGTCGAGAAGCTGACCACCCCGTTCAAGAAAGGCTATGTGCCGCCTGGTGTCGTCAACTGGAACGACGCCGACGACAACAATGCCTTCCACGCCAAGCTGATGGTGATGGACTTCGACGGCACGATCTCGACCGAGGTCGCGATCTATGACAAGAAAGAGGATTACGACGCCATCGAAACCCGCGGCCTGCCGCTCAGCAATGAAGGAAAGCCGCTGACGGCGCAAGTCATTACCGATGGCGCGGTGATCCCGAAGGGGGCGAAAAACGTCGAGGCGGCCAAAGAATTTCTGAAATACGCGGCACAGCCCGAGGTGCTGAACGAGTGGCTGAAGGGCGGGCTCGGCCGCTTTATGCTGCCGATCCCCAAACTGGTCCAGAGCGACCCGTTCTGGCTCAAGGAGGACCCGCATCGCAAGGCGTACGCCGAGCTCACCCTGCTTGGTCCGCAGATGCCGATTTACGAAGTCTACAACCCGGCAATCGCCGAAGTGAACGGCGAGCATCTCTTCAGCGTTGCCATGTTTGATGCCATGAACAATGGCATGACGCCGGAACAGGCGATCGATAAGGCGTTCAAGAGAGCCGAGGCGATCTTCGCGAAATACCCCATCCAGCAAGCTTAAGAGGCGATCATGACCGTATCGGCTATCGAGCTCGGCCGTCCGGCAGTCCGGCGGCAATCGCTGTGGCGCTATTGGCGGGGCGGGTTGCAAGGCTCAGAGTTCACCTGGGCCGTCGCGTTCATCGTGCCCTATGTCGGGGTATTCTGTGCGTTCGTAATTTATCCCGCCCTGTACGGGCTGTGGATGGGTAGCAACCCGTCTTTGTATACCGAGGTGTTCTCCGACCCGATCTACTTGAACACCGTTGTCAACACGATGATTTTTCTCGCGTTCGGGGTAAACGTTAAACTGTTTCTCGCGCTGATGCTGTCCGGCTTCTTTATGCGCCCGGGCTGGTGGACGAAAGTACTGCTGCTGATTTTTGTGCTGCCCTGGGCGGTACCGGCGTTGCCGACTTTCATCTCGATCCACTGGATGCTGAATGGCGAGTGGGGACTGGTCAACAACGCGCTCTGGATTGTCTTTGGTGTCGACGGCCCGTCCTGGCTCAATTCTCGCTGGCTCGCGCTCGGCTCGGCGATCTTCTCCCATGTCTGGAAATGGACGCCGTTCTGGACCGTGATTCTGCTCGCCGGCAGGATGTCGATCCCGCAGGAGATCTATGACGCTGCCAAAGTCGACGGGGCTACCGGTCTCCGCAGATTCACCGATGTCACCTTCCCGCTGCTCGCCAACCTGTACCTGGTCCTGACCTTGCTCGCGACGATCTTCCTGCTCGGCGACTTCAACTCGGTCTATTTCGTGACCGGCGGCGGACCGGCTAATTCGACACATCTGTTGGCGACGCTCGGCGTCGTCCGCGACATGTTGGAGCTTGGCAAGCCGCAACTTGGTGTCGCGGCGGTCATGTCGGCGCTGCCGCTGCTGATCCCGCTAGTCATCATCTTGATGCGCAAGCTCAAGACTTCGGAGGCGCAGCTGTGACCACGATAGCGGTAGATGCTCGGCCGACCTCAGCGCCGGCTCGCTCGTCAGAGCGGATGCGGCGTGCCGCAAGGCGCTGGCGCTACCTGACAAATGCCGGCGCGGCGGTGGTCAGCGCTCTCCTGTTGGTGTGGACGCTCACGCCGATTTACAACATCATCATGGTATCGCTCGAGGCCGAGGGCGACGTGGCGGTGACGCATATCTGGCCGCCGGAGCCGTCGCCCGCCAGCTTCTGGGTCGTCCTCACCGAAGGCCATTGGTATCTGGAGGCTTTCTGGCACCAATTCGGCAACAGCGTGTTTCTGGCCGCAATGGTGACACTGCTGGTGCTGCTGATCGGCTCGTTGACCAGCTTCTCGATAAGCCGAATGCGCATCCGCAACGGCTGGATCATTACCAACGCGGCGCTGCTGACCTATGTAATTCCGGCGTCGTTCCTGGCGATCCCGTTCTATCTGATCATGAACCACTACGGTCTGCAGAACAATCCGTGGTCGGTGATTGCGGTGTTGGTGACCTTCGCCACGCCGTACGCGATCTTCATCTTCCAGGAATACGGCCGCAGCATCCCGCTCGAATTGGACGAGTCGGCCCGGATCGACGGCGCTTCGCCGCTCCAGATCTACATCCGCATCTACCTGCCACTGATGGCACCGGCATTGGTCGCGGTCGGCACTTATGCGCTGCTGCTGGCGTGGAACGAATATCTCTACCAGTTTTTGCTGCTGTCGAACGACCGGAGTATGACGGTCGCGGTGGCGCTCGGGAAGTTCCTCAACAGCGACGTGGCGCCCTGGAATTACATGATGGCGACCGCGATCATCTACGCCCTGCCGCCGCTCGCGACCTATTACATGTTCCGCAACCGGATGTCCTCCGGACTCACAATGGGCGGCGTCAAAGGCTGATCCCCGGGCGCTGCATTCAAACTCCGCTATGAGATGAGCGGCGCACGACAAATATAGCGCGCCGCGGGGCGGCGCTTGAAACGCGGCTGGACGTGTCAAGTAGCCAGCTCGGCCGCCAAAGGGGGAGATCGGTGATCCGTTTTAGCGCTTGCGGCGTGCTCGGAGCACTCGTCACCTTTGTCGGGCCGGCCGCCGCCGCCGATTTGGCCGTTACCGCCAATGATGCTCACACCACCAATGTCGATGGCGTCGCCGGGCCGGCCAGAAACCCACCGCCGGACACCGTATCGATCATCGATGTCGGCCAGTATCCGCCGAAAGTGCTAGCCACGGTCAACGCGCCGACCAGCGTTGTCGGGGCTCCGACCTCGATCTGGATCGCGCCCGACGAGAGCTATGTCATTGTCACCGCAGCGACCAAGATCGAGCCGCAGAACCCCGACAGGATCGTGCCCGACGATCGCGTCTCGGTCATCGACCTCAAAACCTCTCCGCCCAGAGTCGTCCAGCAGGTAAATGCGGGCGAGGGCGCCAATGAGGTTTCCGTTTCGCCGGACGGCACGCTCGCCCTCGTCGCCAACCGCAACGAAGGCACCCTTTCGATCTTTGCGGTGAAGAACAAGCAGCTCGAACCAGCCGGCAAAATAGACCTGGGCAACCCGAAATCGATGCCGAGCTCGGTCGCCTTTCTGCCGGACGGCAAGACCGCTCTGCTGACCCGTTATGGCGACAATCTGACGAATGTGCTGCACATCGACGGCACCAAGGTCACCGTGGACGAACGACCCCTGACGACGGGGGTCAGCCCCTACACCCTCGACATCAACCGCGACGGCACCCTGGCGGCGGTGTCGAACATGGGGCGCGGCAATGGTGATGTCGATACCGTCGGCCTCATCGACTTGACGCAAAAGCCGTTCCGGGTGGTTGAGACCGTCTCGGTCGGGCGTTCGCCGGAAGGCCTCAAATTCTCGCCGGACGGCACATTCCTTGCCGTCGCTAATGTCGAGGGCTCGAACAAACCGGTGAGCTCGTCATTCTATCGCGACCACGGCAGATTGGTCGTCTTCGCAGTCGAGGGGCAGGGCCTGAGCAAACTGGCCGAAGCGCCGATCGGCCGCTGGTCGCAGGGCATCGCATTTTCAAAGGATGGCCGCACAATCCTCGTGGGCTCGATGATCGATCACGCCCTCGACGTATTCCGCTGGGAGGACGGCAAGCTGACGGAGGGAGCAAAGCTCGACGTTGGCTCCGGCCCGGCCGCGATCCGCACCGCCTGGCCCTAAGAGAGGGGTCTTACGGCGGGGCGCACTCAGGCGAAAGCGCGTCGGATCCGGCCCCAATCCTCAATTGCGTGCTCCTGGCCGGGGACGATCTGGAGGGCGATCTCGCTATAGCCGGCATCGGCGAGCGCGGCGATGCGCGCCTTCAGTTCTTTCTCGGTCGCGGTGAAGGTCGTCAGCCGGATCAAGTCGGCGGTAACGAAAGGGCGCTCTTCCGGCTTGACGAACATCAAATGGCCGCGGTGGTTTTCGAGATAATGGGCGCCCTGTGGCGTGAATTTGCGGGCCAGTTCGACATAGGCCGCCACGGTCTCGGCGACCGAGGGCGGCATCGCCGCCATCATCGGCAGCCCCGCCAGTGCCGCATCGGCCGCGCGGTGCAGCAGCATGGCGGCGCGCGGCCCCGCTTGCGCGATGGCGCGCGGCGAGTCGGCGGGCTCGCCCTCCTCCAATATCGCGCCGCCGCTCAGCACCACCGCATCGAGCGGCTGCGTCTGGCGCCCGGTGGCCCGCCAGCACTGCCGCATGTCGGCCATCGCGGTAACGCCGCCCTCGACATCGCCCGCCGTCGCAATCCAGCCGGCGCCGAGCTTTGCCGTCAAGCTGCGCGCCCGCGGGCCTGAGGCCGCGACGTAAAGCGGGATCGGATCGCGCGTGTTGATCAGCCCGAGCTCCGGGTTTAAGAGGCGGATCAGCCGCTTTTTCTTTTCGATCTCGGCTTCGACCGTCTCCTCGCGCAGCAGCGCCATGACGACGCGGACATATTCCTCCATATCCCTGAGCTTGACCGCCCCGAGCCCCATCGCCCGCCTGCCGGTAAAGCCGGTACCGACCCCGAAATCGATCCGCCCTGGCGCCAATTTGTTGAGCGAGGCGAAAGCGTTCGCGGCGACCGGCGCGATTCGGTTCGACGGGATCAGCACCCCGGTGCCGAGGCGGATCCGCGTCGTCTTCACCGCCGCCGCGGCCATTGCGACAAACGGGTCCGCGCTCAGCATTTGCGTGTCGTAGAACCAGGCGCGCGCAAACCCGAGCTCCTCGGCGCGCCGCACCACCCGCCAGGAATCAGCGTCGGTAGGAATGGCGATCGCGAATTGCATTGCGCGTCCCCGCGGTACGTGGCTCGGCTAGTCCGTCGCGCACCGTCACACCGGCGAAAGCCGGTGTCTATGGCAGACATAGATCCCGGCTTTCGTCGGGATGACGGACGGACGTGTCGTCCGGAGCGTTACCGCTTGGAGAACTGGAAGCTGCGGCGGGCTTTGGCTTTGCCGTACTTTTTGCGCTCGACGACGCGGCTGTCGCGAGTGAGGAAACCCTGGCTCTTCAGCAGCGGGCGCAGAGCCGGCTCGTACCGGGTCAGCGCCTGGCTGATGCCGTGCCGCACCGCGCCGGCTTGGCCTGACAGCCCGCCGCCCTTGACGGTGCACCACACATCGAACTGGCCGAGGCGGTTGGTGGCGACGAGCGGCTGGTTGATCAGCATGCGCAGCACCGGGCGCGCGAAATATACGGGGCTCTCGCGGCCATTAACGTCGATCCTGCCGCCGCCCGGCTTGATCCATACCCGGGCTACCGCGTTCTTGCGCTTGCCGGTGGCATAGGAGCGGCCGAGGGCGTCGATCTCCGGCTTGATGTCCTCGGGCAGCGTGGGGGTCGGGACCGGCGTGGGGGCGGGGGCGGTGCGCGCCTGCTGCAGGGCCTGACGCAGGCTCCCCAGACCCTGAAAGGTCTGCGGCCCGCGTTGGCTGGTCGGCGGATCGTTGTCGGCCATCGTCACACTCTGTTCTTGCGGTTCAGCGCGGCGATATCGAGGCGTTGCGGCTGCTGCGCTTCATGCGGGTGGTCGGGTCCGGCAAAGACCCGCAGGTTCTTCATTACTCGGCGGCCGAGCGGCCCCCGCGGCACCATGCGCTCGACCGCCTTCTGGATCACCCGCTCGGGATGCTTGCCGTCGAGGATGGCGCCCTTGCTGCGCCCCTTGATGCCGCCGGGATAGCCGGTGTGCCAATAGAAGATGCTGTCGGCCCGCTTGTTGCCGGTCAGCTGGACCTTCTCGGCGTTGACAACGACGACATTGTCACCGCAATCCATATGCGGCGTAAAGGAAGGCTTGTGCTTGCCGCGCAGCCGCATTGCAATGATCGAGGCCAGCCGGCCCAGCACCAGACCCTCGGCGTCGATCAGCAGCCACTTCTTGTCAATGTCCGACGGTTTGGCGGAGAAGGTCTTCATGCTCGAACGAATGTGTGGGCCGGAGTCCCGCTCGGGCCGCGAAAGCCGGTCATGTAAGCGATCGGCGGCCGATGGTCAAGCAATGCTTCGTTGCCGCTCGTCCTCCCATGGTCCAAATAGAGAGGTGCTAAAGAGAGGTCCGCAATGACGGCGATATTATTGGAAGAACGCGCAGGCGGAGTGCTGCGTCTGACCTTGAACCGGCCCGAGGCGCGCAATGCACTGTCGATCGGGCTGATGACGGCGCTGCTCGAGGCGCTCGGCCGCGCGGCGGCGGACCCCGAGGCTCGCATCGTCGTCATCGCGGGAGCCGGGCCTGCCTTTTGCGCCGGGCACGATTTGCGCGAGCTGCGTGCGGACCCGCGGCGCGAAGCATATCAGCGCATCTTTGCATTGTGCAGCGAGCTGATGCTGGCGATCGTTCGACTGCCCAAGCCCGTCATTGCCGAGGTCCACGGCGTGGCGACGGCAGCCGGCTGCCAGTTGGTCGCCACCTGCGATCTGGTGGTCGCCGCCGAGGAGGCCCGGTTCGCGACGCCGGGCGTCAATATCGGGCTCTTCTGTTCGACCCCAATGGTGGCGCTTTCCCGCGCGGTTGGGCGCAAGGCGGCAATGGAGATGCTCTTGACCGGCGAACTGATCGACGCCATGACCGCGCGCTCGCTGGGGCTCGTCAACCGGGTGGTTCCGAAGGCCGGGCTGCGCGACGCGGTCGACGGGCTCGCCCGGCAGATCGCCGGGAAATCCGCGCTCATCGTCAAGATCGGCAAGGAGGCATTCTATCGCCAAGCCGAGCTCGACCTCGCCGGCGCCTATCGCTATGCCGCCGAGGTCATGACGACCAACATGCTGGCCAGGGACGCCGGCGAAGGGATCGACGCCTTCCTCGCCAAGCGCGCCCCGGTCTGGCAGGACCGGTGAGCGCCGGAATGGACCACGAGACCTATCCCGATCCCTTTCTTAGCGATATCCTGACGAGTGTGCGCACGATCGCCGTCGTCGGCGCCAGTCCGCGGCGCGAGCGGCCGAGCCACCGGGTCATGGCCTATCTGCAGCGCCGCGGCTACCGGACAATCCCGGTCAACCCGAATGCGGCCGGCGCCACGATCCACGGCGAGACCGTTTACGCGAGGCTCGCCGATGTTCCCGAGCCGATCGACATGGTCGACATCTTCCGCAGGACCGAAGCGGCCGGCGGGGCCGTCGACGAGGCGATCGCGACCGGCGCCAAGATCGTGTGGATGCAGCTCGGGGTGCGCGACGACGCGGCGGCCGCCCGCGCCGAAGCCCGGGGCCTCAAAGTCGTCATGAACCGCTGCCCGGCCATCGAAATCCCCCGCCTGGGGCTGTGATCGCCCGACGCCTCGGCAATCCGCCTTGCCGGCACATCGGCCGAGGCGCAATCTGAGCCGCTTCGGCCGCCGAAAGGCCGGTGCCGATCAGGGAGACGACAATGCGCGTCATGATCAAATTCGCGATGCCCGTCGAGGCCAGCAACGAAGCAATTCGCAGCGGCAAATTGCAGAAAGTGTTTCAGCAGCTTACCGAGGACCTCAAACCCGAAGCCGCCTATTTCTTCCCCACCGGCGGAGAGAGGGGCGGTTTTTTCGTTGTCGATATGCGGGAATCTTCGCAGATCGCGGAAATAGGCGAGCGGTTTTTCTTCGGATTGAATGCCAAGGTCGAGTTCGTGCCGGTCATGGCAGCCGAGGATTTGCAGAAAGGCTTATCGGGCGTGCCGGGCACCATCCAACGTTACGGCTGAACTAACGAACCCCTCTTCCGCAGCGTGGGCGAGGGCTCACGAAAGCCAGTCGAGGTTTACTTCGTCCTCCAGCCGCCGCAGACGATCGTAGAGCGCCGCGGCGCCGTTTTCGCCGAGCGCGGCCCGGGTCAGGCGCTGAAATTTATCGGCGAGTTCGCCGGGTTCGAGCATGCCGCTTTCGGCGCGGCGTTCGAGACGGCGGCCGTCGGAAAGCGTGATCGTGACCGTGCTTCCCGTCGCGCCGTGGCCGCCGCCAGGCTGCGGCACCAGCTGCACGCGGCGGGCGAGTGAGCGGATTTGCGGGTCGGCCAGCGCGGACTCGTCCCAGGATTCAGGGTCGCGCGCCTCGCGGCAGAGCGCTAGTGCGACCGAGAACGGGATGCTGTACTGCGCGAGCATCAGATCGGCGGGCTCCGGGATGTTGTGCCGCTCGATCATGCGCTCGGTGCCGGTGACCGCGATCGCTTCGATTGCGGCTCCCGCAAAGCCGTGCTCCGCCTGCAATTCGCGCACCGCCTTGACTGCGGCATGGGCGGTAGCATGGCAGGGATAGCGCTTCAGCACCGTCGTCGAGACGACAAACTCATCGCCGAGGCCGCGGGTCAGCTCAGCCTCGTCCCAGGCGGTGCAGAACACCCGGAGGAACCCGAACTGCCCTTCGATGACGGTGCGCGGGCCGGTGAAACCAGCCGCGGCGAGGCTCGCGGCGAGCACCCCCGCCTCCGAAGCGCGTCCCAAATGCAGCCGCTTCACCATGCCGCCATTGCCGCGCGCGAATTCGAGCAATCCGCCGCACAGCGACCCGGCGATGCCGAGCGCGTTCGTCATCGCGTCGGCATCCAGGCCCAGGAGATGCCCGGCGGCGGCCGCGGCGCCGAACGGGCCGGTCGTGCCCGGCGCGTGGAAGCCGCGTGCTTCGTTGGTGTGCCCGGTCGCCCGGCCGATGCGGATCATCACCTCGTTGCCGGCGACGAAAGCGGTGATCAGTGCTCGGCCATCGGCGCCCTTTTCTTGGGCGACGGCGAGAGCCGGCGGCAATACGGTGGCGCCGGGATGGGCGCCGGCGCCGGGCCGGGTCAGGCTGTCGAGCTCGAAGGCATGGGCGAGCGCGCCGTTGGCGAGCGCCGCCGCAGGAGCCTGCACCGTCGAGCCGCGGCCGAGGATATGGCTCCTGCCGCCGGCGCCGGTCCGCTCGGCATAGTCGATGACGATGCGGCTCCACGGCAGGGCGCTGCCGCAAATCCCCGCCGCGACAGTATCGATGATGCACTCCTTCGCCTGCTGCACGACCGCCGCCGGCAGATCCTCGTAGCGGAGCGCGGCGGCATATTCGGCGAGCCGGACGGTTTCCTGCGCCATGGTTCTCCACCTCGCAGCCGACGGTTATTCTGCTCTGAGCCGAGCAGCCTCAGGGAGGATTAAGCCATGGAAATTCCCGCCAGCGAAGACCTTGACGTCATCGTCGTCGGGGCAGGCAATGCCGCGACCTGCGCCGCGCTCTCGGCGCACGAAAATGGCGCGCGCGTGCTGATGCTGGAAGTGGCGCCCAAAGATCAGCGCGCCGGCAACTCCGCCTTCACCGGCGGCGCGTTCCGCGTCGTCTATCGCGGCTTCGACGACCTCGCCCGGCTCATTCCCGACATCAGCGATCACGAGCTGAGCAATGTCGATGTCGGCACCTACACCGAGGAACAGTATTTCGACGATATGGGCCGGCTGACCCAGTACCGCTGCGACCCGGACCTGACGGAGATCCTGATACGCAGCAGCTTTGAGGCTGGCGTTTGGATGCGAGGGAAGGGCGTGCGCTTTCAACTCGGACTGGGCCGCCAGGCCTTCCGGGTCGACGGCAAGTTCAAGTTCTGGGGCGGGCTCGCCTGCCATATCTGGGGCGGCGGCAAGGAATTGATGAAAGCCTTGCACGCGCGCGCCGCGAGCGACGGGATCCGGGTGCTCTACGAGACGCCGGCGATCGGCCTGCTACAAGGCGACCGAGGGGTCGAAGGGGTGCGGGTGCGCCATCAAGGCCGCGTCGGTGACCTGCGGGCGAAAGCGGTGATCCTCGCCTGCGGCGGGTTCGAGGCCAATGCCGAGATGCGGGCGCGCTATCTCGGGCCGAATTGGGACCTCGCCAAGGTGCGTGGCACGCGCTTCAATACGGGCCAAGGCCTGAAAATGGCGCTCGATCTCGGCGCCGCCGTTGCCGGGCACTGGTCGGGCGCACATGCGGTCGCCTGGGACCTCAACGCGCCGCCCTTTGGCGACCTCGATGTCGGCGATCGCTTTCAGAAGCACAACTACCCGTTCGGGATCGTCGTCAACGCCCGCGGTGAGCGCTTTCTCGACGAGGGCCTCGATTTCCACAGCTACACCTACGCCAAATACGGCGGCGAGATCCTGAACCAGCCGGGCATGTTCGCGTGGCAGATCTTCGACCAGAAGGTCACCGATCTGCTGCGCGAGGAATATCGCATCCCACGCATCACCAAGGAAAAGGCCGAGAGCTTTGAGGCGCTGGCCGAGCGGCTCGAAGGCGTCGATCCCCGGCGCTTTCTGGAAACCGTGCGCGCCTTCAACGCCGCGCCGCGGCCCGACGTGCCGTTCAACCCCAACATCCGCGACGGACTCGCGACGAGCGGCCTCGCGATCGACAAGACCAACTGGGCCCAGCGCCTTGACCAGCCGCCCTACGAGGCCTATGCCGTGACGACCGGCATCACCTTCACCTTCGGCGGCCTCAAGATCACCAACAACGCCGAGGTCGAAGATACCTCCGGCCACCCGATCCCCGGCCTCTACGCCGCCGGCGAAATCGTCGGCGGCCTCTTCTACCACAACTACGCCAGCGGCACCGGCCTCATGTCCGGCGCCGTCTTTGGCCGCCTCGCCGGAAGAAACGCGGCGGCGTGGGCGAAAAGTTGATCCGTATCCGGGGCGAGACGCTGCCCTCGGTCGCTGCAAACCACAATCAACAATTGAACCCGCAAAATCCACTCTGGCTCTTCTCGCTGTTGTCTGCAGCAAATCTGCAGCAAAAATTCCTGTTAAAGTTGTAGTGACTCCGCAACCGGATGCACACCGCAGCACACCCGACGAAAGACAATGAACATCGGCTCTCAATCACCAAATTGCGCTTGCTTTTAGACTTGGTGGGGAGGGTACATCGCGAAGAAGACGATTTTATGGTGTCGTTATTGCAACAAAACCAGCCGCCTCGAAACCCCGGGATGGCGGGCTGCCGTTCCTTGATTTTGGGCTCGCCTAGATATACGTCTCGGGAGACGTATATCTAAGGAGCATCCATGCAGGTCGCGAAATGGGGAAATAGCTTGGCCGTCCGTCTTCCTGCTGCGGTTGTCGAGGCACTGGAACTGAAGGAAGGCGACGAGATCGAAATCCATGTGGCCGACAGACGCGAGTTCGGTGTGTCGCGAAAGCCCGGGCGTGAAGAACTGCTAGCGCGACTTCGAGCTTTTCGCGGGCGTCTTCCGGCCGACTTCAAGTTCGACCGGGAAGAGGCGAATGCCCGGTAGTTTTTTTGACACCGACGTGTTGCTGTACATCGCTTCCGGCGATCGGGCCAAGGCAGATCGAGCCGAACAGCTCATTGGCGGCGGCGGAACGATCAGCGTGCAGGTGCTCAACGTGGTCACCAATGTCGCGCGCCGCAAGATGGGCATGTCTTGGGTGGAAACGCGCACTTTTCTGTCCATACTACGCGGCTTGCTGTCGGTGCAGCCGGTCACGATCGACATCCACGAAACGGGGCTCGCACTCGCAGAGCGTCACGGACTGTCGACCTACGACGCGATGATCGCCGCCACGGCGCTACACGCCGATTGCGACACGCTCTGGTCCGAAGACATGCAGGATGGGATGACGCTCGGCGACCGGCTGCGCATCCGCAATCCTTTCGCGCCGCATAGCCTTGCGTAACGCGAGGAATCTCTCCCTGGTCAGCCGCCCTACGATGCCTACGCCGTGACGACCGGCATCATCTTTTGCGTTCACCTTCGGCGGCCTCAAAATCACGAACGACACCGAAGTCGAAGATACGACCGGCCACCCGATCTCCGGCCCTTGCGCCGCCGGCGAGATCACGTCCGGCGCCGTCTTCGGCCGCATCGCCGGCCGAAACGCGGCGGCGTGGGCCAAAGGCCGATCCAAACCGGGAGCGCACCGCGGCGCTCCTAGCCACAATCGACAGTTGAGTCATGGCTAACCCGTTTGCTGCATCTGCAGCGAATCAGCAGCAAAAATGCTTGGTTCGGTTGTGGAGCTCCAGAGATCCGGCGCACTACAGCATTCCTGAAGCCGACAAGAGACGTTGCCACTGATCACCTCCTAGCGCGCTTCGGTTTGGACTTGTCGCAAGCCTACCTTGCGAACAAGCCGATTTTATGGTTATTGTTATCGCAATTTGACTAAACAGGATTATACGCGGACTGCCGAGCAGAGGCACGGAGGCAGGAAATCGCAAAACGGGAATCCTTCCTCGGCATAGGCGCTTGCGAAGCGTGCGCCACTACTGATCGGATCAGCAAGACAAGGCCCTATGGCGGCAGGAGAAGCGGCCCGATCCAGCGCTGTCTTATTTCGGCAGATGCCAATGCGTCGAAGAATGGGGTCCACAAACGCATCTGTGCGTTCCGCACAACGCGTAAGTATTCTGGAAGCGCGCGAAGCCGGCGCCATACGAGGCCATCGTGTTGACCTATCGCGAAATCGATCGCGAGTATTGGGCACATTGGCGGGAAGGGAATGCGAGGACCAGGCGACTGTAGCAATCCCCGCCAGGATTGCGACCCACGCGGCGGGAGTGCTGCTCCTGGAACGAAGCCATTCAACGCCGCAAATCCATCCTGAGCATGCCCGCCTCTTTGGAAATGGAAATGTGGGTGCGGTTCTTTGGGCTCACCTGCCCCGGCATAGATATGCGTATCTACCCGCCAGTGATCTTCAAGCTCTACGAGAGCACCTGGCAAATCGAGAGAACCCACCACCCGAACTTGGGAATCTGCTTGCCGGGGAAAGACGTTCTCGTTGTCTTCTGCTATTTCCCCCAGGTGAAATTCAAAATGTATATATGCCCCCGAGACATTACATCCATTAGGATGCAGGCCTTGATTTCTGGGTGGCGGTATTGGAGCGCCGTCAGCTTCGCTCTTTAGCGATTTGTTTGTTCGCCAATCGCTTTCGAATTTTAGACGATAAGTATATAAGAATTCCGCGGTTTGCTCAGTGGACGACTCTTTGCTCAGCTGGTCGGCAAGCTCAGAGAGTTCGGCAGGTAAACGACGCCAAGCCATCTAAACTTGCCGATATTTGCGCCGTAGCCGCTCAAGATCGGACCGATTTAGCCGTTTGTCATCATTCTCAGCCCTAAGGGCCGTGCCAAGTGCTGCGTACTGAGGATCAGCCCAGGGCGGTTGGTCTATCCGCGGTGTCACTCTAACCGATTCCGATGGATCAACAGGCACGTACTGCGGCTCATCAGCCTCGAGACTGATCGTGCACAAGCGCCAGGGTCTCTCGCCGGCACTTCCCTTAGCCATGGTCAGTGGCACCAGTCCGTTCAAACGAAAGTGGTTGCTCAATTGCTGATGCCGCTGCGAGATGGTGAACGAAGCGAGCGAGTTTCCTCCGGAAATCTCGAGCCACCAATCCTCCAGTCCTCGGGCCCACCATCTTTCGAACTCTTTGTGACCGGTGCCGTTGAATTTGAAGTTCACTAGCCTCTGGACTAGTTGGCCCCAAGCGTCTCCCGACCCTGTGCGATCCAATCCTAAACGAACGGCTAACAGAGTTTCATCTATCAGGAGCCCGGGTGAAAGAAGTAGTCCGCGCATAAACGTTCCAGCGGCGACGTGCACTGTCGTTCGACGCCCGTCTGCCAGCCGAGAGTGCAGCGCAGGATGGGACCATTCCTCCCGCTGCTGCGCGGTGATGCCAAGAAGCGCGTCCAACATCTGATCGTCGAGCTCCGCGAAGCCCGATAGCTGATCATAAACGCGTTTAACTCCGGTTAGCCGCAGCTGAACTGAGAGGCAATCTCTAAACACCTCGTTTTTGCTAATCCGTAGGTCGAAAAGGTCTTCGCTACTGGGGTCACCGCCGACGATCTTTTCAACCGGTTTAGGGCCAGCCAGCCGGATGATAGGGTAGTCGGCTATCTCGTGTGCCTTTTGCTTCCCGCGAATATCCTGGGCGATCCCCAAGCCTGTCCCGTACTCGCCCGTAACCGCTGAAAGGTCTACGTCCATTAGCACGCCGATAGGAACTATTTTGCCCGTCAATAAAGCTTCGCGGGCTTTCAAGGGATCTACCACTCTTACCGCAAGGGCCTGTTGACCGGTGCCAAGTTGCTCAGCAAAAGATTTCGCTTCTTCAGGCCGGTCCTCCACGAATGCCCACCACGGTTCAGTCATCCTCGGGCTCCGGCGGTAATAAGATCTCGAAGCAGGTCGAGTAACTGGGTGGCGGCTGAGCCAGCGATACTTCCCCGCCGGCATTGGCCACGATCTGGTCGACGATCCAGAGGCCTAGACCTGTCCCAGTGGCATGTTCTGAGTCGGGAGCGCCAGCCGGCGGCGCCGTTCCAGTGGTAAAGAACGGATCGAATATGCGTTTCCTGTTCTCATCGGGAATTCCATCGCCGGTGTCTGAAAAGCGAAGTCTTACCCTCGGGTCTAACTCATCGACACGGTCGGCTGAGACTAATATTCGCCTCTTATTCTTCGATCGTTTCAAAGATTTGACTGAATTAGTGTAAAAGTTAAGTAATATCGAGGCAATCTCGGCTTCGTGCATCGGTTGAGTGTATAGAGCGTCATAAGGAGGCGTCTCGATTCTCAGATCGATTTCCTGAGATTTCGCTTGCGCGCCGATGCCGCGTTCGAATCTCTCAACGGCTTTACTGAGACTGACTGGCCTCATGCTGCGCAATGAACGAGCGGCCGCCAGGGCGTTCAAGTAGGAGGTTAAGGTATCCAAGCGATTCAGCATCGTTTGCGCGCGTTCTGCTTGTTCTACGAAGTTGCGGTCGTTCCGCTTTGCCTGTGCTGCGACCTCGAATACCCGCTTGAAGTCCAGGCGGAATGCATCAAAAGTCATGCCCGTCTCGTGGCTGAACTCCGACGTCGTCATCCCCAACGTTGCCAAAAATCGCAGCATCGCGGCTTCGTCCGCAAACCGGGCTTCAGCGGCCTGCAACTCCTCCTGCTTCTGTTCGACAAGATCGACTGTCTCGGCGGCTCGCTTCACCGCAGCTTGAACCTCTGGAGTTCTCTTGTCTTTGGCAAGCCGCTCGGTGACTTCCCGCGTGGCGCGGGCAGCAGCGCTCAATGCGCTAAGATCGGACAAAAGGCCTTTTGCTCATCCAGCCTTAACCAGTCGTCGCCAGGATCTCCATAGGGAATAACCCGAAAACCGTTCCGATAAAGGCGTACGCCCCCTTCGTCTCCTAGCACGTCTCGGAGCCGCGAATACACAAGGCTTGGCAACGAACCGGGATCGAGAACAACATAATAAGCCTTCATCGCTGCGGTTCTAAGGTGGTCGTACGGCGGCGGCCGAGCCGTATCTCGATGTAAGTGGTGAATCGGAGTGCACTTGCGGGCCGGCCCAAATTCGTTTTTCGAGATGCGCCAGCTCCCCCGCCCCTTATCATCTACTTTCATCTCGATCACAGCATGCAGGTGATCAAGTATTTCTGTCTGCATATCGATCACAGTTAGTTCGTCTTTGAATTCGATTCCCGACTGCAATATTCGTACCTTGAAACCCGGATCAGCGTCAGCTTTATTGATCACTGGCGCTACCGGGAATGGCTGCTGAAGAGCTAGAACCCCACGCCAGTATCTCCGCAGCTGCGCTTCCGACCAAGCATCTCTAAGAAGCTTGATACGGATTGTAGTTCCTACGCTGGGAACAGCTGTCACCTCGTCAAGACTGACGCTAACGTCCTCCAGCCTCCGGCCGTGCACGAACCGACGCCAATCTACGCTGAGTCGAAGAGCGGCAGGTGCAGCTTCGGTCCGGGTAGTAAGGACGAGCCGATCACCAAGTTTCTGCGCAGCGAAGCGCCCAATTCCCTTTCGACCGGCTCTCTGACGACCAAAGCGCGGCGAACGCGGCGCTTGGACCTTCAAATCACTTGCCAGACGCATGAACCCGTGAACGAGCTCTCGGCGGGTCATTCCGGAGCCGTTGTCTTGGACTTACCCCGGTTTTGTGGAGAGATGAGAGCTTGGGATCAGGCTCTCTGGCTTGACGTCATGTTGTCCTCCGGTTTGGTGGCATTCTTTGGTTCGGCCCCCGGCGGAGCCATT
>Ga0306924_10000859_pt1 | contig 26648 bp, 26 predicted proteins | sample sta12Can44000111_FD_203756 | JGI IMG/M metagenome (GOLD analysis project Ga0306924, IMG submission 203756) | Lab enrichment of tropical soil microbial communities from Luquillo Experimental Forest, Puerto Rico - statanox.12C.anox.44.000.111 (v2)... | ecosystem: Environmental > Terrestrial >... | reverse complement strand
GCTCCCGAAAGCCGCGGCGGCGATCACCGCCCCCAGCTCGCCGACCTGCGAGAGTCGGGGTCCATCGAGCAGGACGCCGATCTGGTCATGTTCATCTTCCGGGAAGAGGTGTACAAGCAGGACGACCCAGACCTTCAGGGCCGCGCCGAAATCATCATCGCCAAGCAGCGCAACGGCCCGATCGGCCGCATTAACCTGGCCTTCCTCAAACAGTCAACGCGCTTCGAGACGATCGCCGACGGCGGGATTCCTCCAGAGAATTAACCCCGCATGTGTCCCGGGGTCATCGTCCGGAGGGTCAGGCCAAGTTCCACACTTCTGTGGAAAACACTGTGGAACTGACTTTTTCGGGCTAGCGAATTCCGCAAGAATGACCAAGTGGTCGGCTACGGTAAGAGTGCTCTACTTTGCTAAAGCATTTGGAATCTTTCACTTACTACCAATCCGACATCATTGCAAAACGCCATAGCTCACTCCCGCAAATTTCAAGCAACCCTTGAGATTTGCACATCCAGACGTAATGCAGTTCTGTCTTACGGCGTTGACACTTGGCGAGGGATACGGTGGGCTTACGAGTTGTTTTCGCCGACTTTCAGCACCGCCAGGAAGGCTTCCTGCGGGATATCGACCCGCCCAATCCGCTTCATACGGCGCTTGCCCTCTTTCTGCTTCTCGAGCAGCTTGCGCTTGCGGGTAATGTCGCCACCGTAGCACTTGGCCAGCACGTTCTTGCGGATGGCAGCGACCGTTTCTCGCGCAATAATCTTGGCCCCCACCGCTGCTTGGATTGCGACCTCAAACATCTGCCGCGGAATCAGTTCGCGCATCTTTGACACCAGCGCCCGTCCGCGCTCATAGGCGAAATCTCGGTGTACGATCAGCGATAGGGCGTCCACCGGGTCGCCAGCCACCAGGATGTCGAGCTTCACCATCGGCGACTCCCAGTATCCGGCAAGGTGATAGTCGAGCGAGGCATAGCCGCGCGAGACCGACTTCAGCCGATCGTAAAAATCGAGCACGATTTCGTTCAGCGGCAGCTCGTACTGCAGCATCACGCGCGACCCACTCACATACTCAAAGCTTTTTTGCTTGCCGCGCTTTTCTTCGACCAGCTTCAGGATGCCGCCCACAAATTCTTCGTTGGTCAGGATCACCGCCAGGATGATCGGCTCCTCGACTTTGGCAATCTCACCCTGGTCGGGCCAGCGCGAGGGATTGTCGACCTCAACCATTGAGCCATCGGTCAGCGTGACCTTGTAGCGCACCCCCGGGGCTGTAGTGATGAGATCGAGGTCGTACTCCCGCTCCAGGCGCTCCTGGATGATCTCCATATGGAGCAGCCCGAGAAACCCGCAACGGAACCCAAAGCCGAGGGCGACCGAACTCTCCGGCTCGAAGAAGAACGACGAATCGTTGAGCCGAAGTTTTTCTAAGGCCTCGCGCAATTGCGTGTGCTCGTGCGCGTCGACCGTGTAAAGCCCTGCGAACACCATAGGTTTGATCTCTTCAAAGCCCGGGAGAGGCTCAATCGCGGGACGCTCGTCGTCGGTGATGGTGTCGCCGATCTTGGTGTCGGCCACGTTCTTGATATTCGCGATGAGGAAGCCGACTTCGCCCGCCACTAGTTCATCGATTTCCACCGGCTTCGGAGTCAGCACACCCAGCGTCTCCACCTGGAACACCCGCGCATTCGACCACAGCCGGATCTTCGTCCCTTTTTTCAAGCTGCCTTCGAACACGCGCGCCAGCACGACCACACCGCGGTAGGGATCGAACCACGAATCAAAAATCAGCGCCTGCAGATGACGTCCCGGAGCGCCCTTCGGGGGCGGAATGCGCTTCACAATCGCTTCCAGGACCTCGGGCACCCCCTGCCCGGTCTTCGCGCTGATCAGGCAAGCGTCCGATGCGTCGAGCCCCACCGCTCCCTCGATCATTTCCTTCGCGCGCGGGATGTCGGCACTGGGCAGGTCAATCTTGTTGATGACGGGAATAATTTCCAGCCCGTGATTGATCGCCAAATACGAGTTCGCAAGGGTCTGCGCTTCCACGCCTTGCGAAGCATCCACCACCAGAAGCGCCCCCTCGCACGACGCCAGGGAGCGCGATACCTCGTACGAAAAATCGACGTGTCCCGGCGTATCAATCAGGTTGAGCTGATAAGTATTGCCGTCCTTCCCGGGATACATCATGCGCACCGCATGCGCCTTAATCGTGATTCCCCGCTCCCGTTCCAGGTCCATCGCGTCGAGGACCTGCTCCTGCATCTCGCGGGCAGTGAGTGAGCCGGTCAACTCGAGCAGGCGATCGGCCAGGGTCGACTTGCCATGGTCGATGTGCGCGATGATGGCGAAGTTGCGGATGGAGGCGGAATTCATGGCTGCTGCTTAATCCTTGATTTTAGCAGGAGATGCGCGGGGGCCCGCCATGCCCCGCCATTCCCCACCTTCGATCTTCTCCCAAAAAAATTGTGCTGCTTGTCGATCCCGGCCCCCCTCCTTCGACGTGACAGTAGAGAAACAAAATCGCGGGGGGATGAGGGCCATGACCATAACATCCACAAAACATATTCGATCCGTCGCCGGTGCTGCCCTGATGGGAACCGGGGCCTTTCTCCTCCGTGGAAACTTGGATCTGGCCGTTACCCGGTTAGATCACCTTCTTGGTGTGGGACAAGGGCCTGACTTGGTCACCACCATCATGATGGCGGCCATGCGAGCATGGCAAGCCTATGCACTTGATCGCTTCCAGTTCGTGCACGATAGTCTGCTCTTCCTGCTGGCACCGTGCTGGCCGGTGCTGCTCATCGTTGGTGGAGCCTTTCTTTCTCGCGATACCTTCTCGGGTGGTTGCGACGAACCCCGCACTCAGGACTGTGGAAATCTCGAACTGCCCCAGCAGTTCGGCGATATACAGTGAACCACTCAATCACCAAAAGGAGACATAACATGCGCGTAATGGTAATCGTCAAGGCCAGCAAGGATTCCGAAGCCGGCAAGATGCCCAGCCACCAATTGCTCACCGAAATGGGCGCGTTCAACGAGGAATTGGTCAAAGCCGGCGTCATGCTGGCCGGGGATGGACTCCAGCCCAGTTCCAAGGGGAAGCGGGTGCGCTTCTCGGGGAAAAAGCGCACCGTCATCGACGGGCCCTTCACCGAAACCAAGGAACTCATCGCCGGCTACTGGATCTGGCAGGTGCGGTCAATGGAAGAGGCAGTCGAGTGGCTAAAGCGCTGCCCCAACCCGCATCCGGACCAGGGGGAACCAGAAATTGAGATTCGGCCGGTGTTTGAGGCAGAAGACTTTGGCCCCGAGCTAACGCCGGAGCTCAAGAAGAAAGACCAGGAGATGCGGGCGGAGATCGCCAGGAAACAAAGGTAGCCGGCCCTGTCCAGGAATTCTTACCGGACGTGTCGACTTTGCGATTGCTTGTTCGACGTAGCAATAGAGCCCGTAGCCGGCAAAAGCAAATGCCGGAATCATCCGCTCATCACTGCAAACCCATAGGAGGTCGATCGAAACCATGCGATTCATGATGATCGTGAAACACGCCGAAAACCAGGGAATGCCCCCCAAGCCGCTGATGGACGCGATCACGAAACTCGTCGAGCAAGAAACCAAGGCTGGCACCATGCTGGGCAGTGGCGGACTGGGACCCAGCGTCTACGGCGCGCGCGTACGGCTCGCCGGAGGCCAAGTCAAAGTCACCGATGGCCCCTTTACCGAGGCCAAGGAAGTCATCGGAGGCTATGCGCAGTTCGAATTGAAGTCCCGCGAAGAGGCGATCGCCAGCGCCATAGCGTTCATGGAGCTGCACAAGCAGCACTGGCCCGGCTGGGAAGGTGAAACCGAAGTACGTCCGATGCTCAACCCGGAAGATTTCGGTTCCGCCCAATAGCCGGGATCGCCCGGGCGTCAGTTGCAGGCTGCTGCAGCCGGGTCTTGCGCGCGTCAGCGGAAAAATGGTGTGATCGGTAGCTGTGTCGGCTACCGATTCCCACCGCACCATCGATGCTGTCTGGAGGATGGAATCCCCCCGGCTGATCGCCAGCCTCACCCGAATCGTCCGCGACGTCGGCGTGGCCGAGGACCTGGCTCAGGACGCTCTGGTCTCGGCCCTCGAACAGTGGCCCCAGTCCGGCGTGCCCGACAATCCCGGCGCCTGGCTCATGGCAGCAGCCAAGCACCGTGCGATTGATCACTTCCGCCGCGGTGCACTGCACGAGCGTAAGCAGGGAGAGCTTGCCCGCGCGCTCGAGGCGCAGGAGAAGTCGGTGCCCGATCTCGATGCTGCGCTCGACGACCAGGTGGGTGACGATTTGCTCCGTCTCATCTTCATTTCGTGTCACCCGGTCCTGGTGCGCGAAGCGCGGGTAGCTCTCACGCTGCGACTGCTGGGTGGCCTGACCACCGACGAGATTGCGCGTGCATTCCTGATGCCGGAGCCCACGATCGCTCAGCGTATTGTGCGCGCGAAACGAACGCTCTCTGAAAAGAAGGTCCCCTTCGAAGTACCCCGTGGTGCTGAACTAGCTAGCCGGCTCGAATCGGTGCTCGAAGTGCTCTACCTGATCTTCAACGAGGGATACGCAGCTACTGCCGGCGACGACTGGGTGCGTCCTGGCCTATGCGAAGAAGCGTTGCGGCTCGGGCGCATCCTCGCGGAACTCGCCCCGCACGAACCCGAGGTCCACGGTCTGGTCGCCTTGATGGAAATCCAGGCCTCGCGCATGCACGCTCGCGTTAGTCCGTCGGGAGAACCAATCCTGCTCCTCGACCAGAATCGCGCCCTCTGGGATCAGTTGCTGATCCGTCGTGGCCTGGCCGCGCTGGAGCGCGCAGAACGCACCCAAGCACGATTGTCACAAGCTCAGCCCGGAAAGTACGCCCTCCAGGCCGCGATTGCCGCCTGTCACGCTCGGGCACGCACCGGAGACGAAACCGACTGGGCTCGGATCAGCTCACTCTACGAAGAGCTGGCGCGTGTCACGCCTTCTCCCATCGTGGACTTGAACCGGGCCGTCGCCGTTTCCATGGCATATGGTCCCGCGGCAGGACTTGAGCTCGTGGATGCGCTGACCGACGAGCCGACACTGGCCAACTACCACCTACTCCCCAGCGTGCGTGGCGACCTGCTCAAGAAACTCGGCCGCCTCGCAGAAGCCCGCGCCGAGTTCAGCCATGCGGCATCGCTCGCCCGCAACACCCGCGAGCGCGACCTGCTGCTCAAGCGCGCCGAGGAATGTTGAAGGCAGCGCCGGCGTCCCGCCGGCTGTCGCCGGCGTCTCCGCACTCGGTGCACCAAGCTTGTATTGGGATCGTGCACCAAACCCACCCTGTCACCTGTGACCCGTCCCCTGTGACCTGTTTCCGCTATACTCCCGCGGGGCGATCAAGGAGGCCACTTGGTATCGCGAAGAGAGTTTCTGGGAAGCGCCGGCATTCTCACAGCAACCGCTTGGCTCAGCGCCGCTCCCGTCAGTGCCCGATCAGCAGCCAATCTCCTCGCAACACAGGGCAGCGCGGCTCCCACGACCGATCCCGTGCTGCTCGAGCGCGCCCGGGTCTTGCTCCGGGAAGCCCCGTTCATCGACACACACAACGACCTGCCCTCCATGTTGCTGGCGGTTGAGGGGGGACTCGCCGCCCACGACCTCGGCAGGGTCCAGCCCACGCTTTGCGCCGACGTCCCCCGCCTGCGCGAAGGCTGCGTAGGCGCCCAATACTGGTCGGTCTTCGTCGAGTCCGCCACCCAGCGCACGCACACTTCCCTGCACGAAGCCATGCGCGAGTTCGACGTTGCCTTGCGCCTCATCCGCAGCCAGTCCGACTTCGAACAGGCACGCACCGCCGACGATATCGAGCGCATTCACAAGTCTGGCCGCATCGCCTGTCTCATGGGCGTCGAAGGCGGACACATGATCGAGAACTCTCCCGCGAGCCTGCGCGTCTTCTACGAGCTCGGCGCCCGCTACATGACGCTCACCCACTGGGACAACATCGACTGGGCCGACTCGGCCACCGATCGCCCGCAGAACTATGGCCTCAACGGCTTCGGCAAACAGGTCGTGCGCGAGATGAATCGCCTGGGCATGTTCGTCGACATCTCGCACGTCAGCGCCGACACCATGCGTGATGCTCTCTCTTTCAGCCGCGCCCCGGTGATCTGCTCGCATTCCAGCGCCTTCGCCATCAACCCGCATCCGCGAAATGTGCCGGACGACATTCTGCGCCGCTTCGCCGACAATGGCGGAGTCGTCCATGCCAACTTCATCAAGGAATTCATCTCGTCGAAGAACCCCGAGTGGCAGCAACGGCGCACCGTGGCGCTCGAAGCCCTGCACGCCAAGCTCGATTCTGACGAGGCAATTCAAAAAGCCATCAAGGACTGGGAAGAAAAGAACCCACTGCCCAAGCCGACCATCGCTGACGTCGCCGACCACATCGACCACATTCGCGAGGTCGCCGGGATCGATCACGTTGGCATCGGCGCCGACTATTTCGACGACGGAAAAACGACGATGGCCGAGGGACTGGAGAATGTCACCCGCTATCCGTATCTCTTCGCCGAACTGCTGCGTCGCAAGTATTCCGACGACGACATCCGCAAGGCCGCTGGCCGCAATCACCTGCGCGCCATGCGCCAGATGGAGCGGGTGGCGGCGGAACTGCAGAAAACAGAAGGACCGCTGGTGACGGAAGGCAAGAAAGTCCGGTAACTGGCTTGCCCGTCAATTCTGGTCCGGGGAGATGGAATCTCGGGCCGGTGCCGCGTTAGCCCCTTGCATTGACTCCACCCCCCGACTCGCGTACCGTGTTCGCCGGTAAAGATGGAGGACTCCCATGCCACACTATGTGACCCTCGTCCATTACACCCACCAGGGAATTTCCAAAATCAAGGACAGCCCCGCGCGCCTCGATGCGGCCAAGAAAGCTGCCGAAGCCGAAGGTGGAAAGATTCAGTCTTGGTACCTCACCATGGGCCAGTACGATGCCGTTTTGATCGCCGAGTTTCCCAACGATGAGGCGTGTGCCAAGTTCACCCTATCCGCCGGCGCACTCGGAAACATCTCGACGGAGACTTTGAAGGCGTTCACCGAGGCAGAGTATCGCAAGATCATCGGCTCGCTGCGCTGAGTGGTGCGAACGATCAAGACCGAGGCCGCCCGAGGTTTAGGCGGCCTTACTTTTGTACTCGGTTTTCTGACGCTCCTATCGAACTATCGGTTAAGGATCGCGGTGTTGTCGGGCCTGTACTGGCTTCGCGAGCGAGGTGATTAGATTCCTAACCCGCAGAGGTGAAAAATGACTCGATGGTCTTGTCATTCTTTGGGTTTGACGCTCACCGTTTCATTGGTTTTGACGTTACCCTTGCCCGCGCAACAAAACCAAGCAGCAAAAACGGAGGGCGATTTCACCGTCAAGAATTTCAAGTTCCGGTCGGGAGAATCGCTTCCTGAATTGCGGCTTCACTACACGACTTTGGGGAAGCCAGCGCACGACGCGCAGGGTAGGGTTACAAATGCGGTGCTGATTCTTCACGGCACAGGTGGGTCTGGTGGGCAATTCTTGCAGCCGCAATTCGCCGGAGAGCTCTTCGGCCCCGGGCAACTCTTGGACACGAGCCGCTACTTCATCATTCTTCCTGACGGCATCGGTCACGGGAAATCGTCGAAGCCGAGCGACGGCTTGCACGCGCATTTCCCTCAATACGATTACGACGACATGGTTCTGGCTCAATACCAAATGTTGACGGTAGGCCTCAGTGTGAATCACTTGCGGCTCATCCTAGGCACGTCCATGGGTTGCATGCAGTCTTTCGTCTGGGGCGAAGTGTATCCAGACTTCATGGATGCGCTGATGCCGCTGGCATGCTTGCCCGTGCAGATCGCCGGACGCAACCGGATTATGCGGAAGTTGCAGATGGACGCCATCCGCAATGATCCGGATTGGAAAGGGGGGGACTACGCGACGGAGCCGCAGCAGGCTTTGCGCACCGTGCTTAGTCTCCAGTTGCTTTCGGGTACTCCACCCCTCATTCTGCAAGAAAATTCTCCGACGCGTGACGCGGCCGACAAATTCGTAGACGATTACATCAAGTCGCGTCTGGGGAAGCTCGATGCCAACGATCTCTTGTATCGGGTGAATGCATCCCGGAATTACGATCCGTCCCCCCAGCTCGAAAAAATCAAGGCGCCGCTGATGTGGATTAATTCCGCCGACGATTTCATCAACCCACCAGAGCTGGGCATCGCGGAGCGCGAGGTGAACAGCATCAGGAACGCGCGATTCGTGCTGATCCCGGCGAGCGAGCAAACCCACGGACACGGAACGCACACGTGGGCGGCGATCTGGAAGCAGTATTTGGCCGAGCTGCTCGAGAAATCAAGGCATTGATGATTTATCGTGAGCGAACAGAGCTTCGTCATACTACAGGGCTCCTTTCGACGATAGATAATCAGCCGTTTGCACTCATTGAGGTTCGGAGGAAAGCGATTGCTTCTGTTCTCTCCTACCGGATCGGTCCTTGCGACAGGAAATCGATGACCCCGCCTCCAGGTTCGGCCGGCCCAAACGGATTCGTTCCCACAGCCAGATCCAGCTTCGAAAGATCCAGCACCTCCGTCCCTAGCGGATGAATGTCGCCATACGCAATTGCCTGCTTGAACCCAGCGACGTCCTGCGCGGTCAGCACGCCACCCTTGATTTGCAGCTCGTGAATGCGGTCGGTCACCGCCCCAAAAAACTTGGCCTCACGCTGCGCGTGCGACGAGCCCCCTTCGAATGCCCCCACCACGCTACCCAGATCGCCCTTGAACAACGCCTTCTGCGCTTCATAGCCTTGCTCGATCGCGTGTCCGGCGAACTTCATCAGCCGCTTTCCTTCGCCCGTGCCCGCCAGGAAATCGAGCGCGAACTTCACCGGCACGCCGAAGATCGAACTCAGCGCGGTCTCCGCCGCTTGCAGCGACATTTGCCCGAACACCTGCTCGCGCTGCGCAGGAGAACTCCCGCGGAGCCCCAGCAACTGTTCTGCGGTATTAATCTCGTTGGCCGGGAGGCCAGGCAAAGGAGGGACGTTCCCCGAAGTAGGGCCCGGAAGGTTTCCCGAGGCAAGCTCCTTCATCTCCTCTTGGATCTCAGCTTTAGCCTCGGCCTGGGTCTCCCCCTCGACGTTCGATATCCGCGATTCGGGGTCTATTTTCATGGCAGTCCCCTGCATTGGAGTTATCGGCGGAGTGGGCGGCTTCGTTGCGCATGATCGGCTTCGAGGAGCACGAATCTCCCTGAAAGCACTAGACTTAAAGCATGTCACCCGGTCCACTGGTCGCCATCGATCACGTACAACTGGCTATGCCGGCCGGAGGCGAAGCCCAAGCACGGCGCTTCTTCCTCGATTTGCTCGGCATGCAGGAAATCCCCAAGCCCACCGAACTCACCAAGCGGGGCGGCTGCTGGTTTGTCAGTGGAGATGTGCAGATTCACCTCGGAGTCGAAGCCGACTTCCGTCCGGCGAAGAAAGCTTACCCCGCGTTTCGCTGCTCTGAGTATTCTGCCCTGCTCGACCATCTGCGAAATCACGGCATCGAAGTCGCGGAAGCGAAAGACATTCCCGGAGTGACTCGATGCCACATCTTCGATCCCTTCGGGAATCGTGTTGAGCTGATTTCGGCCTGATCGCTGAGTTTGGCTACAATCCCGGCATGGGTCTTGTTCTAGCCTCGGCGTCCCCTCGCCGCCAGGAATTGCTCAGGGCGGCGGGAATCGCAATCACTGTTCAACCCACCAACATCCCCGAGACCCCTAAGGACGGCGAGGCCCCCACAGCATTCGCCGAACGACTCGCCCGCGAAAAGGCCTGGGCCGTCTTCAAGGACCGCCCGAATGACCTCGTCCTCGGTGCCGATACAGTCGTGGTCGTCGGCAGCGAGATTCTCGGCAAGCCTAGTGACGCTGCCGACGCCGCTCGAATGCTGCGGCTCCTCTCGGGGCGAAAGCACCAGGTAACAACTGGGGTCTGCCTGATGGGGTCGCGCACTCCTCAGTCACAACCTGAGAACGCGAAAACCCAAAGTCCTCTGGGAGACACCCGTTCCGAAACTACCCTGGTGACGATGACAGAAATCTCCGACGACGAGATCCGCTCCTACATCGAGAGCGGTGAGCCCATGGACAAGGCAGGCGCCTACGCCATCCAGGGAATCGCTTCTCGCTGGATCCCTCGCATCGACGGGGATTATTCCAATGTGGTGGGGTTACCGGTCGCGCTGGTTTATCGCATGCTCATCGAGCATGGGGGACTGTAGGAACTCTCGTTCACAAGGAATGCCCGAGATCGCGGAAGGGCGCTCTCGCTCTTGCGGGAAGGAACTTACGACTTCTTCTCAGAGTCTTGCTGCTCGCCGTCCTTGACCGCGGACTTGAAGTTGCGAATGCCCTCGCCCAGCCCCTTGCCCAGATCCGCAAGTTTGCTGGGACCAAAGATCAGCAAGGCAACTGCAAGGATCAGCAGGATTTCCGGCAAACCTAATTTGCCCGGCATATACCGCCTCCATTGGGCTTCCCTTCGGATGGCGGGAACCGCACACGCCTCAGAGTTTCCCTGAGGGAAGTGTAGGCCTGTTTCGGCGGGGAGTCAAAGAACAGTCCTCGGTCGTTGGTCGTCGGCAAGAACACCCGCCGGAAGGGCTCTTTGGGCATTCGCCCCTCATGACCAAACGCCGTCTAACAGTTCAAGCGCACATAACCCGGCGGGCCGCTCGCGCTCCTCGGTCGAGAATGATCCCCGGCGTTCGATCACTCCCACGGGTGAAAACTGCCGGGTTTGGCCGATGACCGACGACCGATAGCCGACGACCCGTTTCACGCGCTTTCTATCAACCCCGCAACCAGCGCCGCCCGGCGCGGAAGTTCTGCAACCGTGATGAACTCGTGGATCGCGTGTGCCCCGTCGCCGACGCCGCCCAGCCCATCCAGGGTTGGAATTCCCAGCCCGGCGGTGAAGTTTCCGTCCGACCCGCCACCGACGGCGGCCTCCCCGAGCTTCCAGTGCAGTTCGTGCGCAATTTGCGTCGCCGTGTGATAGAGCCCCACCACGCCCGAGTTCCGTTCCATGGGCGGGCGGTTGACCCCGCCACTGATTTCCAGTTTGCATCTGCGGTTGAACGGTTTCAGAGAACGCAGCTTCTTGTCGATCACAGCCGCGTCTTTCATCCGGGCGACCCGGACATCAATCGTAGCGGTCGCTTCCGCCGCCACAACGTTCACTCGTGTCCCGCCCTGCGCCAGTCCGACGTTGAGCGTCAGTCCGCGTTTGACGTCGACCAGTTTCTGGATCGCGACAATCTGGTGCGCGAGTTCCAGGATCGCACTCTGCCCTTTTTCGAAGTCGAGGCCCGAGTGTGAGGCCACACCCTTGATTTTGAGCGAGTACTCCCCAACTCCCTTGCGCGCAGTCTTTACCTTGCCTTTCAAGCCATACGAAGGCTCGAGCACCAGCACGGCGGCAGACTGCTTGGCCAGCGACTCCGTGATCTGGCGGGAACTCTCGCTTCCCACTTCCTCGTCTGACACCAGCAAGACTGTCACCGGCCGCGGCAATTGCCCCTGCAACGATTTCAGCCCCCGGATGGCAAACAGCATCAGGCCAATGCCCGACTTCATGTCGAGCGCCCCCGGGCCCCACAGCCGGCCGTTGCTCACCTTACACGGCATGTTTGCGAGGGTACCGAGCGGATATACCGTGTCGTAGTGGCCTAGCAGCAGCACCGGTTTCTGCTGCGTTTCGCCGGGAAAATCTACTTGCAGGTGATTGCCGAAATCCGAGACGCGATGAAATTGCGCGCGTCCCCCAATGGCGGCAAATTCTTCGGCGGCGAATGCGCTGCAGCGGTCGACCGCCTGCTTGTTATCGCTGGGCGACTCGATTTCGACCAGGCGGCGAATCATGTCCACCATCTGCTCGCGGTGTTCCTCAAAATACCGGAGGCGAGCCTGAGCGGGCCGCGCAGAGGGTGGACGGTGGTTGGAGTGGTGGGATTGTCGGCTGGTCATGCGTACAGTTCAATACTCCCGATCAGGACCGTTTGACGGTCGCAAACGCGTCGTACAGTATAATCTTCGGGCCAAACCAGTCCAGCGATGACCGACACTACGCACGCGGAAACTGCCGCGCCTACGACCGCCAAGACCACCATGGATATCCATGAAATCCAGCGGATTCTGCCCCACCGCTACCCCTTTCTCCTGATCGACCGGATCGTCGACTTAACCCCGCGCGAGCGCATCGTAGCCATCAAAAACGTTACCATCAATGAGCCCTATTTCCAGGGTCACTTCCCGAATCTCCCCATCATGCCCGGGGTCCTGATCGTGGAGGCTATTGCCCAGGCGGGCGGCGCACTGCTGCTTACCGAAGTCGAAGACCGGGACGACAAGCTCATGGTCTTTACCGGGATCGAACGCGCCCGCTTCCGCCGCCCGGTGGTGCCCGGGGACCAGGTGCGCATCGAGGTCGACGTCAAGTCCTGGCGCATGAACGCAGTCCGGATGGAAGGGAGAGCATTCGTCGGCGAAAAACGTGTGGCCGAGGCCACCGTTACCTGCCAATTGATCGAGCGTGCGGCTTCGCGGAGAAGTGCCGAAGCGCCCCTTCCGGCCGAGGAAAGCTAGCTTGCATCAGAGCACTGCTGCCTCGCGCATGAGCATTCATCCCACCGCCATCATCGACTCGGGCGCGAAACTTCACCCGAGTTGCAAAGTCGGGCCGTACTGTACGATCGGCGCCGATGTGGAACTGGGCGAGGGCTGCGAACTGATCTCCCACGTAGTGATGGCTGGCCCCACGAAGATCGGAACCCACAACCGCTTCTTCCCCTTCAGTTCGATTGGACTCGCCCCCCAGGACCTCACCTACGCTGGCGAGCCGACCCGCTTGGAGATAGGCGATCACAACACGATCCGCGAATTTGTCACTATCAACCGTGGCACCGTGAAAGGCGGCGGCCTGACCCGGGTCGGCAACCATGTGCTGGTGATGGCCTACACACACATTGCCCATGACTGCCGTATCGGCGACCACGTCATCCTGGCCAACGCCGCCACCCTCGGGGGACACGTCACCGTCGAGGATTGGGCGCAGGTGGGCGCCCTCTGCCCCGTGCACCACTTCGTGCGCATCGGCACCCATGCCTTCGTCGGCGGCGGCACCACCATTACGCAAGACGTGCTGCCATTCTCCAAGACCTCCGCCGAGCGCGGCACCCGTGCTTACGGAATGAACTCGGTTGGCCTTCAACGCCGTGGTTTCAGCAAGGAGCGTATCCATCGAATTCATCATGCCTACAAGGTGCTGCTGGCCTCGAAACTGAACACGTCCCAAGCGCTGGAGAAACTGAAATCCGAAGGCGATCCCGGAGAAGACGTTGCGCTGCTGATTCGCTTCGTTGAGGCGTCGGAACGGGGAGTGATCAAGTAGCTGGTGGCTTGCCGCGGATAGCTCGCGGCTTTTCAGAATTGCATCCGGACCGAGTGCTAGACTTTCGCACGAGTGAACTCTCCGAAACAGAAACTCGGCCTTATTGCCGGAAATGGAAAGTTTCCTTTTCTCGTGCTCGATGCAGCTCACGCCCAAGGATACGACGTCGTCGTAGCCGCAATTAAAGAAGAAACCTTCCCCGAAATCGAAAGCCGCGGGGCCGCCTCCGTCCACTGGCTCTCCCTCGGGGAACTCTCCCGTTTGATCGAGACATTCCAGCGTGAAGGTGTCCACCGCGCCGTCATGGCCGGACAGGTCAAGCACAAGCAGATCTTCTCCAGCATCAAACCCGATTGGCGGCTCGCCAAGATCTTGCTCTCACTCGGCATGCGCAACACTGATTCTCTGCTCGGCGCAGTGGCCAAGGTCCTGGCCGATGAAGGTATCGCCCTCGAAAACTCGACGTCTCTGCTCGAGCCACTGCTAGCCAAGCAGGGCGTCCTGACAAAGCGTCGACCAACGGACGAAGAACTGAAGAACATCGCCTACGGCCGCGCCGTTGCCCGTCACCTGGCGCAGTACGATATCGGACAGACCGTAGCCATCGCCGAATCCGCCTGCGTAGCCGCCGAAGCCATGGAGGGCACGGACGCGACCATCGAGCGCGCCGGGCACCTCATGCGTTCGCTCGAAGGCAACGCCTCCACCTTAAGCCGCGCCCTGACCGTAGTGAAAATCGCCAAACCGAATCAGGACATGCGCTTCGACGTCCCGGTCATCGGTGTGAAAACCGTCGAAGTCATGCAACGAGCCGGCGCCTCGTGCCTGGCGATCGACGCTGGCCGATGCCTTCTGCTCGATGGAGACGCTATCCTCGGGGCCGCCGACAGCGTCCAAATCACCATCGTCGCCGAATAGAAGGCAGCGCCAGCGTCCCGCCGGCAGTCGCGAGAGCCAGCCCTGAGCTCGTCGCAGGGGCGTCCTCGCCCTCGCAGCCCAAGAAAAGAAGAGGAAACCATCCATGACCGATTCCGACCGCATCGCCCAGCAACTCGAGAACGCCTTCGACGGCGGAGCCTGGCACGGCCCCGCGCTCCTTGAACTCCTCGCCGGAGTCGACGCCCAAACCGCCGCTGCCCACCCCGTACCCGGAGCCCACAGCATATGGGAGCTGGTGCTCCACATCGCGGCCTGGGACGATGCTGTCAACCGCCGCATCGTCTTTCGAAAGGCCCTGCAGTTGAAGATGCGCCAGAACTTTCCGCCGGTCACCGACAAAAGGCCCGCGGCCTGGAAGAAAGCGCTGACCCACCTAAAGAGGACCCATTCCGAGTTGCTCAGAACCGTGCGAGGACTGTCTGACAAACGCCTGCGCGAACGCGTCCCGGGCAAACGCTACGACATCGCCTTCATGCTCCACGGAGTTACTCAGCACGAGCTGTACCATGCCGGCCAGATCGCCCTCCTGAAGAAGTCTCGTGGTAAACCGTAAAACAACGGTTTGTAACCAAGGCTACCAGGCAAGAACCCGGTGTGCAGTCGTATCGCTCCCTAGGTACAATCGGCAACCGGCGGCCACTGCCGCTTTGGACCTCCCCTGGACTCCAACAGCACCGTCAATGTAGCCGTGATCGGAGTGGGCGCCTTCGGACGTAACCACGCCCGCGTCTACAAGCAACTGGAGAAGGCGGGTGAACCAGTCCGGCTTGTTGGTGTCGTCGACCCCGACCTGCTGCGCGCCGATTCTACTGCCCACGAATTCGGATGCCGCTCCTTCGGGTCCCTAGAGCAACTGCTCACCACCCACAGCGAAGTCCAGGCCGCATCCGTCTCCGTCCCTACCGTGCATCACAAAGCCACTGCGATCGCGCTGATGGAAGCCGGTGTCGACCTCCTCATCGAGAAGCCCCTCGCCACCACGCTGCCCGAAGCCGACGAATTGATCGCCGCCGCCCATAAGCATCAGCGGATCGCGCAAGTTGGCCATCTGGAAAGATTCAACCCCGCCGTCCGAGCCACGGTTCCGCTACTTACACAACCCATGTTCTTCGAGGTCCACCGCCTCAGCGTCTTCACGCCGCGCGCGCTCGATGTCGACGTGGTACTGGACCTGATGATCCACGATCTCGACATTGTTCTTTCTTTCGTGAACTCCCCGGTGCAAGAAGTCCGGGCCGTAGGCTTGCCCATACTTTCCGGCAAGACCGACATCGCCAACGTGCGCCTCGAATTCGCATCCGGCTGCGTCGCCAACTTCACCGCCAGCCGTGTCTCGACTGAGCGCATCCGCAAACTGCGCTTCTTCCAGCCCCGCCAGTACATCTCCATCGATTACGGGCGCCAGGATGTGCTCGTCTTCACGGTTGGCATCCAAGGCCCCGGCGCCACTCCCTCTGTCAACCCGCAGATCGCGATGGCCAAACCCCTGGTCGAGCCCGGAGAACCCCTGCTGGCCGAGTTGCGCTCCTTCCTCGACGCCGTCCGCCGCCGCACCACGCCGCTCGTCAGTCTCGAAGACGGCCGTCGCGCCCTGTCCCTCGCTCTCGAAATCGTCGCCGATATCCAAAAGCACGGCGTCCGCATCAATCTCGACAAGCTAACACGATCTTGATGCCCTCAAACCCGAGGCTGCCCCATCCTTCGCGCGTCCTTTGCTGGACGGGGAGACTCCACCTGATCCAGATCCCCAGTCCAGCCAGCCGGAAATGTTACATTTAAAGTTCATGTCTGCTCCCCACTCCCGCTTCGTGCGCGCCTGCAAAGCGCAGCCCGTCGACCGCACGCCGGTCTGGTTCATGCGGCAGGCAGGCCGTTACATGGCCGAATATCGCGCTGTCCGCAAGAAACATAGCCTGATCGAGATCTGCAAGAAGCCTGAGCTGGCTGCCGAAGTCACCATCACGGCTGCCGAGGCCCTCGGGGTCGATGCCGCGATCATCTTCGCTGACCTGCTGCTTCCCCTCGAAGTCATGGGTTTGCCATTCCGCTTCGAGGCCGGCGAAGGTCCCGTCATCGAGAGGCCCGTTCGCGACAAAAACGACGTCGCCCGCCTGCGCACCGATCGCGCCGCCGACCTCGGCTATGTTGCCGAGGCGGTCCGCCAAGTCTGCAAGCATTTTGGGGACCGGCTGCCCATGATTGGCTTCTGCGGCGCTCCCTTCACCCTCGCCAGCTACATGATCGAAGGTGGAGGCTCGCGCAATTACGTCCAGACAAAAAAGATGATGTACTCCGAACCCGGGGCCTGGAACGAGCTCATGTCGAAGCTCGTCGCGGTCACCAGCGAGTACGCCGCCGAACAGGTCCGAGCCGGCGCCGACACCATCCAGATTTTCGACAGCTGGGTCGGCTGCCTGAGCGTCGAAGATTACCGCCGCTACGTCCTCGCCCATGTCACCGATCTCGTCAAGCGTCTACAGAGAACCGGCGCGCCGATCATTTACTTCGGTACTGACAGCGCCACCCTGCTCCCCTCGATGAAAGAAACCGGTGCGGAGGTCGTTGGCCTCGACTGGCGCATCCTCCTCGACGAGGGCTGGAAGCGGGTGGGATTTCAGGGCGCGGTGCAGGGAAATCTAGATCCAGTGGTCCTTTTTGCCGACTGGAAAGAGATCGAACCACGTGCGAACGATGTGCTCCGCCGAGCCGCCGGCCGACCCGGACACATCTTCAACCTCGGTCACGGTATCTTGCCCGAGACCCCGGTCAATAACGTAAAGCGCCTCTGTCAATACGTGCAGGGATGGAGAGCGAATCATTGACCGCCACGCACGCCGAGATCACCGAGCATCCTCCCCGCTGCCTGCGAGATTCATGAAATCCAGACCTCGGGGATTGTCATTCCGACTCCGGGCTAAGCGAAGGCGGAGGAATCTGTAAACAATGGTCGCCGCCCAAAATTTCGCCGTTCTCCTCCTCGCTCACGGCACCGCCGATTCGATCGACGACATTCCCGAATTCCTCAACCATGTCACTGGCGGGCGCGGCGTGCCCCCACAGGTCATCGAAGAAGTCAAACACCGCTATTCGCTGATCGGCCATTCCCCTATGAACGAGATCACAGCTCGTCAGGGCGAACTACTCTCTCGCGAGTTGCGCTTGCCTGTCTACGTCGGCATGCGCAACTGGAAACCGCTCATTCCGGATGTCGTGAGTAAAATGGCGTTAGACGCCGTCACACGGGCAGTGGCGATTTGCCTGGCACCTCAAAACTCGCGCACCAGTGTCGGGCTCTACCGAAAGGCCGCTCACGGCGAGTCGGGTCCTCCCTTCACGCTTGAATTCGTGGAATCCTGGCACGACCACCCTCTGCTCATCCAAGCATTCACCGAGAAGCTGCGTGCCGGGTGGGTCGCAGCCTGTGCCGAAGCCGGAGCCAAGCTCCCCGTCATCTTCACGGCGCATAGTGTCCCCGCACGCACCATCGCCGAAGGCGATCCCTACGAGACCCAAGCGCGCGAAACCGCTGCGCTCGTTGCCAGGAGTGCCGGCCTTAAAGACACCGACTGGACTTTCGCCTTCCAGAGTCAAGGCATGTCAGGCGGGGCATGGCTCGGGCCGACCGTGGAAGACACGATCCTGAGCTTGAAGAACGCAGGTCACCCAGGAGTGTTCGTGCAGCCCATCGGATTCCTGTGCGACCACGTCGAAGTGCTTTACGATATTGACATCGGCTTTAAAGAATTCGCACAGCAGCAAGGGATGCGGCTGTGGCGCGCAGGGTCACTGAACGACTCCCCGCCGCTGATCGCAGCCCTGGCCGATATCGCGCGCAATGCAGGCAAGAGGGGCAGTTAATCTGTCTGCCGGCTGTCGCCGACCTTAACAGTTGGTTTGCCCGTAGCTGGTAGCTAGCAGCTAGTAGCGCTTTGCTGCCAGCCCGCCAGCTACCAGCCATCAGCCGTTCCTATGAAACGCATCGCCATCATCGGCGGCGGCATCTCCGGCCTCTCGGCCGTGTACGCCCTCGAAGAAAAGCGCCGCGCCGGGGCTGACGTCGAGTACCTCCTCTACGAATCCAGCGCGCGTTTGGGCGGTGTGCTGGTCACCGACCGCGTCGACGGTTGTATCCTCGAAGCAGGCGCCGACTCCTTCCTCACCGAAAAGCCCTGGGCCATCGATCTCTGCAAAAAGCTCGGCCTCGGCGACCAACTCATCGGCTCCAATGACGCCGACCGCAAAACTTACATTCTCGTCCACGGCAAGCTGGTCGAAATCCCCGACGGCCTGATGTTCATGGTCCCCACCAAGCTCGCGCCCACGGTGCTCTCGCCGCTGTTTTCCTGGGGCACCAAGCTGCGCATGGCGCGGGAGTGGTTCCATCCGCCGCACCAGGCCAACCGCGACGAAACTGTGGCTGCCTTCGTCGAGCGCCACTACGGCCCCGAGATGGTCGACCGCCTCGCCGATCCGCTGCTGTCCGGAGTCTACGGCGGAGAAGCTTCGCAGCTAAGCGTTCGCGCCGTGCTTCCCCGCTTCGCCGATATGGAAGCCAAGCACGGCAGCCTCGGTCGTGCCATGTTGTCCGCTCGTGTCGCGATGGCCAAGAGTGCCAAAGGACCTGCCCGCCCGCTCTTCACTTCCCTGAAAGACGGCATGCAGCAGATGATCGACGCGCTCGTCGCCGTGCTCGATCGCGCATCGTTGCAGACGAGCACGCCGGTCCAGTCCGTATCGCTTGAAGGCGGAGGCTGGGTCGTCTCCGCCGGACTCGACACTGACCAGTTCGACGCGGTCATCCTCGCCCTGCCCACCCGCGCCGCCGCTGCCATCCTCCAGCGATGCGGCCCCGAACTCTCCAGCGAACTGGCCAGCATCGACTACAGCTCGTCCGTCACCGTCGCGCTCGGCTATGACCAGCAAGTCCGCGCCTCGCTGCCTCCCGGCTTCGGCTTCCTCGTCCCGCGCAGCGAAGGTAAGCGGATGCTGGCCGCCACCTTCGTCCACAACAAATTCCCCCACCGCGCCCCCGCCAATCGCGCCATCATCCGCTGCTTCCTCGGCGGGGCCCGCGGAGAGCAGATGCTGTCCCTCTCGGAAGAAGAAATCCTGCGTATCGTGCGCGAAGAACTCGACCGGATCCTTCACCTCAAAGCCGAACCGCTCTTCGCCCGCGTTTTCAAATGGAGAGGCGCCATGGCCCAGTACGGCGTCGGCCACCTCGAACGCATCGAACGCATCGCCAAGTTGCGACAAAAACTCCCTGGCCTGGCCCTCGCCGGAAACGGCTTCACCGGAATCGGCGTGCCCGACTGCGTGCGCTCGGGAACGGCAGCAGTGGAGGAGATGTTGAAAAACTTAGGGGTTGGTGAAAGTGTCAGACCTTAAGCACAAGGCGCTAGTTAAGCTCGCGAGACAAACTCCAGATCCTCGTACTCTTCCAGTTGGTCCGCTGGAATGAAGGTACGTCCTGAGACTGCGGGATCAAGAACCATCACTCCGCCCCCGAATTCCCTGATATGCCAGTCGGCTCCAGCACCGCTCGCATCATCCGCCACCAACACAATTTGTGCGGGATTCCCGTGAAACCGGACGTGATCACCCTTCCTTATTTCTTCGCCAGAATGATACCTCAGGAGCAGTGCCATGCGATTACCAGCGTAATCGACCAATGAGCTTCGCAACAACTTCCCCCCTCCCGGTGTTTATACAATCGACCCACGCTCTGGGGGAACTTATGCGCCTGTCCGTTTTAATCGCATTCTTCACGCTTACTCTGGCCGCCACCCTGGGCTTCGGCCAGCAGAACCAGAGCACCCACTCCATGCCCGGCATGGATATGTCGTCCCACGACATGTCCCCCCACGACTCCGCTCCCACCTCTGGCATGAATGACATGCCCGGCATGGACGCCGAGATCAGCGCCCCGGCCATGCACTCCATGGAAGGCCATCCCATGGACATGGGCCCGCACATGAAGATGACGGCGCTGCGCGATCCCAAGCCCGGCGACGAAGAGCGCGCCCGGAAAGTCGTCGAGGCCGCGCGCCAGGTCTCCGAAAAATACAAGGACTACCACACGGCCCTGGCCGACGGTTTCAAGATCTTCCTGCCCAGTGTCCCGCAGAAGATGTACCACTTCACCAACTACAAGTACGCCTTCGAAGCCGCCTTCACATTCAACCCCGACCGCCCGACCTCGCTGCTCTACGAAAAGCACCGCGACGACTACAAGCTGGTCGGCGTCATGTACACCGCGCCCAAGCGCTACAACGAAGACGACCTCGACAAGCGCATCCCGCTCTCCATCGCCCAGTGGCACGAGCACGTAAACCTGTGCATGCCGCCCGCCGGTCGCAAGCAGGAAGCCCTCGGACCGAAGTTCGGACTGCACGGCTCAATCGCCACCAAAGAAGAATGCGACGCCAATGGAGGCACTTTCCATCCGCTGGTCTTCAACTGGATGGTGCACCTCTACCCGCTGGAAAAAACCCAAGCCGAGATCTGGGACGTAGGCCGTCAGGCCCACAAACACGCCGACTGATCGCCGATCTCGTTCCTGTCAACCCGAGCGAAGTGAGGCGGTAGCCGAACGAAGTCGAGGGACCTTGCGTTTCGACGGCATCGAAACAGCGGCGGTAACCACTCTATCCCTCAAACACAAACCGGTCGCTCACCATAAAATTCAAAATCGAGCAGGCCGCAATCGTCAGGATGTTGGCCGCGAAATAGTTCAAGTGCGCCTCCCCGACCAGCACCCGCATCGCCAGCACATTTCCCAGAATCGAAAACAACCCCGTCGTGCAGTTGAATTTCAAGAAGCGCAACCATGGATTCCCCGTACCCCGATCCCGCCACGTGAAGCGCTCGTGCCAGAGATAGTTGTGCACCACTGCCGCTTCCACCGCCAACGCCGTCGCCAGCAGATAATCCAACTTGAGAACAGACCTCAGGATCCCCAGTGCTACCAACTGCACCACAATTCCGGCCGCGCCGACAGCATTGAACTTCAGCCAGCGCGCGCCAGTCGCCGTGACTGATCGAGTGCTCATCGAATCCGCTCTTCGCAGTACAACCGGTACCCGTTCTTCGCGGTGAAGTACACAACCATCAAACTCATCCCTGCCAGCCCGATCACGCCTCCAATATCAAACAGCTGGCAGTGGTGGCGCAGAACCACCGCCCATTTCAGCAACGCCAGGTTCCCCATCGCCAGCAGTAGCCGCAACTCCGTTGGCCCAAACCTCCAAAACGAAAGATGGAATTCCCCGAGCGTGTAGGTCGCCAGGTACGACTGAATCGACAGCACCAGGAACGCCACCAGCAAGCCCATCGCGATCCACGGATGCATGTACCCCGAAACCGCCAGTCCTCCCATCATGGCGACGGCGCCAAAGCTGTCGACCATGTGATCCACGTAGAATCCGTACCGCGGTCGCTGCTGTTGCCGCACGCGTGCCAACGTGCCGTCCAGACTGTCGCCCAGCCAGTTCAGGGCCAGGCAAGCAATCACCACGAGCAGATAAAATCGGTTCCACCGCGACAGCGCATAAAAAGTTCCCGCCCCTACCTGCGCACCAAATCCCAGCGCCGTCAGATGATCGGAGTTGATCCAGCCCGGCGTGCGCTCCGCCATCCAGATGAGTGCCCTCTTCTCGATCCCGGCCGAAAAGCCGGCTTGAATGCGGCGCTCCCCGCGACGGTGACCCAGATTCGCGTGCGTTCTGTGGACCCTAACCTGGAAAGGGGGGCCACCCGTTCCGAGCTTTCGGATGTCTGCCAGAACTCCGGGGTTCGTTTGCTCGCAATACTCAACCAGCGGACTTGCCATGGCGATTGCCTCCCTGCTCGAGCGCCAATTTGCGCCCATTAAGGCAGCCCGGCAATGCACGGCCGGTAAAGCCACGCACAAGCTTGAATCATCAGGTAAGTTGTTGGAAGGAAGTATGATCCGTGAAGTTCTAAATCGCCGCTTGACACCCGATTCTCCTGGTTTGGAGGGCCCGAAGTCGGGGTTCAAGGCTCCATCGTCGCCGCCTTGCCGAGCGGCTTCTCGGGAGCCGCCACCGCAAGAGCTTTTTTCCGCCGCAATGCCTGAGGCAAGTCCGAGCGCAGCAGCCACAGCCCCGCCGCCACCGCTCCCGCCCAGGTGATCGAACTCAACCCCAGGGACTCGAGGTCCGCTGTCCGGCTCCCCCCCAGGAACACCATCCGTGACACCTGCCAGGCAAGTCCACCAGCGCAACCCGCAATGACCACCGACTTCCCCAACTCCAGCCACGGAAAATTCCCCAGTCCGACCAGTTTCCGCCGATCTAGCAGCACCGCCGCCACTACCGTGTTGGCCACAATGCCAACGTCCGAAGCAATCGCCAGACCCGTGACGGACAGGGCATGAAACAGCGCCCGATAAACCACCAGCGACGCAATCGTCACCAGCGTGCAAGCCATCATCGGAGTGAGCGTGTCGCCGGCCGCATAAAACGCCCGCGCGTACAAAGCCTGCGCGGACCAGAATGCCAGCGAAAGGGAAAACCAGAAAAAGTAGATCGCCGTCTCCTGCGAATCGTGGAACGAGAAATGTCCTCGCCGATAGACGAGATCAATGAGCGGCAGCGCCGTCACCATCATCAAGGCCGACGCCAGGAACGACAGCGCCGTAATCCGGTACACCGAGCCGTTCACCGTCTCGGCAAACTCGCGCGATTTCTTCTCACCAAACAGCTTCGCGAAGAAGGGCAGCGACGCCTGCCCCACCGCTTGCCCCAGCACGGCAATGGGAACTGCGAACAAGCGCTTCGCGTAATTCAAGCGCGCAATGTCCCCGATCCCGCTCGACGCGAAATACCGCAAGATCCAGTCGTCCGCGGTCACCAGCGACACACCCAGCATCAGCGGAATTGACATCCGCACCCACTCGCGAAACGCCGGGTTGCTGATGTCAAACGAGGGCCGATAGCCGGTTCCCACCCGCGCCGTCCCAATCGCATTCATCAGAAACGGGCCGATCACCGCCCCGAGCAGTGCCCCATATGCCAGCGACGCGATCCCCAACTGCTTCCCTGCGATCACGCCGCCCAGAATAATGAACACGTTGTAGAGCAGTGGCCCCAGGCTCGGAAACAGGAACATGCGATGCGAGAGCAGCACCGCCCCGACCACTCCGCCGACATAAAAGAAGATCTGCGCCGGCAGCAGAACGCGCGTCAGGTACACGCACAGCTTCATCTGCTCGGGCGAGAAGCCGTGAAACATCCAGCCGACAAACTGAGGGGTGAAAATCTCGGCGGCCACCGTTCCCGCCAGAAAGACGGTGGTCATCACCGTGATGATCACGGAAAAAGTTTTCTCGGCGTCGGCCTGGCGTTTCTCCGCCATAAACCGCGTGTAAATCGAGATGAACGTGATCGATGCCGTCCCGCCCGCCAGAATGTAGTTCAGCCAATCGGGCAAGGTGAAGGCTGCTACATAAGCATCCGTCTGGCCACCCGCCCCGAACGCATAAGCAATGTAGGCCTCGCGCAGATAGCCGATCACCCGCGACAGCATGATCGTGCCCATCAGCAGCATCGTGGCCGAAAATGCCGTGTGCTGGTGCGAAGGCCGCAGGTTGCGCAGGATTCGGGAAAGCATGGGGTTTGGGACTTGTTCAGCCTATCAAAATCACCTGCCGATCGCGCCTCTCGCGAGCATAGACAGACCCGTTGGTAACGACTCGCCGCGGCTTCCGATTCTGGGCACGCTCTGTGGTTCCGCGCCATTAACCGGTGCTCAGCGCTTCAGCCCGGCATAGAATCGAACCAGATATCCTGAACCGCCTTCGCCTGCGCCCGTCCTGGCGGTTCTGTGGAGGGTACGATGCAACGCGCTACTCTCTCTGTCCTTTGCCTGCTGTTCGCGTCGGCCATCACTTTGCGAGCGCAAGAGACTCCCGACTGGTCACAGCGGGACTTCGCCGCGCCGGCCGCTGATGTTTATGCGGCTTCGATAAAGTCGATCCAACAACAACATCACGAGATTAAGTCGACGGACGACGTCCACCATTCTGTCGACTTCCATGTCGGCACGACCGCCTGGTCCTGGGGTTACAACATGACCCTCGCCGTGTCGTCGATCGATGACACGCATACTCGCGTCACCATTGGGATTTCACGGTCCGGCGGAAAAGCGGTTTCCTGGGGATCTGGAAAGAAAGAGGTGCAGAAAATCTTCACTGGGATCGATAAGCAACTCGGTGGGACCGCCGAAAAGAAATAGATAGAAGCCTCGCGCAGCCTGCTTAACGTGCCTTCCCCGCGGCCGCTACGTTGACCTTCGGCTTGGTGGGGGGTAGGGCGGGAGTCTTCGTGGACTTGGAACTGGCGGCTGTTCCATGACGCAGCGCAGGCTGAGGCCTTGTTGCCTGTGCCCGCATCGACTGCTTCATTCGCTGCATGCTCTCTTCGCGCTCGGAAGCAGCCAGCAACTGTTTCATAATCGCGGCCTTCTCCCACTTCTCGGCGCGCTTGGGCTTACGACCGTCGAGCAACAGCACCGCAAGCCCAGTCGCCGCCAGGGCGACCATGATTACGATGGTTGTCGACGAAAAGTCGAGCATGACTCGCCATCCTCCGGGTTGGGTCAGAAACCGGACATCCGAGTATGCATTCTCTCCCTGAACCCAAAATTACCGACAGGTTACCAAGGTTGCTGACCGTGCTCGTTACCGTTTCCCGTTCAGGCTTAGAGAATGACCAAAGCACCTTGGTGGGCTGGTCATTACCTCGCGCTCGACGCTCACCCTGAAGCCCCCACTAGCGCTCGCGTCCAGATCCCGAAAAGCACAAACGCGGACCCGAATGTTGCATAGTCGCGATTTCGAGTTATCCCAATCTTACCTCCGTCCTATCTGCGATTTAGCTCGTTCCAAGATCGGACCACCACCCTACTTAGTTCGCTCGCGGTAGGCCGAATTCCCTTGACTGTCTTTTCTCATAGGCGCAATATCCCGGGTTCCCTCGGCGAGGTACCCGTTCCTCGCTGTCTGCCATATCCGGAAGGCTCGCGTAGCCCGGGTTCTATGCGCCTTCCATAACCACTATCGAGGTCGTATGCGCCCCAGCCTTTCGTCTCTCTGGATCTCCGTCTTTATTCTGTTGGCCTCGATGCTCGGTTTGCCAGCTTTAGGCCAGGAACCCGTGCCACAGACCGCCCTGGCACGGCCGCGCATCGTCGAGGCCCTCGACGAAACACAGCGGACCACGCTTCGCGGCAACACCCACCCGCTCGCGGTGGCGAAGTTCGATCGCGGCGCCGCTCCCGCGACTTTGCCACTGGAGCGCATGCTGCTGGTGCTGAAGCGCAGCCCCGAGCAGGATGCCGCCCTGGTCGCCCTGCTCGACCAGCAGCAGGACAAGTCCTCCCCCCAGTACCACAAATGGCTCACGCCCGGCGAGTTCGGAAAGCAGTTCGGTCCTGCCGACGCCGACATCCAAATGGTCACTTCCTGGCTGCAATCGCACGGACTCCAGATCAACCAGGTCAGCAAAGGACGCACGGTCATCGAATTCTCCGGCACCGCCGCCATGGTGCAGGACGCGTTCCACACTCAGATCCACCGCTACGCCGTCCAAAGCGAATCGCACTGGGCCAACGCCAGCGACCCGCAGATCCCCGACGCCCTCACGCCCGTCGTCGCCGGCGTCTGGTCGATGCATAACTTCCTGAAGAAACCGATGCTAAGGATCTCCGCTGAGCGCTTCCCCTTAACCTATCCTCCCGGTGCAACCCACCCGTTAGCCACCAACTCCAGTGGCGTGCACTTTCTCTCGCCCGGTGACTTTGCTCTGATCTACGGAATCAATCCCGTCTATCAGGCGGGCATTAACGGAAACGGGGTCAACATCTCGGTCATTGGCCGATCAAATTTCAATATTTCTGACGTTTCGACCTTCCATGGCATCTTCTCGCTCCCCTTCGTCGGAGTGAACACCATCCTGAATGGTCCTGACCCCGGGGATCTCGGCCGTGATGAAGAGGCCGAGGCGGTGCTCGACGTCACCTGGTCAGGCGCCGTCGCGCCCAATGCCCAGGTTGCCTTTATTCTCTCCGCATCCACCAACACCACGGACGGCGTCGACCTTTCAGAGCTTTATGCGATTGATAACAACCAGGGCGACATCCTGACAGAAAGCTTTAGCTCTTGTGAGGCCCACGCTTCGAGCGCAGAGGTGGCAGCCGTCAGCTCGCTG
>Ga0306924_10000858_pt1 | contig 26650 bp, 22 predicted proteins | sample sta12Can44000111_FD_203756 | JGI IMG/M metagenome (GOLD analysis project Ga0306924, IMG submission 203756) | Lab enrichment of tropical soil microbial communities from Luquillo Experimental Forest, Puerto Rico - statanox.12C.anox.44.000.111 (v2)... | ecosystem: Environmental > Terrestrial >... | reverse complement strand
ACATTCATGACCGTGGCGCTGTCGCGGATCGAGCGCGCGGCGGCGCCCGAGCCATGGGCGGACATCACGGTCTCCAGGCTGTCGCCCGCCGAAACCGCGACCAGCTTGCCGGCCTGCCGCGCAAACAGCTCGCCGATCTTGCGCGCATTGCGCCGGTGCACCGCGACGCCCGTGAGGATCAGCGCGCCGGTGTCGATCTCGTCCGGATCGACGTTGGCATCTTGGTATTGCCGCTCGATGAAGGCGCCGAGTGCCGCGGCATCGATTTCTTCTTCGGCGGAGTAGGGCGTGAGCAGGATATCGGACTGGTAGAAGGTCTCGCGCGTGGTGACGACGTACCGGCTGTCGAGCCGCTCCAGAACGATCCGCGAGAACACGAGATGCGAGGTGGAAGATCCGATATCCACGCCGACGCTGAGTACGACGATTTCGTCTTCGTCGACGAGCGAGCGCCCGGTGCTGGTGAAGAAAACGCGCCCGCCCTGCGCTTCCTCGTCCGTCATCATCTCAGCCGTTGGTCAGCGCACATCCTTGCCGCTGCGATATCCTCGTCCCCGAAGGAGAGGATGCACGCCGACGATACGCGCAGTACACCAGGAGGCGGATCGCTGAGGCGCAAAGTACGAAGTGCGGTTGGTGCGGTCCTCATGCGCCGGCGAATTTGGGCACGACGGCGCCCTTCTTATAGAAGCTCCGCTCCATTCGGCTCGGCACGCCTTCCGCCTTGAGCGTGGCCTCGTATTCGGTGCTGATGAAGGGATCTTCCATCCAGTACGGGATCGCGGTGCCGCCTTCGGGAATGTCCATCGCGGTGTAGTCGGTGTGCTTCTCGCCGGGCGGGCCGGGCTCGCGGCCGGGATTGTGCGGCCCGAACCAGGCAGTCAGGCGCAGCGGGTCTTTCGACGCGCCGAAGTGCTGGTGATACCAGCGCGCGCCGCCCGGCGCGGCCGACACCATGCCCACCGGCTCGTAGTCCACGCGTTTGACCTTGTCGGCGTGGCCGTCTTTCCACGGGGTGATGCCGTATCGCTCCGGCCAGGTATAGGTGTAGCCCTTGCCCTTGAGGCAGATGAGCACGGCGGCCGAGGTGTGCGCGTGCGCCTTGGAATAGCGGCCGTTCTCGTGCTGACCGATCCAGAGATAGAACGTGTTGCCGGTCATGAACGGCTCGACGCGGCGCCAGCCGGGCGAGCGGCGGTTGTCGAGCGGCAAGTCGCAATTTACGACGTCGGGGACGAAATTCGTCCGCCGCATGGCGAGCCCGCGTACTGGATCGGGCTCGATCTCGTCCTTGTACCTGTAGAAGTCGTCGGCGCCGCTGAAGCGCTCACGAAACTCGTAAGGACAACCGAAGATGATCTCGGTGTTGTTGATCAGATTGATCAAGTTGGGCGCCGTGGTGCCGCCGAGGAGCAGCGCCGGGGCGGAGCTCGCGTTGACAATCCGATGCCAGGCGTTGACCGGGATCGAGAACAGCGAGCCCTTCTGCCATTCGAAGACGTGACGCTTGCTGTCGCTGTCGAGCCACACCTCGGTGGTGCCGCGACCCTCGACGACCAAATAGACTTCCTCGTACAGGTGCTTTTCCGCGTTAAGCGCGCCGGCGCCCGGCACCTCGACGACATAGCAGCCCCATTTGCCCTCGGTGCCGTGGAGCTGGATATAGGTGCCTTTGCCCCCCAAGCGTTTCCACGGCGCAAGGGGCAAATTTTGCACCTTACGCACGCCGATATCGCGGTAGATCGGAATGCCTTCCGCTTCCATGAATAGGTCATAAGGCGTCTTGGGCCGGCCGAACGCGCCGAAGCCGGCTCGGTCACTGCCGGTTGGCTCGTGCCAATGCGTCCTGCCGGTTAATTCGTGCATCACGACGCCTTCAGGGGAAGCGCAGCCGGAATGCTTTACTGCCGCCCTCCCGGCAAGGCAAGGCGAGGGCCGCGGGCCATTGCTGGTCGGCGCGTTCGCCCTCTTCTGCCCTGCCTCACGATCGCGAGGACGAAACGCCACGGTGGAGAGGGCTTTTGGCTCCCGAACCGATCCACTAAGATCGCCGCTCACTTCCGAGGGGCACTTTCTGGAGAACCGAAATGAAGAAAATTCTATTGGGAACGATCGCGCTCATCGCACTCACTGCGGCGCCTGCCACGGCGCAACAAACGGTAAAGATCGGCTTTATCAGCACCTTCAGCGGGCCGGTGGCGGCGATCGGCGCGGATATGCGCAACGCCTTTGAGCTTGCACTCGACCATCACGGCCGTAAGCTCGGCGGCCTGCCCGTCGAGGTTATCTACGAGGACGATCAGACCAAGCCCGAGGTCGGCGTGCAGAAGACCCAGAAGCTGATCGAATCCGACAAAGTGGATTTCGTCGTCGGCTATATCTGGTCGAACGTGCTGCTCGCCTCGCTCAAGCCGCTCATCGACTCCAAGACATTTACCATCGTCACCAACGCCGGCGCCTCGCAGCTCGCGGGCGAGCTGTGCTCGCCGTACGTGTTCTCGACCTCCTGGAACAACGACCAGACTCCGCAGGCGGTGGGCCTCTACATGAATCAGAAGGGCGTCAAGACCGCGTTCCTCATGGGCCCGAACTACGCCGCCGGCAAGGACATGCTCGAGGGGGTGTCCGCGACGTTCAAGGGGGAGGTCATCGGACGGGAGTTGACGCGCTGGCCCGACCAGCTCGACTTTTCCGCCGAGTTGTCGAAGGCGCGCGCGGCAAAGCCGGACGCCATTTTCGCATTCTATCCGGGGGGCCCCGGCATCCAGTTCGTCACCCAATACGCGCAATCGGGCCTCAAGGGCCAGATACCGCTTTACACTGCCTTCACGATTGATGCGCTGTCGCTGCCGCGGCTCAAGGATCTCGCTCTCGGCATTCCCGGTGCGCAGCAGTGGGTGCGCGACCTGCCCAATGAGGCCAACAAGCGCTTCGTCGAAGATTACCGCGCTCGATACAAGAGCGACCCGGCGTTCTACGGTGCCCAGACCTATGATGCCGTGTCCCTGCTCGATGGCGTCGTGAAATCCGTCAAGGGCGATCTCAGCAAGAAGGACGAGATGCGCCGCGCCGCGGAGAAGGCCGATTTCAAATCGGTGCGCGGAAACTTCAAGTTCGGACCCAATCACATCCCGATCCAGAACTTCTATCTGCAAGAGGCGGTGAAGGACGGCGACGAATACCGGCTGAAGACCGTCGCGACGATCGTGGAGAACGATCAGGACAAGCACTGGCAGAAGTGCAAAATGCCGAACTGACCACCGGCTAGGCGCAGGGCTGTAAGACGGCAGAAGCGCGTGCTTCTGCCGTCTTGTTTTGCGCCAGCCGTCATGGCCTGATTTGTATGGCGCGGGAGCAAGGCCAGCCGGCATCCGACGGGTCAGCTGCCAGAGTTCATCGGGACAACCCGACAATGTTGTATCTGATCGAACAGTGCCTCAACGGCATTCAGTTGGGCATGCTGCTATTTCTGCTCGCAGCCGGCCTGACCCTGATCTTTGGCATCATGGATTTGGTCAATCTGGCGCACGGCTCCCTCTACATGCTGGGTGCCTATTTCGCCGCAACGTTCGCGGCGGTCACCGACAGTTTCCTGGCCGGCCTCGGCCTGGCGTTGCTCGCGACGCTAGTGGCCGGAATGGCGCTTGAGGTGATCGCCATCCGGCCGCTCTACGGACGCGATCACCTTGACCACGTGCTCGGCACCTTCGGCCTGCTGCTGTTCTTCAACGAACTGGTGCGGCTGATCTGGGGGCCGGCCGGCCTGACGCTGTCGCTCCCGCCGGAAATGCTGAGCGCAGTACAGGTTCTGCCGGGCGTCTATTACCCGCTCTATCGGCTGGTTATCATTCTGGCGACGCTGACGGTTGCGCTCCTGCTCTATGCGCTGGTGATGCGCACGCGCATCGGCATGCTGATCCGCGCCGGCGCCTCCAACCGCGAGATGGTCGGTGCGCTCGGCGTCAATATCAAGCTGCTCTATACCCTGGTGTTCGGGCTCGGTGCCGCGCTCGCCGGACTTGCCGGCATGCTGCAGGCGCCGCTCTCTTTCGTGCAGATCGGGATGGGCGAGAACATCCTGATCCTCGCCTTCGTCGTCATCATCATCGGCGGCATTGGCTCGATCCGCGGCGCCTTCGTGGCCGCGATTCTCGTCGGGATCATCGATACGATAGGGCGTGCATTTCTGCCGGATCTCATCCGCCACTTCGTGAGCTACAGCGCCGGCTCGAGCGCAGGGCCGGCACTTTCCTCGATGCTGATCTACACGCTCATGGCGGCTGTGCTGGTCTTCCGGCCGGAAGGTCTGTTCCCGGCGGCTCGCCGATGACTGCACGGCTCAGTCCGCGCAACGCCTTTGTTGCAGTTGTGATCGCCATCCTCGCGTTGGTGCCGGTCTATGCCGAGGCCACGGGCAATACCTTCATGGTTTCGCTTTTCACGCGCATCGTCATTCTGGCAATCGCGGCGGTGAGCTTGAACCTGATCATGGGCTTCGGCGGAATGGTGAGCTTCGGTCATGCCGTCTATCTCGGAATCGGCGGTTATGCGGTCGGCATTCTCGCCAAGGAAGGGATCAATTCCGGCCTGTTGCAATGGCCGCTGGCAGTGGCGGCCTCGGCGCTGTTTGCACTTGCGGTCGGCGCGCTTTCGCTCCGCACGCGCGGCGTCTATTTCATCATGATCACGCTCGCTTTCGCGCAAATGGTTTATTACGTGGCGATCGGGCTCGACCGGTACGGCGGCGACGACGGCATGACCATCTACAAACGCAGCCAGTTCGGCGGGCTAATCGATCTCTCGAACAAAATGACGTTCTATTATCTCTGCCTCGCGTTGCTGCTGGCGAGCGTCTACGTCGTCTGGCGACTTGTGCATTCTCGCTTCGGCATGGTGATCCAGGGCGCGCGCTCGAACGAGCGGCGCATGCGGGCGATCGGATTCCCTACCTATCGCTACAAGCTCTTGTCTTTCGTATTCGCGGGCATGCTTTGCGGGCTCGCCGGCGCGCTGCTCGCGAACCATACCGACTTCATCAGCCCGGCGCTGATGCACTGGACGCGCTCCGGCGATCTCATCGTCATGGCCGTGCTCGGGGGTATGGGGACGGTGTTCGGGCCGGTGATCGGCGCGGTGGCGCTGCTGGTGCTGGAAGAGGTGCTCTCGGGCATCACCGAATACTGGCAGATCATCCTGGGTCCGCTGTTTCTGCTGGTCGTCCTGTTCGCGCGCGGCGGCATTGACGGCCTGCTCGCCGGGGTGCGCCGTGGCTGACGCGCTCTTGCAAATCGAGGGTCTCAGCAAACGCTTTGGCGGCGTGGTTGCCTCCGACGCGATCGCGCTTTCCGTTCCGCCGGGCGAGCTGCACGCGATCATCGGACCAAACGGCGCCGGCAAGACCACGCTGATTGGCCAGCTCGCCGGCGAGATCGCGCCCGACGCGGGACGCATTCGCTTCGCCGATCGCGACGTCACAGGCTTGCCGATTTTTCGCCGCAGCCAGCTCGGCCTCGCCCGTTCGTTCCAGATCACCTCGCTATTTCTCGATTTCACCGCGATCGAAAACGTCGCGCTCGCGGTGCAGGCGCACGCGGGGCACTCCTTTCGTTTTTGGCGCCCCGCCCGCGATGAGGCCGAGCTGCGCGAGCCTGCGCGCGCGGCACTCATGCGGGCGGGGCTCGCGCACCGTGCCGACGCCCTCGTCGCCAACTTGAGCCATGGCGAGCACCGCCAACTCGAAATCGCGGTCGCGCTGGCGACCAGCCCGCGCATGCTCTTGCTCGACGAGCCGATGGCGGGGATGGGGCCGGAGGAGAGCGCGCGCATGGTCAAGACCCTGCGCGAACTCAAGCGCGAACTGACCATCCTATTGATCGAGCACGACATGGAAGCCGTGTTCGCCCTGGCCGATCGGATCACCGTCCTGGTCTATGGCCGCATCATCGCCTCCGGCACGCCGGAGGCGATCAGGGCCAATGCCGAGGTGCGGCAAGCCTATCTCGGCGAGCAGGAAGCGCGTCATGGCTGATTCCGCGCTGCTCGAGGTATCCAACATCGAGACCTGCTACGGGCTGAGCCAAGTGCTGTTCGGCGTCTCGCTTGCCGTCGCGCCGGGCGAGATGGTGACGCTCATGGGCCGCAACGGCATGGGCAAGACCACGACGGTGCGCTCGATCATGGGGCTCACGCCGGCGATGACCGGCTCCATCCGTTTCGACGGAAGCGAGATCCGCGGGCTGGCGGCCTATCAGGTCGCCAAGCTGGGCATTGGGTTGGTGCCCGAGGGCCGGCAGGTCTTCCCCAACCTCACCGCACAGGAGAATCTGATCGCGACCGCGGCCAATCGCAGCCGTGCGGCCGAGCCCTGGACGCTGGACAAGGTCTGCGCGCTGTTTCCTCGCCTTGGCGAGCGCATCGCCAACATGGCCCATCAGCTCTCCGGCGGCGAACAGCAGATGCTGGCGATCGGCCGGGCGCTGATGACCAATCCGCGCCTGTTGATTCTCGACGAGGCGACCGAGGGACTGGCACCGCTCATCCGCGCCGAAATCTGGCATTGCCTGACGCGGCTCAAAGCGGCCGGTCAATCCATCCTGGTCATCGACAAGAACGTCGAGGCGCTGATCCGTATCGCCGATCGCCATTATCTGATCGAGCGGGGCAAAGTGGTATGGACCGGCAGTTCCGCGCAACTTGCCGCCGCGCCGGAAATTCAGCACCGGTATCTGGGCGTCTGAGAGCCGTTCGCGCAGCCAGCCGCGCGCCGAACAGGGGCAGCGGCGACAGGCCGGCAAATCCCCCAAACGATAACCAGTTGGTAACCGCGATGGAGTCCAATTCGCCGCGCATCAAGGACTTGCCATGAGTGAGCACGACATTATCGAGGCCGCCACCGTCGAAACCGCGACCACGCCGCGGAAGTTGGTGGGCATCCAGACCCTGCACGCCGCTGCGGACAGCGATGAGCCCCCGCGCGGCAAACACGCGGCTGACGCCGATCGTGCGGCTGCGGAATCCGCCAAAGGGGGTCCCAATGTCAGCCGGTTTACGCTGCTGGCAGCCGCGCTCGCGCTCGCCGCGGCGCTCGGCGCAATGGTCGGCGCGCTCGCAGCCTACGGCCTCGCCCGCCCCGGCGCCACGGTTGCCGGGATGGGGCGAATGGGCGTTAAGGACGTGCAGGCGCTCAAGGAAAACATCGTGCAGGCACGGGTCGAACTGGCTGCATTGAAGCTGAGCATCGAGTCCGCCAATCGCAACGCAATGACCCAGTTCACCCGGATCGGCGAGCGTATCGACCGCGCTCAGGCCGAGCCGGCGGCCAAGCTGAATAAAGCCATTGACGCCCTCGAGCGTGTTTCTCACGGTGAAGCCGCGGCCGTCGGCAAAGATGTGACCGGCACGATCGCGCCGCCGGCGGGCGGAGCGAACCAAGCGGGCAAGGTTGGGGCAGTCGAGGGATGGGTGGTGCGCGATGTCCGTCGCGGCACCGCGCTCATCGAAGGCCGCATGGGCCTCGTCGAGGTCGAGCAAGGCGACGTCGTGCCGGGGCTAGGCCGCGTCGACGCCATCCGCAGACAGGATGGCCGCTGGGTGGTGGTGACCGCCAGAGGTCTGATCATGCCGCCGCGCTGATCGAGGAAGATCGCTTGTTGCCGGGCGGCGTCCGAGACGCCGCCCGTTTTGCATCTCTGCTGCGTGAGACGCGTGCCGGGCGCAGCCCGAGCGGTCACCGCGTGCCCTTCTAGCGGCTATGCGCGTTCGCGGGGACGAGCGGAAGAAACAGCTTGAAACGGTACCGAGCAAACTGGGACACTACCGGCATGGTCTCTCTCGCTCGAACGACTGCGATCGTCTTGCTCGCCGGGTTTTTCTCCTCGCCGGCCGCGGCATTCGAGCGGGTCCAGGCACCCGCACCGAAGCCGGAAATGGCGCAGACCTGCCCGGGGCTCGTGGCATCTGATACGCCGCGCGTCATCCCCGCCGCGTTGCGCCTCGCGCTCAATCCCGATCAGGTCCGCATCACCTACGTCGGCCACTCGACCTTCTTGATCGAATCTCCGCAGCTCGTGCGCATTGCCACCGACTACAACGACTATGTCCGTCCGCCGCTGCTGCCGGACATCGTCACCATGAATCACGCGCACAGCACCCATTTCACCGACGCTCCCGATGCCGCCATCAAGCACGTGCTGCGCGGCTGGGGGGCGACCCCGGATCAGCCGGCGCGTCACGACCTCACGGTCAAGGACGTGCGCGTGCGCAACGTGCCGACGAATATCCGCGACTGGGGCGGCGGCACCGAGCGGCACGGCAACTCGATCTTCATCTTCGAGACGGCGAATATGTGCATTGCCCATCTTGGCCATCTGCACCATCCGCTCAACCAGCAGCAGCTCAACGAGATCGGCCGCGTGGACGTGGTTTTCGTCCCAGTCGACGGCAGTTACACGCTCGATCTCGAGGGCATGATGGAGGTTCTAGAGGCGCTCAAGGCGCCGCTGATGATCCCAATGCACTATTTCAGCACGTATACGCTCAACCGATTCCTCGAGCGGGCGCGGCAGAAGTGGACCGTGGAAATGAGCGAGATCCCCTCGCTGGTCGTATCGAAAACGAGCTTGCCGACCACGCCCAAAGTGACGGTACTGCCGGGGCACTGAGAGGGCGTGCTCACGCGCTAGGCGCGAAGAAGCCGAACCACAGCGCGCCCAAAACGACCACCGCCAATGCCAAGCTCACGCACAGGACGATGAGCACGGGACGATCCAAGAATCCCGCCCGCGCCTCGACGCTGGTCTCGACTTTTCGTCCGGCCTCGTCGCGCATGGTTTGCTGCTTGCGCGCTTCAACGCTGCAAGGGTAAACGCTGGGACAGGTGGCCGAGTCCCCGCGCTCCGCGAGGGAGAAGACACCGGCATTAAGGCTGCACATGCCCCATCCGATCCGGTAAATTCGAACCCAACGGGCGGAACGAGGGAAATTAGGCGATGTTGAGCGCCGAGCAGAACGATCTCCTGACTCGAACGGGCGCGGGCACGCCCGCCGGCAAGTTGATGCGGTGCTACTGGCAGCCTGCCGCGCTGGTCGATGAATTGTCGGACAACCGTGCGCTCAAGCCTGTTCGCCTTCTCGGCGAAAGCCTCGTCTTGTTCCGCGACGACAACGGCCGGTATGGCCTGCTCGAGCGCGCCTGTCCGCACCGCGGTACTGATCTCGCCTTCGGGCGGCTGGAGCACGGCGGGTTACGCTGCGCCTTCCACGGCTGGCTGTTCGACGTCACGGGGCAATGCCTGGAGACGCCGGCCGAGCCCGAGAGCAGCCGCATGTGCGCCAATATCCGCCATAAGGCTTATCCGGTGGTGGAGAAGAGCGGAATCCTGTTCGCCTATATGGGGCCCGGCGAGCCGCCGGCCTTTCCACAGTTCGATTGCTTCACCGCTCCCGACAGCCACACCTTCGCATTCAAGGGAATGATCGCCTGCAACTGGTTGCAGTCGCTGGAAGTGGGCATCGATCCGGCCCACACGTCATTCCTGCACCGCTTCTTTCATGACGAGGAACCGGCGCAAGGCTACGGCAAGCTGTTTCGCGACAAGTCGATCGACTCCGACATGCCGATGACGCGGATCATGCGCGAGTTTCCACGCCCGCAGATCGAGATCGAGCCGACGGACTACGGCATGCGCGTGATCACGCTACGCCGCATCAGCGGCGCCGACACGCACGTGCGCGTCACCAACCTGGTGTTTCCGCACGGCTTCGTGATTCCCATGTCGAGCGAGATGACGATCACGCAATGGCACGTACCGATCGACGACTACAGGCACTACTGGTACGCCATCTTCACCAGCTTCGGCGCGCCAGTGGACAAGGGCGAGATGCGGCGCCAGCGCCTCGAGCTCTACGAGCTGCCGGATTACATCCCGCGCAAGAACAAGAGCAACGATTACGGCTTCAACGCGCATGAGCAGGAGCACGAGACCTTCACTGGGATGGGCACGGATATCAACGTGCACGACCAATGGGCCTGCGAGTCGATGGGGCCGATCCAGGATCGCACCAAGGAGCATCTCGGGCAGTCGGACAAGGCGATCAGCGCCTATCGCCGCATGCTGCGGCGTGCCATCGATGAGGCGCAGAACGGCGGCAAGCCGCTGATGGTGCTCGATCCCGCTTCCGCGACGAAGATCACGGGCCCGGCCGCGATCGACGGCATCGGTCCGAGCGAGGGCTGGCAAGCCTATTGGCAGAAAACCGACGCGGTGCGACGTAGCGCCTCGAGCTGGGCGCGCCAGCCATAAAGATCAGCACTCAGACGTCGACGCTGGCGGCGAGCGCGTTTTCCTGGATGAATTCGCGGCGCGGGTCGACGATGTCGCCCATGAGCTTGGTAAAGATATCGTCGGCTTCGTCGATTGCCTTCACGTTGACCTGCAGCAGCGAACGGGCATTGGTATCGAGCGTGGTCTCCCACAGCTGACCCGGATTCATCTCGCCGAGACCTTTGTAGCGCTGCAGGGTGAGGCCTTTCCGCCCGGCGCTGGTCACCGCCTCGAACAAGCCCACCGGTCCGTGGATCACGCTGTCCTCGTCCTTGCGACGCAGCGTGGCCGGACGCGGATAGATCTGTTGCAGGGTTGAGGCGTGTTCGTCGAGTTTGCGTGCGTCGGCCGAACCGAGCAGGGCATGGTCGAGAACGGCGACTTCCTTGACGCCGCGCACGGTGCGCTCGAAGCGGAAGCCCTCGCCGTCCATGAATTCGGCCTGCCAGCCGCGTTCCGTTTCTTCCGACAATGCATCGAGGCGGCGCGCGATGTATTTCGCGGCCTCCGTCGCCTTGTCCGGGTTGCCGAAAACGTTGGACGTGAGCACGCCTGCGATGGCCGCTTGCTCGACCACCTGGCGATTGTAGCGGCTATGCAGTCCATTGAGCACGTTGCGGATCACACGGGCCTGCTCGACGAGCTGCCGCAAGTCAGCGCCGGCGCGCTCTTCGCCCGAATGGAGCCGCAGCACCGCCTCTTCGAGGCCGCTGGCGATGAGATAATCCTCGAGCGCACGCTCGTCCTTGAGATACTGCTCCGATTTGCCGCGCGCCACCTTGTAGAGCGGCGGCTGCGCGATGAAGAGATGACCGCGGTCGATGATGTCGCGCATCTGGCGGTAGAAAAAGGTCAGCAGCAGCGTGCGGATGTGCGAGCCGTCGACGTCGGCATCCGTCATGATGATGATTTTGTGGTAGCGCAGCTTGTCCGGATTGAACTCCTCGCTGATGCCGGTTCCCAGCGCGGTGATCAGCGTGCCGATCTCCTGGCTGGACAGCATCTTGTCCATGCGCGCGCGCTCGACGTTGAGGATTTTTCCGCGCAGCGGCAGAACCGCCTGGAACGCGCGGTCGCGCCCCTGCTTGGCCGAGCCGCCCGCGCTGTCACCCTCGACGATGAATAGTTCGGACTTGGTCGGATCGCGCTCCTGGCAATCGGCGAGCTTGCCGGGAAGGGAGGATACATCGAGCGCGCCTTTCCTGCGCGTGAGCTCGCGCGCCTTGCGCGCAGCCTCGCGGGCAGCCGCGGCCTCGACGACCTTGCCGACAATGACCTTCGCCTCCGCCGGATGCTCCTCCAGCCAATATTGCAGCGCCTCGTTGATGACGTTCTCGACCACGGGACGCACCTCGGAGGAGACGAGCTTGTCCTTCGTCTGCGAGGAGAATTTCGGGTCCGGCACCTTGCAGGAGAGAACCGCGGTGAGCCCTTCGCGGCAATCATCGCCGGTGAGCGCCACCTTCTCCTTCTGCGCCACGCCGCCCTTGTCGGCGTAACTGGTGACTTGGCGAGTGAGTGCGCCGCGGAAGCCGGCGAGATGGGTGCCGCCGTCGCGTTGAGCGATGGTATTGGTGAAGCAGAGCACGGCCTCGTGGTAGCCGTCGTTCCACCACAGCGCACATTCGATCGCGATTCCCTCGCGCTCGCCCTTGATCATGATGGGGGCGGGAATGAGCGGCGTCTTGTTGCGGTCGAGATATTTGACGAAAGCTTCGACCCCGCCCTCGTAACGCAGCTCCTCGCGCTTCTCCACGGGATGACGCATGTCGGAGAGGACGATCAGCACACCCGAGTTGAGGAAGGCGAGTTCGCGCAGCCGGTGCTCCAGCGTCGCGAAATCGAATTCCGTCATGGTGAAGGTCTGCGGGCTCGGCAGGAAGGTGACCTGGGTCCCGCGCTTGTCGCGGGCGGCGCCGACGACGGACAGCGGGGTCACCGGTTCGCCGTCGCGGAACTCCATGAAGTGCTCCTGGCCGTCGCGCCAGATGGTGAGCTTGAGCCAGCTCGAGAGCGCATTGACGACGGAGACGCCGACACCATGCAGGCCGCCGGAGACCTTGTAGGCGTTCTGATCGAATTTGCCGCCGGCATGGAGCTGGGTCATGATGACTTCGGCGGCGGAGACCCCTTCGCCCTTGTGAATGTCGGTCGGGATGCCGCGGCCATCGTCGCGGACAGTACAGGAGCCGTCCGGATTGAGCGTGACGACCACTTCCTTGGCGAAACCGGCGAGCGCTTCGTCGATCGCGTTGTCGACGACCTCGTAGACCATATGGTGGAGCCCGGAGCCGTCATCGGTATCGCCGATATACATGCCCGGCCGCTTGCGCACGGCGTCGAGACCTTTGAGGACCTTGATCGAATCCGAGTCGTAATCGGACGCGTCGGGCGGAGTCTGGCGGGCGGGTTCGGCCATGGAGTCTTTTTTCGAATCAGTCTCGGAAGTGATGGGCAAATCGGGCTTGGTTTGACACGAAAAGAGGAGGTCGTACAGCCCAAAGTGATAGGCTGTAAGTAACTGTTTCTTTTGAAATTTCAAGGGATGGCGCGGCCCGAAAAAAGCCCCGGAAATGGCCCCATTGCGGCGCCGTCCACGAGCGCGTTTTGGACCTCCTCCGCGACCCTTTTTCGGGCGCTTTCATCGCCAGGAAATTGACGCGAGCCTGCTGGGGCTCGGCGCAGAAATCAGCCCGCAGGGCAAGCAGATGCCGCTAACCGAGGTTGACCACCACGTTGCCCATCGCCTTTCCCGACTCGACGGCCTCGTGCGCCGCCGCGATGTCGGCGAGAGCGAAGGTTTGCGCCACGTTGTGCATGAGTTCGCCGCGTTCGAGCATGCGCGTGATCTCGGTGGTCGCCTGCGCGCGCAGCTGCAGCGGCATCTGGTAAACCAGAAAAAATTTGAGGTCGATGCTGTTCTGCAGCAGGAACTGGAACGGGATGGACGTCTCGGGCGCGCTGCTGCCGTAGATCGCGACCACCCCGTTGGGCGCAATCACGCTGGGCAAGAGCCGCGCATTGGCCGCGAGATCGACTTCGATCACCACGTCCACACCGGCTTTTCCGGTGAATTCCATGACCCGCTCGCCGACGTGCTCGCGCCGGTAGTCGATGACATGGTCAGCGCCGGCCCGCCGCGCAATCTCGGCCTTGACGGGCGAACTGACCGTCGTGATGACGCTGGCCTTGCGTTTCTTGGCAAACTGGATGGCGTAATGGCCCACGGCTCCGGCGCCGCCGGCGACGAGCACGCGCGCGCCGGCTTTGACGCCGGCGAGTTCCACTGCCTGATAGGCGGTGTAGGCCGGAATGCCGAGGCAAGCTCCGACTTCCATGCTTGTATTGGCGGGGAGCGGCACGGCCTGTCCCGAGGGCAGCACGATCGACTCGGCGGCGGTGCCGAAGGGCCGGCGCCATTGGCCATTCCAAACCCACACCCGCTCCCCCACGCGCGATGGCGAAACGCCTTCACCCACGCGCTCGATCTCGCCGGCGCCGTCGCTGTGCGGAATGACGCGAGGGAAAGCGATCTTGCGCGTCACGCCGGCGCGGCTCTTGACATCGGAAGGGTTGACGCCCGAAGCGGCAAGGCGCACGCGCACCTCTCCGGGTCCCGGCTGCGGCGTCTCCACCTCCGCGACCTGCAGCACGTCGCGGGCCGTTCCGTTCCGCTCGTAATAGACAGCGCGCATTGAAGCTCCTTCGGTTGGTGGATCCGCCGCGCCTTGTCCATGATGGCACAGAAGCTGCGAGGTGACGATCACGGCCGCGGTTTCACTTGTCCGGGCACGACCTCGAACACCTCCGCCTTGATGTCTGCGAAGGCCGCGGCATCGGCGCCCGTCATCCAGGTTTGCGCGCCCAGCTTGTCGAGCTCGGCGTAGAACGCAGCGCGTCGCGCCGGATCGAGATGAGCGATGACCTCGTCCAGCAGCAACACCGGCGCGAAGCCGGACATTTCGGCAAGCAGACTTGCATGGGCCAGGACGAGGCCGATGAGCAGCGCCTTCTGTTCCCCGGTCGAGGCGTCGGCGGCGGCGATCTGCTTATCGGCGTGGGTGACCGCGAGGTCAGTCAGGTGCGGCCCGTCGAGCGTGCGGCCGGCGGCGGTGTCGCGACCGCGATTGTCTCGGAGCACCGCCCGATAACGGTCCTCCACCTCGACCGCAGGCTGGAGCGGCACGAGCCGTTCCATCCATCCGTCCAGCGCGATTTCGGCTGCGGGGAACGCCGCGGCAGGATGCTTGCGCGCGATAAGGATGGCTTGCAGCCGGTTGACGGTTTCGACCCGCAATGCCGTCACCGCGACCGCAAGTTCGGCCGTTTCGTGCTCGATGGCGTCGAGCCAGTGCGCATCGGGGCGGGCGTCCTCGAGCAGCCGGTTGCGGGAGCGCAGCGCGCGTTCCAGCGCATTGACGCGCGTCGTGTGCTCGGTATCGAGCGCGAGCGCGAGGCGGTCGAGAAAGCGGCGGCGTTCGGAGGCCGGGCCATTGAACAATCGGTCCATGGCCGGCACGAGCCACACGACGCGCAAATGATCGGCGAAAGCCGCCGGCGATGCCACGGGCTCGCGATCGACGCGGGATTTGCGTGCGATGACCGCATCCTCGCCCGCCGGCGGTTCGATGCCGGTGCCCAAGGTTGCTAGTCCGAGCGCGCCTTCGACCTCCGCCGAGACCGCCCACGATCCATCGCCTTCGGAAAAGGCGACATCCTCGAGCGTTGCGCCCCGCAGCCCGCGTCCCGGTGCGAGAAACGAGATCGCCTCGATCAGGTTGGTCTTGCCGGCGCCGTTGGGGCCGACCAGCACCACTGGACCGGCGCCGGCATCGATCTGCGCGCCGTGGTAGGTGCGGAAATTCGTCACGGTGAGGCGGCGGATGCGTGCTGAGGCCATATCAGTAATCAGTAGTCACTGATCGGAAAACAGCAATCGCGGCGTGCCGCCCGCCGGGCCAGCACCCCCGCCGGACCTCTGATCGCTGAAGGCTAATCTCCGATGCCGCTACACCCGCATCGGCATCAGCACGTAGAGCGCGCCCTTGGTGTCGCGGTCCTGGATCAGCGTGGGGGATCCCGGATCGGCGAGCTTGAGCACCGCGGCTTCGCCTTCGAGCTGCGCCGCGATGTCGAGCAGATAACGGGAATTGAAGCCGATATCGAGCGGCTCGGCGCCGTACTCGACTTCGATCTCTTCGGTGGCGCTGCCGGAATCCGGGTTGGTGACCGATAGCATCAGCTTGCCATTGGTCAGCGACAGCTTCACCGCGCGGCCGCGCTCGCTCGATACCGTGGAGACGCGATCGACCGCCTGCTCGAACTCCTTCTTGTCGACGGTGAGCTCCTTGTCGTTGGCGAGAGGAATGACGCGCGCGTAATCTGGAAAGGTACCGTCGATGAGCTTGGAGGTGAGCACCGTGTCGCCGAGCTTGAAACGGATCTTGCCCTGCGACAGCTCGACCGTGACCTCCGCCTCGTTATCTTCGATCAGACGCTGCACCTCGGCGACGGTCTTGCGCGGAACGATGATGCCCGGCATGCCGCTGGCGCCGGCAGGCAGCGGCAGCTCGAACTGCGCCAGGCGGTGTCCGTCGGTTGCGACCCCGCGCAGCGTCGGTGCCTTGGCGGTGCCGGCAGTATGCAGGTAAATGCCGTTAAGGTAGTAACGCGTCTCCTCGGTCGAAATGGCGAATTGGGTCTTGTCGATGAGCCGCTTGAGATCGGCGGCCGCGATCTTGAACTTGTGCGTCATCTCGCCCGCCGCAAGATCGGGAAAATCGGTCTCCGGCAGCGTCTGCAAAGTGAAGCGGGAACGCCCGGCGCGGATGGTCAGCACCGCGCGATCACCGGACGCTTCGACCACGATCTGTGCACCCTCAGGCAGCTTACGCACGATCTCGTAGAACATATGCGCGGGGACCGTGGTCGAGCCGCCCGGGCCTACTTCGGCAGGGATCGTCTCCGTCACCTCGACGTCGAGGTCGGTCGCTTTGAAGCTGAGCTTGGATTTCTCCGCCTTGATCAAGACGTTGGCGAGAATGGGAATGGTGTTGCGCCGTTCGACCACGCGATGCACATGGCCAAGCGACTTCAACAGCGCTGCGCGTTCGACGGTGACCTTCATTTTTTCCATCCGCCCGCTCGCGTGAAGGGGGTAAGGAAGGTGGCGCGTGGGCGGTTTTTTCGCAAGGGCGGGGGCACCGACGCCGGCACTTACCCAACGGATTTGACGGGATGTCCCGGACGGGACGGCCGGCAAGCTGATCGGCGAGGGGCGACCGCGGCTTTCAGCCCTGAACGACTTTGTCCGTCGGTTTGCAGCACCCGTGCGGACCGGCGGGCGGCGCTCACTCTTGCAATTGCCGTTTCAGCAGCTCGATCTCCTCGGCGAGCGCCGAGTCGGTATTCACGAGGTTTTCGATCTTTCGCACCGCGTGCAACACCGTCGTATGGTCCCGGCCGCCGAAACGGCGCCCGATCTCCGGGAGCGAACGCAGCGTAAGCGTCTTGGCCAGATACATCGCCACTTGCCGCGGCCGCACCACGTTTGCCGTGCGTCGCGAGGACAGGAGGTCGGCGCGACTCACATTATATTGGCGCGCGACCACCCGCTGAATATCTTCGATTTTGACGCGCTTGGGGTCTTGGGGACGGATCAGGTCGCGCACCTCGCGCTCGGCCATTTCCAGCGTGACGGGCTGCCCGGTGAGCTTGCTGTGAGCGAGGAGGCGGTTGAGCGCGCCTTCCAGATCGCGGCCGTTATGGGTCACGGTCTTGGCGATGAACTCGAGTACCGGGATCGGGACATCGAAGCCGGGGTGATGCTGCCTGGCGGCCGCAGCCCGACATTTGAGGATTTCAAGCCGCAGCTCCTCGCCAAGCGATCCCATTTCCACCACGAGGCCGCCGGCAAGCCGCGAGCGCACGCGCTCTTCCAGGCTCTCGAGATCGGAAGGCGGCCGGTCGGCGGCGATGACGACTTGGCGGCCGGCGTCGATGAGCGCGTTGAGCGTGTGACAGAACTCGGCCTGGGTCGATCGGCCCTGAAGGAATTGCAAGTCATCGATGACCAGGACGTCGATGGTCCGCAGCGCCTCTTTGAAGGCCAGTGCATTCTGCGCCCGCAACGCCGCCACGAAGCCGTACATGAACTTCTCGGCGGTGAGATAGAGCACCTTGCGCTCGGCAGTCGCATTGCCGGCCCAGGCCAGCGATTGCAGCAGGTGCGTCTTGCCGAGCCCGACCCCGGCGTGGATGTAAAGAGGGTTGAACATCACCAGGTCGCCGCGCCTGGCCTGTGCCACCTGCTTGGCTGCCGCGTGTGCCAGCGTGTTGGAACGTCCGATTACGAAAGTCTCGAATGTGAGGCGTGGATCGAGCGGCGAACCGCCGAGAGCCTCATGCACTGCCGAGATCGGCCCTGCCGTACCGCGCAAGTCGCCGCCATTGAGCTTGATCTCGCGGATTTCGCGTTGCGGCGCGGGAGTATCCATCGGCTTGATTTTGGGCGGCAAGGTACGGATCACCGCGGAGCGAACCGTGAGCTCGACCCGGGAAAAGTTCGGCTGCTCGGCTTGCCAGCAGGCCAGCACCCGCTCGGCATAGTGCGATTGGATCCAGCTTTTGAGAAAGCGGGTCGGCACGGACAGCTTGACGGTGTCCCCCTCGCTGCCGTCGAGCTCCATGCGGGCGAACCAGCTCGCGTAAACGTCGTCGCCGACCTCGGCACGAAGGCGATCCTTCACTCGCGTCCAGCGGTCCAGATCCATGCTCGTCATTCCGTATCTGTTGTTAATCGACGCAAATCGATGGGGAACGCGGACGAACCTGATACTTCGACGCGAAGTGACACCACGCAGGGAACGTTAGGAGGGGCAGGAGAGGTGCGGCGCGACCGGCGGGCCGGGAGGGAACTCGGGGAATCCGTCCGCGCAGCAGGATGAATGTTTCAGCGCGGGGGCGGAGCCGCTCCGCGGGCAGCGACAATGAAATGAAGTAAACAGCCGTAGGGCTGACGGTCGATTCCGCAAGCCATGTTAACCCTCATTTTCGTCATGCGACCCCCCTTGTTCATTGCCCATTCTCGTGAGGGCTATGCAGGCTCATCTTTTAGAATCGTTTTTGTCAGGCTTTTGCGTCACGAACGACCGGAAGCACGGCGCGACCAAGCGCAAGCTTACTTATCTCCGCTATGCAAGCCTCGCGAATCCGAAGCTGAGAACAACCAGGCATGACTCACCCGTCCTCATCTTCGATGAGCATAACTACGGCCTTTTACTGAGAGCCGCCGGTGGCCCAGCGGCGATTTGAAAATAGCACGCTGCAGTCCCCCTGCAACGGTTGCAGTTCACGCGTCGGCGTGCATGCGCGCTCGCTTCGCGCGTCAGGTCTTCGCGACCGACGTGTCAGCTGCTGCCATAATATTTTGAATTGACTTGCGTATTCGTAGTGGGCGCGGCTGAGCGCGGAGGCCGAAGCGGCACCGCGATGTTGCGTTTACACGCAACAGTTCCAATGTCGGAAAACGACAGAAATCAAAGTCCTCCCGCTCGCTTTCCCTTTAAACCATTCTGCAAACAGTTATTTCCCTGCGAGAAAAGCAAGGGTAACCCCCGCCATCACGACGGAGTCATGAGCGTAAGAAATCGTGCGCTGGATTATCCTGATTTTGTATGACGCTTTTTATACGACGAGCAGAAATTCTCGAATCGAAGGACGTTTTGATCGAGAGCAATGTGAAAGCCTGCGATATCGGCGTCGTCAACGGCACCGAAGCTCGTCTTTGGTCGTGTCGATGGACTAGGTTGCGAGCTTGGCGACCCGATGCGCCAGACGGGAGACCTTGCGGCTCGCGGCATTGGGATGCACGACGCCTTTCTGCGCCGCCCGCATGATGACCGGCTCCGCTTCTTTGAGCGCCGCGAGCGCCGTGCTGCGGTCGCCGCCCGCGATCGCTTCCTCGACCTTGCGCACGCTGCCGCGCAGTTGCGACCGGCGCGCCTTGTTGATCTCGGTTCGCCGCGCGATCTGGCGGGTGGCCTTGCGGGCAGAAGTGGTATTGGGCATAGGGCTTTGCTCGTCTGCGGATGGCCGCGATTGCGCGTATCGCCGTGCGGCCTAGATCGTAAAAAAACAAGCGGCGGCGAGCATCTCGCCGCCAGCCACGCGCTTATAATGGGCTCTCCCTAGAGCGTCAACGGCGCAGGGGCGACGCGCCCTAGCTTGCTCATCTGCCTTGCGCAGCCGCGACGGCGGTTTTGGCTGGCCTGGCGGCAACGCGTCGCAACTCATCATAGGCAGCCGCCACCGCGGTCTGCTCGCCTGCGGGGAAGGCGGTCAGCGGCGGCTCGACCCGCGCCCAGGCCGGATCGCCATGGATATGCGCGATGAGCGCCTTGACGCCGGGAACCAACGGTTTTCCATCGAACAGCTTGCGGATGCGCACGGCGGTGTCGAGGGCACCGGCGTCGCCCGTTCGCCATGCGCGCGCGCAAAGGTCGGCGTTGAGATTGGCGGTGGCCGAAATGCAGCCGGCGAACTCCCCCGCGCGCGCTTGGATCAGCACGGCCTCGGTCGAGGGAAACACGGCGAATCGAGGAGAGATTGCCGCAGCCTCGCGCGCATAGGCCATGTCGCCCGACGAGTCCTTCAGGCCGACGATGCGCGTGCCGAAGGACTCGAGGAGAAGCTTGACCAGCGGCACCTGCCACGGCAGGCCGGACTGGGCGGGAAAATGATAGAGGTAAAGCGGGATGGGTCTTGCGCTCGTGGCAGTGACGATCGTCTCGATATAGGCGACGAGGCCGGCGTCCGGCACGCCCTTATAGTAGAATGGCGGCAACAGCAGCGCTCCGGCAAAGCCGAGCTCGGCGGCATGTCGCGTCAGGGCGACGGCGTCGGCGACCGAGGCGGCGCCGGTGCCGACCATGAGGCGCTCGAGCGCAACGCCGGCGTCGCGGTACGCGGTCATCACGCGCTTGCGCTGTTCGAGCGAGAACGAGGTGGCTTCGCCGGTGGTGCCCAGCACGTTCAGTCCATCGCAGCCGTTGACGAGCAGAAAGCGCGCGAGCGCGACTGAGCGCGCACAATCGGGCTCGCCCCGCTCGTCCACCGCGGTTGCAATGGCGGCAATCACGCCGCGAAGTCGGTCGGTCATGTGGTCTCTCCGGGTCGTCACCCGCTGACGTTGAAAGCCGCGAGCGCGGCCATGTTCACGAGTTGGGCGTCGTTGGCCGAGAGCGGCACGATTTGCACCGACCGGTCGAGTCCGACCAGGATCGGGCCGATCACCGTCGCGCCGCCGAGTTCTTGCAGGAGCTTGGTGGATATCGAGGCGGAATGGAACGCCGGCATGATCAGGACATTGGCCGGACCCGACAAGCGGCAGAACGGATAGGCCTCGCGCAGTTCCATATTGAGGGCGACATCGGCGGCCATGTCGCCGTCATACTCGAAGTCGACGCGGCGCTCATCGAGGATGCGCACCGCCCCCTGCACATGCGCCGAGCGCTCGCCCGGCGGATGGCCGAAGGTCGAGAATGCCAGCAGCGCGATGCGCGGTTCATAGCCGAACCGGCGGGCAACGCCGGCGGCTTCGACGGCGATGTCGGCCAAAATCTCCGCGTTGGGCATTTCGATCACCGCGGTATCCGCCACCAGGACGGTCCGTCCCCGCGCCAGTACCAGCGATACGCCCATCACACGGTGGCCGGGCTTGGGATCGATGCAGCGGCGTATGTCCGCCAGCGCCACCGAGAAATTGCGCGTGACGCCGGTCACCATGGCATCGGCATCGCCGAGTGCGACCATGCAGGCGGCGAAATGGTTGCGGTCTTGGTTGACCAGGCGTTGCACGTCGCGCTGCAGAAAGCCCTCGCGCTGGAGTCGCTCGTACAAATAGGCGGCATAGGCTGCGTTGCGCTGCGACAGCCGCGCGTTGATGATCTCGATGCCGCCGCCGAGTTCAATGCCCAGGCCGCGCGCGCTCTCGCGCACGCGATCCTCGCGCCCGACCAGCAGGGCCGTTCCGAGTCCTTCGCTGACGAAGCTCGCCGCGGCGCGGATGACCTGCTCCTCTTCGCCTTCGGCGAACACGACGCGTTGCGGGCGTCGCCGCAACCGCTCGTGCACGCGCTGGAGAATCCCAGCCACCGGGTCGCGGCGCGAGCGCAGTTGCGCCCGGTAGGCATCCATGTCGACGATGGGACGGCGGGCGACGCCGCTGTCCATCGCGGCCGAGGCGACGGCAGGCGGGACGAAGGAGATCAGCCGCGGGTCGAACGGGACCGGGATGATGTATTCGGGCCCGTATTTCGGCCGCATGCCGTAGGCGGCGGCGACCTCGTCGGGAACGTCCTCGCGCGCGAGCGCGGCCAGCGCCTTGGCGGCGGCGATCTTCATTTCCATGTTGATGGCGGTCGCCCGCACGTCGAGCGCGCCGCGGAAGATGTAAGGGAAGCCGAGCACGTTGTTGATCTGATTGGGGTAGTCGGAACGTCCGGTCGCCATGATGGCGTCGTTGCGCACCTCCGCCACTTCCTCCGCGGTGATTTCCGGGTCGGGATTGGCCATGGCGAAGATGATCGGCTTTGGCGCCATCGACTTCACCATCTCTTTGGTCACCGCGCCCTTGACCGAAAGCCCGAAGAAGACGTCCGCGCCCGCGAGTGCCTCGGCCGAGGTCCGCGCCGAGGTTTTCACCGCATGCGCCGACTTCCACTGATTCATGCCCTCGGTGCGGCCCTGATAGATAACCCCCTTGGTGTCGCAGAGGATGATGTTGTTGGGCGTGAATCCGATCGCCTTGAGCAGTTCGAGGCAGGCGATGCCGGCGGCGCCGGCGCCGTTGCAGACGAGCTTGGTCGACTTGATATCGCGCCCTGTGAGATCGAGCGCATTGATCAATCCGGCCGCCGCAATGATCGCAGTGCCGTGCTGGTCGTCATGAAATACCGGAATGTCGAGCAGCTCCCGCAATCGTTGCTCGATGACGAAACATTCCGGAGCGCGAATGTCCTCAAGATTGATGCCGCCCCAGCTCTTGCCCAAAAGCTTAACGCAATTGATGATCTCGTCCGGATCTTGGGACGACACCTCCAGATCGATCGAATCGATATCGGCGAAGCGCTTGAACAGCACCGCCTTGCCTTCCATGACCGGCTTGGCCGCCAGCGCGCCGCGATTGCCAAGGCCGAGAATGGCGGTGCCATTGGTGATGACGGCAACGAAATTGCCCTTCGTGGTGTAATCGAAGGCGCGGTCCTCTTGCTCGGCAATGGCCAGCACGGGGAGCGCGACGCCGGGTGAATAGGCCAGCGACAGATCGCGCTGGGTAGCCATGGGTTTGGTGGCGACGACTTCGAGCTTGCCCGGCCGGCCCTGGCTGTGGAACAGCAGCGCTTCCTGGTCGGTGAATGTCGGTCGTTTCCCGCGGCCACCATTTTTAGCAGACATGTCAACCCCTTACTAAAGCCGTGATGGCCGGATAGCGAAGGTAGCGGATCGAACGGGCTCGGCTCAAGGCGAGTCGCGAAAGGGGGCCGCCGCCCGTCCCAGCATGTTGCAGGGAATGGGCGAGCAGGCTAACCGGTAGAGGGGCGATGGGTGTTTCCGTATAAGACGCCATGATCCGCTTTGTTCTACGCTTCCTCGGTCTGTTGTCGCTCGCGCTGGGATTCATCTTCTTGGTCTATGACGGCACCAAGTCGATCGCGGACCAGACCGTGTATATCAGCAGCGTGGAGTCGACCTGGTCGAACGTCGACCAAAACTCGCTCGCATCGCTGCAGCCGGAGGTCGAGCGCCGTGTCGGGCCGCAGGTCTGGCAAGGCTTGGTCAAGCCCTACTTTCTCGATCAGCCGGTTTCGCTCGTGCTCGCTGTCCTCGGCGCCATCCTGATTCTGCTTGGTCGAAAGAAAAAGCCGCTGATCGGATACGCGCGGGATTGAAAGACAAGGGACCGCGGCATTGGCGCCGCGGTCCCATTTCATGCTCCCGACGGCGATTATTTGACTGTATCGGCACCAGCCTTGCACGCCACCCCGTCCTGGTCACCGGTGGCGCCGCTGCAACCGATTGCGCCGATGAGCTTGCCGCCCTCGATGAGCGGGAACCCGCCGGTGGAGGCGACAAGCGTCGGATCGAGCGTGGATATATAGGCGCCGGCCGGGTTCTGCATGACCGCGAAGAAGGCGCCGGACGGCCGCCGGTAACGCGCCGCCGTGCGAGCCTTGCCCTGGGAAATGCCGATCGATGCCACCTGCGTCTGATCCATCTTGTAGAAGTAGACGAGATCGCCGTTTGGATCGACGACCGAGATTGCGAGTTTCCAATTGCGCGGTGACTTCTTTGCTTCCGCCACCGCGGCGGCGACAACTTGCGCGGCGCGATCGGCGGTGATCGCCGGCCCGTACGGAATGTCGAACGGCATCTGATCGGGGACCGGCGCCGCAGGGGCAGGTGTCGGTGCCTGCGCCAGCGCCTGCCCAGCTACGCAAAGCGCCGCGCCGGCGCCGAGCAAAGTCGCAACAAAACTACGCATGAATGGTTCCTCCCGTCCTTGTCATCGCCGTCTGGCGCTGGATAGCGCTAGGGCGGATTAAGCATAGGGGTTTGCCGGCAGCGGCGAAACCTTGTTTGCGCGGCGATGGTGCGGTCGGACGCCGCCTCATCAGCTCGCACGCACAAGCAATGGCAAGAGAGATGCGTTGCAATTATATTCAGGCGCGACCAAGGGAGACGTCGCCATGCTGATGTTCAAGAAGAAGCTCGAAATGCCGTCGCCCGCCGAGGCGCTGCCCGGCCGCCCGACGCCGATCCCGACGGCGCGGGAGCACTTCATCTTTCACCGTCCGCTCAGAGGACCGTATCCATCCGGTTTAGAGACGGCGGTGTTCGGGATGGGCTGTTTCTGGGGCGCCGAGCGCAAGTTCTGGGAATTGGGCGAGGGGATTTACATCACCGCCGTCGGCTATGCCGCCGGCCATACGCCCAACCCCACCTACGAGGAGGTCTGCTCCGGCCGCACCGGCCACAACGAGGTGGTGCTGGTGGTCTATGACCCGAAGAAGATTTCCTACGAGCGGCTGCTCAAAACGTTCTGGGAGAACCACGATCCGACCCAGGGCATGCGGCAGGGCAACGACGTGGGCACGCAGTATCGCTCGGGCATCTACACGTTCAGCGCCGAGCAGCGCCGGGCCGCCGAGGCGTCGAAAGCCATGTATGGGAACGAGCTCAAGGCGCGGCGCTTTGGTGCAATCACCACCGAAATCCTCGATGCGCCTCCCTTCTATTTTGCCGAGGACTATCACCAGCAGTATCTGGCGAAGAACCCGATGGGCTATTGCGGCCTTGGGGGCACCGGCGTGAGCTGCCCGACCGGCGTTGGCGCCACGGCGCAAGCTTAATGGTCAGTAGCAAGGACCTGCGGAGGGGCCAACCGTGCTGGACCCGTCATGCGCGGGCATAAGCGCGTCTTCCGACGCGCTATGCCCGGCAATGACGGTGTACGTGGATTGGGGTCACTTCTTGACGTGCTTCTTGAGGAAATCCGTGGCGCGCTGCCAGGCGGTCTTGGCGCTTGCCTCGTGAAAGCTCCCACGCTCGTCGCAATGGAAGCCGTGCGCGGCGCCGGAATAGACGTAGATCTCGCTGTCGCCGCCGCGTTTCTTCTTGACGATCTCCACGTCGCTCATCGGGATCGAGGCGTCCTGGTCGCCGAAATGCATTTGTGTGGGCACCTTCGGCTTCTCATCGGCGTTCTTGGCGATCTGTCCGCCGTAGTAGCAGACCGCGGCGGAGAGGCCGTTGAGCTTGCACGCGGCCAGGAAAGCGATCGTGCCGCCCATGCAGAAGCCCACGATGGCGACCGGCCCTTCCTTCTTGAGCTCGTCGATTGCGGCTTGCGTGTCGCGCAGCATCGCGCCCCAATCCGGGTTGGCGATGAATTTACGCGCATTGGCGATCTCGTCGGGCGTATAGCCCGATTCGAAATTCTTCTGCTGACGATCGAACAGCGCAGGCGCCAGCGCGGTGTAGCCTTCGCCCGCGAGCCGGTCGCAGACCGCGCGGATGTGATGATTGACCCCGAAGATTTCCTGGATGACGACGATGCCGCCTTTTGCCGGGCCCGCCGGATCGGCACGATAGGCACCCAACTGAAATTTATCGGCGGACGTGAGCGAGAACTGCTTACCCAAGACGACCTCCTGTGACTGCTGCCGGCCGGGCGAATGTCCCCGGCATCGCAACGCAATGTCACGCTTTCGCCGCCGCAAAGCAACTGCCCAACGACCGGGACTGCGTTGCCGACGTCAGGACTTGAGCTCGAACGCCTCTGCGAGCAATTCATAGGAACGCCGCCGCGCGGCGTGGTCGTAGATCATGGCGGTGATCATCACTTCATCGGCTTTGGTGGCGGTGATCATCTGCGAGAGCCGCTCCAGCAGTGTCGCCTTCGTGCCGACAAACAGGCGCAAGCGATTGCGCGCGATCAATCCGCGTTCGGCCGGCGAGTAAGGATAAGCGGCGGCCTCCTCGGGGCTCGCCAACGGCAGATATTCGCCGCGGCTGCGTCGCACGAAGTTGAGATCGGCCGTCGAGGCGAGCCGTTCCGCCTCGGCCTCGCTGTCGGCGCAGATCGCGGCGCAGGCGAGAATGGCATAGGGCGTCTCGCGTGCCGAGGATGGCTTGAAGCGATCGCGGTAGGTGAGCATCGCGGCGACCGCGTCGTGCTCGGCGAAATGGTGCGCGAAGGCAAATCCCGCGCCCACCATGGCGGCAAGCTGCGCGCTGTATCCGCTCGATCCCAAGAGCCAGATCGGCGGCAACGCGACGTCCTGCGGCATGGCACGCACGGAGCGGAACGGATGGCCTTCGGGGAAGGCGTTGTTTTCGAACAAGAGCAGCTCCTGAAAGCGCTCCAGGAAGTCGTCATCCCCGGCATCCTGCCGCCGGCGCAGCGCATAGGAGGTGACCGGATCGGTGCCGGGCGCGCGGCCAAGCCCGAGGTCGATGCGCCCGGGAAACAGCGCCTCGAGCACCTTGAAGCGCTCCGCCACCATGAGCGGCGCATGATTCGGCAGCATGACGCCGCCGGAGCCCACCCGGATGCGTTGTGTCGCCGCGGCGATCTGCCCGATCATGATGTCGGGCGCGGAGCTCGCGATCGAGGGCAGGTTGTGGTGTTCGGCGACCCCATAGCGCGTATAGCCGAGGCGGTCTGCAAGCCGCGCGAGATCGAGCGAATTGCGCAGCGAAACGGCGCCGGAGGAGCCGGCGGCGACCGGCGACAGATCGAGAACGGAGAGGGCGATGGGCGGTGC
>Ga0306924_10000853_pt1 | contig 26708 bp, 30 predicted proteins | sample sta12Can44000111_FD_203756 | JGI IMG/M metagenome (GOLD analysis project Ga0306924, IMG submission 203756) | Lab enrichment of tropical soil microbial communities from Luquillo Experimental Forest, Puerto Rico - statanox.12C.anox.44.000.111 (v2)... | ecosystem: Environmental > Terrestrial >... | reverse complement strand
CTCCGCGAAAGGAAAGCCGACATCCCCGCGCTCGTGGAATACTTCGTACAACAGTTTGCCGCGTGGCTTTCGAGCACAATGCAAAACCAAGTACAAAGGCCGAGATAGTTTCGAGGTTCGGACCGAGATCGGTGCAGTCATGTTGAGCCGTCGTCGCAATGTTCTCGGGTGCGCGTTCGGTGCAGTCATCGATCATTCGCGGCAACACTAGGGCACTAAGTTCAGGTGAGACATTCAATGCTCTCGTGGAAGCGGTGTCGCAGACATGCGTCAAAGCTCTGACGACTGCGTCAAGCTGGCTTTTTAAATTCGCTAACTGTCTCACCCATTCTACTATTGCTTATAAAATAAGTGATGTTGTTTCAGCAAATTACAAGAAAATGTGCAAGACCGTCTGATGGCAATGCAAATGCCTTCCGAGAGATCTGTGCTTGGGAGGCTGAAGATATGCAACGCAAGGCGATTGCGGTTTGGGGAAGATGATGTGAGGAGTCGCAAGCGGGCTTTATTGATGCGACGGTCACGCTGGAGAAGGTTGACGAGCATTTCGCTATAACGAAGAGCGCCTGGAGTTATTGACGCAATTCCCGGTGCCAGCTCATCGGCTTTCATCAGCGCGGTCAAAGCTGCAGAAATAGATTGTTCAGTGTCGAAACTTTCAAAGCTAAGACCTCTGTCGAAGCATGGCTTGAGCCGATGGCCTGACTCGGGGGCCTCTAATTAGCATGGATGGACGTCTCAATTTTAGGTTTCTAACATGCGGATGCCTCTGATTGCTGGAAACTGGAAGATGCACAGGGCAGCTGCCGGCACAATGACCTTCTTCGAGAGCTTTCGGCCACAGGTCGAGTATTCTGAACATCGTGAGATCGTGATCTGCCCGTCATTTCTTGACCTCGAAGGTGCCGTCGCCGCAGCCCGCGGCTCGAGAATACAGATTGGCGCCCAGAACCTGTGTTGGGCAAAGGAGGGTGCTTTTACCGGCGAAGTGTCCGGCTCGATGATCCGGGCGGCTGGCTGCACGCACGTGATCGTCGGACACAGCGAGCGACGTAAATATTTTGGCGAGACCGACGAGAGCGCGTTGAAGAAAACTTTGGAGGCTCTTGATGTCGGTATCACCCCTATCGTATGTCTTGGCGAACGCGAAAAGAAAAGCGCAGACGCGGCGATCGTCGAACAATTTGCACACAGCATTGCACCACTCTCGGAAGCGCAGTTCGCAGGAATCGTAATTGCGTACGAACCTGTCTGGGCGATCGGCACTGGAGAGACCGCCTCGCCGCGGTTCGCGAATGATAGCCACCGGCTCATCCGCGAATGCGCGAAAAGCAATTTCGGAGCAGCAGCGGGGCGGAACGTCCGTATTCTCTACGGGGGCAGTGTCAAGCCTGACAACGCAAAGGGTCTCATGGCCGAGCCGGAGATCGATGGGCTCCTCGTGGGGGGCGCAAGCCTGGATCCGGTCACCTTTGCATCGATTGTAAATATTTGAAACTCAAGCTCCAGAGACGCGTCGAACCCTATCTCAGCATTTAACGGCAGTCAGCGTCTTCTTTTAACGTTTGCCGTCTGGGTGGGGTCTTTTCTTTGCAGCGTCCTCACACGGTGCGACCGCTCACAACCCAGTCACGACTTCGACGTTATAGTCAAAATACGCGGCATGAATAGCTTGCGGCCGGAATTCCTTCATGTCGGTCTGTGGTACGCGTCACTTTTTCTGTTAAAAACAAGACAGATAACTGATTTTGGGGCGAAGGTCCTGCGTTGGACACGTAGTTGCTTCATGGAGCAGGGAGATAAGGGGGGTCGCCAATGACCTACGCATCCAGATCTGCGAGCTTTGCTGGGAGCACCAACTCAGCTGCTGCGGTGAGCAAGCCTCTGCATGTTTTCAGAGGACGAAAAAGGGACACGCGGTCGACGTCTTGCAAGCAGGGAAGGCAGGAGTCCCACAACCTTGTCGAGACGCGATTGAAAGTCCCGGGGATGGAAGCCTTCAACGAGATGTTTGTATCCTTCCGCCCGAAATTCATTGCTATGGCCCATGCCATTTTGCGCAATAGAGAAGACGCGGAAGATGCAGTCCAAAATGCATTCCTTTCGGGGCATCTCCACTTGCGCAGTTTTGAAGGCCGATCCGCTCTTACGACCTGGTTCACCCGCGTCGTACTGAACGCTGCTCTAATGATCCGGCGAAAGCGGAAATCATCCTGGAGTCTCCCACAGGAGACCAGCACCCCGGACGACGCCAGATGGATGGAAACGATCTCATCCTCGGAACCTGATCCCGAAATGGTTTACGCAGAACGAGAGACTTTGCAGTTCGTCAACGGGCTGCTCGCAAAAATGAGACCTGCGCTTCGACAGGCGTTTACCATGACTTACTACGACGAACTGCCGGGCCCAGAGGCTTGCGCACTGCTTGGTGTTCCGGCTGGGACATTCAAGGCGCGGCTCTTTCGCGCAAGACGACAGCTCCTGAGTCAGGCGAAGCGGGCTCTCGTGGCTCCCATTCATAGGGCAAACCCTTCTTCGTTCTTTTCCGATAGAAGTGCTGTTCAGCACCTCGTTGCGAAACCCTTGGATACCCCGTCCCTGGAAGCCTCGTATTCATGACACTGCCCCCCATAGCCGTGGCAATGGATAAGCCCGAATGGCTCACCAGCATGGAGGCCATCCTCGAAGAGCTCAACGAGGGCGTTGTCATAACCGACGAAAACCAACGGATTCTGTTTGCGAACTCCCGTTTTGTTGAAATGACCGGCCTTCTGAAGCAGGACTTTATCGGATCTGACCCTTCTCAGTTCTATTCCCCGCAGGAATTGGATTTTGTCGCGCAGCAGATCGAAGTCAAGTTTCGAGACGGCCACAACCGCTATGCTTTTGTTCTTCCCCGAAAGGGCGGCGGACGTCTGCCCGTCATCATTAGCTCTCGGGCGCTTAACAATTCCGGAAAACAGTTTGGAATCGCGACGTTCACGGATATTTCAGAACAGGTGCGTGTCACGGAGGAACTCCGCTCCGCAAATGCGAGGCTTGAGCGACGCCAGATGGAAATCGAGGAAGATCTACGGCTTGCCGCGCGTGTCCAGAACAGCCTTGTACCAAAGCCTTTAGTCCGCGACAAGGTGAGCGTCGACTCTTTTTTCAATCCTGCACATTCGATCGGGGGCGACTTCGCACTAGTGAACTTACAGGATAACGAGCACGTCGGCTTGCTCATCGGCGACGTTTCAGGTCACGGCATCGGTTCAGCCTTAGTTGCGAACCGCATCTACTCCGAGACCACTGCGCATCTGCGTTCGGCCATGCCGCTTGTCGATATGTTTGGCGAGCTCAACCGCTTCCTGATCGAAGACCTCGCCGGCTCGGGCATGTTTGTCACGGCGGCTGCGGCCCGTATCGACGCGCGGGGCCGCCGTATGGTTTTCGCTGGTGCAGGCCATCCTCCACCGATGCTGGCGCGTCGTGGACAGAATCCCATCATGCTCGAGTCCCGCAGCATGATTCTCGGTGCGCTTCCCGATGCTGTGTGTGGCGATGGTAGCCAAGAGGTACCGCTCGAGCCAGATGACCGCATTGTCTTGTATACCGACGGGATCACCGAAGTTTTTAATGCTCAGGGTGAGATGCTCGGTATCAACGGTGTTCGAGAAATCGTGAGAAACGCAGTGGCTTTTCCGGCCGAGCGAATGAAAGAACGCATTCTCGAGGATGTCGCTGCCTGGAGGTCGGGGCAAGCTACAGATGACGTTTCTCTCATCGTAGTGCACGTTCGTTGACAGGTATGAAGGCCTTTTTCTTACCAACGGGAAGCGATGGGCGGGACCGAAAGCCAGAGCGGCGAAGAGGCTTGGTGCTAATGCTCGCGCTGTACAGCAACCCTAAGTGGCTCTCGGTTGTTCGCGGAGCGGTGGAACAACTAAGCAAGACTTTGGGATTCCCTGAAATGCAGTGCAGGTCGATCACCCGAGCTGTCGATGAAGCTCTCACCAACATTGTGCGGCATTCCTACGGTAATCGGCCCGATCAGCCGGTTGCCATGTACTTTCGAAGAACGCAACGTCAGTTGGAAGGGGAAGTCCAACAGGGGCTTGAAATCCTGCTTTGCGACCGAGGTCCGCAAATCGATGCAAGCAAACTGCACGGGCGCTCCCTCGACGAAATACGACCGGGAGGATTGGGATTGCATTTAATCCGTGAGGCCATGGACACCGTGGAGTACACGCGCAGGGGCGCTATGAATCGGCTTCGACTAGTCAAGTATCTGTCACCGATGAACTATGCCCTCTGAGGGAGAAGTGACGGTGCAGATTTCGGCTAGACGTCAGGACGAAACCACGATCTTCGATATCTCGGGAGACATTGATTTCGCAAACTCACGGGAAGTACGCCAGTCGGTGTTGCACGAAATACAGGAGAGCCGTGTCGCACGCTTGGTGGTCAATCTTAGCCAAGTCGGTTACATCGATAGCTCGGGTGTCGCTTCCTTGGTCGAAGGCTTGAAAGCGTCCCGCGACATCGGTTCCCGGTTCATTTTGTTCGGGCTCAGCACGTTCGCACGGGAGGTTCTGCAACTCTCCCGCCTCATCAAGGTATTTGAAATTTACGACAACGAGGAACAGGCACTGGCTTCCTGAAATGGAGATCGTTTCTCAACTCGGCAGCAGTACCCTCGACGCTCTCAGTTATCTCGGCTGCCTCGCATCGCTCGGAGCGCGCGCGGCGTACTACACCCTGGTAGCACCGTTTCGAGGCAAGCCGGTGCGCCTGCAGCGCGCGATTTCGCAAGCCATGGAAACCGGTGTGCGCGCCTTGCCGATCCTTTCCCTGATTACGTTCTTCATAGGCCTCATCATGGCCCTTCAGGCAGCCTACGAGCTTCGTCGATTTGGGGCGATTAGCGCGGTGGCCACCGCAGTCGCCGTCACCATGTCTCGGGAACTCGGCCCCTTAGTCACGGCTATCGTTGTAATCGGACGTTCGGGTTCTGCATTTGCCGCCGAAATTGGAACTATGAAAGTGAGCGAGGAAATCGACGCCTTGGAAACGATGGCGATCAGCCCTATCCGCTTTCTCGTCGCGCCAAAGTTTCTAGCCATGGCCGTGATGCTGCCTTGCCTGACCATCTGGGCCAATGTGATGGGTATTCTCGGAGGATCGTTGTTTGGCGTTGCTCAAGCGGATTTCACTCTTGTTCGCTACATCAAGGCCTCCATTGACTCCCTCTTCCTGCGGGACATCGTAACGGGGCTCATCAAAAGCGTGATGTTCGGTATCACCATCGCAGCGGTTGGATGCTTTGAAGGGCTGTCGACGGGCGGCGGAGCCGAGCAGGTGGGGCGGTCCACTACCCGGGCTGTAGTCATGTCCATCTTTCTCGTTGTGGCGGTGGACTTGCTCTTTACAACGCTTTTCTTTTTCGCAGGCGGCCAATGACTACAGAACACATCGTCCCTGCCTCCCGTACCGCACCCATGATTTCGCTGCGCGATCTGCGAGTCAGCTACGGAGACCGAGAGATTCTTCACGGAATCAGCTTCGATGTATTACCCGGCGAAACGCTAGTGATCCTGGGCGGCTCGGGGTCCGGGAAAAGCACGCTTCTGCGAACTCTCGTTGGGCTCGAAAAGCCAAGTACGGGTGAGGTTTTGATCAAAGGTCGGGATCTGGCGAAGGCCTCAGCGCCAGAAATGGACGAGATTCGAAGAAAGATGGGCATGTCCTTTCAGGGCGGAGCCTTGTTCGGTTCGATGACCGTGGGCGAAAACGTGGCCATGCCGCTCCGAGAACATACTCGGCTGGAGGGCTCCACGATCGAAATCATCGTGCGGCTCAAACTGGAGCAGGTCGGGCTTGAAGGATTTGAGTATTACACGCCTTCGCAGCTCAGCGGTGGCATGAAGAAACGCGCGGCCGTGGCTCGCGCACTTGCAATGGACCCGGAAATTCTGCTTTTCGACGAGCCCTCAGCGGGACTGGACCCGATCATCGCGGCTGGCATCGATCAGTTGATACTTCAACTCAAGCGCGCCTTTCGCATGACGATCATTGTGGTCACGCACGAGTTGGCAAGCGCATTTTTGATCGCCGATCGCATGCTTTTAATTGACAAGGGCAACGTCATTGCGTTGGGCACGGCCGAAGTGATGCGCTCTAGTACGCAGCCACGAGTCCGCCAATTTCTGGACCGCATTGCCGAACCTGAGATCGCTGGAGAAATGGATTACCTGCAGATGCTCACGACCGAGCGCCCTGGTTCGCGGCGGGCAGCAGAGAAGAGAGGATAGTGATGCAATCTAAACGTGAGTCGGCCGTCGTTGGTTTGTTCGTGCTCATTGCCGTCGCCGTGTTGTTCGGAACCGTGTTTGCGATGAGCGGGGCATTTGGACGATCCACAGCAAAGTTTCATGCATATTTCCCATTCGCTGGAGGGCTTGAGCCCGGCGCAACGGTGCGCTACGCAGGAGGACCCAAAGTAGGACGTGTCGACAGTGTGCGGCTCGATCCACAAAATCCTGCCCTCTTGGATATAACCTTCAGCGTTCCGTCCGACCTCCCCGTCAAAACAGACAGCAGTGTAAAAATTCTGAGCCTGAGCCCGCTGGGAGACAATCACGTCGAGATTCTTCCCGGCAGCGCACAAGCGCCAAGAGCACCGAGCGGTGGCTTGCTTGCCTCCCAGAAGTATGTGGACTTCAACGCTCTGGCGGAACAGCTCAATGATTTGAACCCGCAAGCTCAGCAACTTCTTCGTAACCTGAATGACCGGGCATCGGAAGTGAAAGAGACGATTGCGCGTGTAAACGATTTGCTCGGCCCGCAGAATCGAGAAAACCTCGCCGCCACCCTTGCTAACGCTCGCGGACTGATTGAAGAGAATCGTCCCCAGATCAAAACGACCCTTCAAAATGTGAGCGCCGTCAGCGAGAAGCTGCAACCCCTTCTCGAAGATTTTCGACAAACTTCTGCTGAGGCAAACCAGGCGCTGGATCACATCGATGCCATGGTTGGCGAGAACCGCGCCGATGTTCGCAAGGCCGTAGTCGAGTTGCGCCGGACACTTATAAATATGACGGACGCGAGCGCCCGGCTTGATCAAACCCTCGCAGTCAACTCTGAAAATATCGACGAGCTGCTTGACAACATGCGGCATGTTACTGAAAACCTCAAGGAATTCACGGCGACAATCAAGACTCGCCCCGACACGCTCATTCGCGCGAGCAATCCTCGCGAACACAGGACTGGAGAACAACAATGAAGCACAGGCTTATTCTTCCGGCCGTCATCCTATTTTGGGGAATGCTGAATGGTTGCGGCGCCGTGCGGCCGAGCAAGTATTATCAGCTCACCGTTCCCGATGAAAGCACCTTGGGAACCGATCCAGCCGCCTACTCTGTCACCCTGCTGCTCGGCCCCATCACGACATCGAATCTGTATCGCGACGACCACATCATTTACACCTCCGAGGGTCAGGCCATGGGAGTCTACGAATACCACCGGTGGGCCGAGCCGCCCTCCGAATTAATCAACGATGTCCTGCTGCGGGAGCTTCAAATGTCAGGGCGCTTCCAGCACGTTTATTCCATGCGCAGTGACACTCGCGGCGACTACATTCTTCGTGGACGCTTGTACGACCTCCGGGAGATTTCGGAAAGCACCTTGGCGGCCCGCGTGTCTTTCGCGTTCGAACTGCGCGACTCAAGAACAGGGACTACGGTGTGGAGCCGGTATTATTCCCATGACGAACCGGTGGATGGAAAGAACGTGAACGCAGTCGTTGCCGCTATGGATCGCAATGTGCAGAGCGGTTTACGCGAAGTCATAGGAGGCCTGGAACAGTACTTTTCGTCACATACTGCAGTTGCCGCGACGGTGGCGCCCTAGCACTCCGCCTTGAAACCAACACGCCAGGCCGCCAGCTACAAAGGCACCTGAAAAGTACAGATAAAATATGCGTCACTCCTACCTTCTCATACTGCTAATCCTGCTGACACCTGTCGTCGGGTTAGCGCGGGAAGTACCGGGGTCGGATTCCCCGGCTCTCGCAAGCGTCCCGGAACTCACAGCGGGATTTGACCTTCTCTACGAGCAAAAATTCACGGAGGCACGCGAAGCTTTTGCAACCTGGCAGTCTCACAATCCGGAGGAACCTTTTGGTGAGGTGGCCATTGCAGCCAGCTATCTCTTTGAGGAGCTAAACCTACAAGGCGTGTTGACCAGTGACTTCTTCCTCAATGATAAGAAGTTCTTACACGGAATTGATGGCAAGCCGAACCCAGAGCAGATGAGGCGATTTCGGGAAGCGCTGGCGCAAGCCCGCCAATTGGCCCGGGGACGCCAGCAAACCAACCCGAAAGACGCCGAAGCTCTTTTTGCGCTCACCCTGGCCGCAGGAATGGAATCGGATGAGGAATCGATTCTCCAGAAAAAGCATCTCGACGCATTGAAACGAATGAAAGAAGCCAACGAATACGCCAAGCGGTTGTTGGCCGAGAATCCTGATGCCACTGATGCGTACATCGCGCCCGGCATTGCAAATTACATAATCGGATCACTAGGCGCTGGCTCCCGCGTCATGCTTCGGTTTGGTGGAATTCACGGGGACAAAAAGCTCGGCATGGAGCAAGTGGCCAAGACTGCAGACAACGGCCGCTACCTCAGGCCGTTCGCCAAAATTGTGCTTGCTCTTGCCGCTCGCCGCGAAAAACAGAATGCCTTGGCGCAACAGTTGCTGCGGGAGCTCAATGAGCAGTATCCAGACAATGCGCTCTTCGCTTCCGAATATGGTAAAGCGATGAGCCTGTCCACACCGGTGGCACCGGTTCACTGACCTCCATCTCTGTGCCCGGCCTGCGCTTCACCCCTCAATTCCATCGTCTAAGGATTGACGCTTTTTTCGAAGTTCCGACCCTTCAACGAGAGACCACGTTCATCAGCCGCTCTAAGGTCCTTCCGATCAAGCACTTCGCCCGAGCCAGAGTCCCGCTGGTATGGCAGATCACTTGCCTCACAAGGGATCGTGTCTTGAGAGGAGTAGCTCCATGACGAGCGGTGGGTCCAAGATTCACGGCCGACCTCTTAACTCAACGTCCATGTTTGCTCAACGCGGGGTAACTCCAGAATTCAGCATCTCAGGCAGTCAGGTTCTGGTGGTGCTGGCGGCTGGCATTTGCTTGGTGGGACCGCTCATATGGGCGTTTCTGAAGTATTGGTTGCTTGCGCCGTGAGGCAAAGTAAAGCGTGCGAGCTCCTCGCAAGCGCGGCCTTTGGAGCAAACCCGAATTCTCGAGAATCACGCGATTCCGGAGATTGTGAGGACCTGGACAATGATAACGGTCAAAGCGAGCCAGAAACTTTTTACGTATGCGGAGGTTGCAAACCTTACGGGGATTTGCATCGATCACTTGCGGAGTGTGGCAAAGCGTTTTCGTTTGGGTTTCATTGCGCGGTCCTTCGAGAAGGCCGGGACAGAAGCCGAGCAATGGCTGTTCACGCCCTGGGACTTAAACGTCCTAGCGATATTGTTTCCGCGCTGTGATCACTAGCGGATGGACACGCGAAGAAAATCTCTACTTGCAAGCGATTTTGATCAGACGCTCAGCTTCAACGATTCTTAGTCTCTGTCTTGGAAGGAGCGATGAACTGGAATTCCGCTGAAATCCGGCGCTTTTTCGGCTCCCACGGTCTTACGTTGCTCGAATGGGACAGGGTGCGCACAGACATACTCACAATTCAGCACTCTACAGTACCAGTTGGAACGCCCACTCCTGACAAGGCAGTAGCGCCTCAGCTGATCGCCCAGTAGCGGTAATCGCTAAGCTTAGAGTCATTGGGTGGCGAACCAGCTGTCCTGCACAAAGTACTCGATTGTCGGCGCCTCCTAGATTCTCCTACGATAAGAGCCACGTTGGAGGATCCGCGCGCCTCGCGAAGGATGACACCTTTAGCCTTTCACCTTGCGCTGCGACCGTAGAAAACGACGCCAGAGACCCCGCTCCGGGATCCAGCTGATCTCGTAGACGAGCTCGCACTCCTCGCTCGTGTGCTCACGTACATTCCACACCATGCGACGTTGCGTTTCCCAGTGTACGTCGACTCCGGGGGGAAACCCGGGAACGGGAAGGATTTGGGAATTGCTAGTGACCGCGGCCATCGGTTCAAACCTGCTCTTTCTGGAACTTCACGCGGTCATTCGAAGCTTTGACCGCTGAATGCTTCAATGCATCCCCAATGCCACCACAGGAACTTGGGGAGAGCACGGCAGGACAATCGGCGTTACGCCAATCGCCTGTAGGAAATACACTTGATGGCTCTTAAGAAAATGTGGCAATGCGGCTTTCGTACAGCATGACGGGCGCTGACAGTAGCTAGACGACAACGTCAAAACCTTGTCGCCAGAACAGCTGGAAACGGTTTCGTGCTGTTCCGCTGCGGAGCCTCCTCGGTGAAACTAAGTATTTCGCTCGGTGTGGCATACGCATGTTGCCATTTGCCCGTCCGCAAATCTGAACACGGGACAAGACTGGAGACAGAAATGCATTACTCCGGCGGCGGAGAGGCTATGTCCACTACGACGCAACGACGACCCAAACCCAACCCCCTCAGCGGACGCGGCCGTTGTGTCTGGATGAGCCTCTCACTGACCTCCTGCAAGCTTCCGTCAACCCGTCTCTCTTTGGAAACAAGGTGAAGTTCGGTGAATTCGATACCTAACCTGGGAAATAGGAATCAACGGTCTGTGCTCCGTAGAACATCAGTCGTAACACTCTCATTCAGTACCAGCAGGCAAGCTGTATTTTCGCGTCGAGGCCTCCGCTTGGTTGACGACGTGTTGGCTGCGTGTGCCCTCGTCCTGCTGTTTTGGCCAGGTACAGCGTTCGCACAATCTTCATCTGCACACGCACCGCCATGGATCGTTGCACCAATACAGACCTCCCCGGACAACGCAGCGTCCTCGCCCCAGTCGGACTGCGATTCGAACGAACAGTCTGGATCGAATAGTGTGAGCACATCCCTTGATGCGGGTTCGCTCGGAAGCGTGACCGAAGCTAAGCAGTCCAAGCGGATTCTTTGGATCTTTCCCAACTACCGGGCAGTGAGCGCCGATACGCAGTTGCAACCGCTGTCCTTGAAAAAGAAGTTCTGGTTGGCAACTCAGGACAGTTTCGATGATTCGTCCTTTGTAACCGCCGGCATGCTTGCCGGTATAGGCCAAGCCAAAAACTCATACCCTGAGTTCGGGCAGGGATCGAAGGGTTACGACCGCTATTATTGGCACGCGGTGGCCGACCAAGCCGTTGGAAACTATTTCACGGAAGCTATCGTTCCTGCCCTAACGCGCGAAGATCCGCGCTACTACACGCTTGGGCACGGGGGTTTTCTCAAGCGCACAGGCTATGCGGTAACCCGTTTGCTTGTCGCGCGCACCGATTCCAGCCGACGAACCATTAATATTTCGGAAATTGTGGGGAGCGGTGCCGGCGCAGGAATATCCGACTTATATTACCCATAGAGAGCGAACCTGGACGAAGACCGGCCAAAAGTGGGTCACGCAAATCGCCCTGGATGGAGTCTTCAACATCGTCAAAGAGTTTTGGCCTGACACGAATCAGCTTATCTTCCACGGAAGATACTGATTAGCTGGCTTTCCGCCCTGCTGCTAATCAATGGCCAAGCTGATAGAGAGCGGATAGTGGTCGGAAGCGGAAACCGAACGGTGCACTTGGGGTTGGGTCACGCGAACGCGACCCCTCGTGAAGATCCAATCGATGATTCGCCCATGCTCCAAAAATGAGCCAGGTGTCGTAGGCACGTGTTGGTTAGCAAAGGCGTCCTGAAACTGAGCGCGGCTGATGGAAGTTGCCGCAGGAGTTTGGGATACATCGAGATTGAAGTCTCCGGCAAGCAGAATGGGCGTGTTCCAACCGTATCGCTTGTTATCGTCCAAGGCCTCGTCAATCTGGGAGCAGCGCAAAGGATTATCGCCTCGGCTCTCGAGGTGTAGGTTGTAGCTGATCATCGTTTTGCCCGCAATGTTTACAGCGCTGACCAGCGCCATACGCCCTCCAAGCCGCTCCTGAAAAGGCGCAATATCAGGAAGAAACCAGTGCGGACGCCAGAAATGCGATTGCTTCTGGAATCGAATGATCCGGGAATTCGACAACGGCCAGCGAGAAAGGGTTGCTTGACCGTGGTAGGCAGGGGACGCCTTGGAACCCTGGGTTAATTCCTGAAACTCTCGCCCGAATACATAGTTCATCTCCAGCGTCTGCGCGATTTCCCTGGCAACGTTAATGTGATGCGTCCGCCGGGCGTTGAGATCGGCCTCTTGCAATAAGATGATGTCCGCTTTTGCGCCTGCGAGGAAGTCAATCACCCCGCTGAGCTTCAACCCACGATCAATGTTCCAGCTCACAACCCGTACGGAATCGGGCGGAACAAAAAGCCAGCGAGGGACTGCGAAGTTGCCGCTTTCAATCTCCTGCATAGCGTTCATACACGTTTACGAATTCGACCGAGATGCACGCTGATGCGCCTCGTGCGAGCCAGAATCGGCAAGAAAATGGCTTCTCCAAGCGTGAAATGGGTCCGCAAGGGCCAAGACTGGTCTCCTCCATGATGGCCCTAAATCATGGACAAGCGTGCACGCTTATCGCCATCTCTTCAAGCTCGCCCGCGTTTCTGAACTGCTCTAGCGAGAATCGATTGCCGTGCGAATGTTCCCTCTGCGCTTTAACATCTTCAAGAGCACTCATCTTCAACAATCAACCGACGGTTGACGGCAGAGCAAGTGCCAACGCAGGTGTCAACGGGTTGTCTTAACCGTCGAAGCCTAATCCCGGGTTTATGCCGCTTCGCTCGGTTGATTTCCGCCCGGTGGTCTGAAAGCCGCTCAAACGATTGATAAGAACCCAGATCCACAACGCGCTTCGTGGCGCGTCTGTTCGGAAGGAGTCATGCTTCGTTGAGGCGGATGCGGAAATGGATGCATTGGAGCCGCGTGCGGACTTCAGCAAGATGTGCTGCGGTGCTTTGGTGTGTCCTCCCCTGACGCAATTGCGCCCAAGCTTAGCCAATGAGAGGAGCAAATTTTGGTACGTTTCGACCGGCGCCACCAGAAGGCAGAAGAAATCGGTGCTCTTCAGGAAAGAAGAAGCTCTGCTGCAGGGAGGACTTTCTGCTTTCTGCTCTTCCTGGCATTCGCGTTGTCCTTATGCACGAACTTGGCTCACGGCAAGCAACCTAACGCTACGACGGCAAAAGTCTCCGGAGCAGTTTTCGTGCAAGACTCTGGAGGGCACCGATCTGCTGTGCCTGGTGCGAAAGTTAAGCTCAGTGGGCCGGCCGTTTTCGAAACAGAAACGGACGAAAACGGCAACTATGTTCTTGCGGTCGTGCCTCCGGGGATCTACACGGTAGAAGCTGTTTCGCCCGGTCTGGAGATTCGGCAGACGCTGAGGGTTGAAGGTAGCGAAGTCTACGTTTCACTCGAATTAAAACCCTTAGAAATCGCAAGTTCTGTAGTTGTGAAAGCGGATCCGGCTGACATCAAGAATCCTGCTCCTTCCGAAACAGTTTCCGAAGAAACATTACGTAATGCTCCCAATGTGAACGAACGGTTTGAGAGTTCGCTTCCTCTCATTCCCGGCATCGTTCGAGGGCCTGATGGCCACATCAATCTCAAGGGCACTCGCAATACGCAGAGCGGCGCGCTCGTAAACAGCGCCAACGTCACGGATCCAGTAACGGGCGGTCTGGCCATCAATCTTCCGATCGACGTAGTTTCGGCGGTGCAGGTCATTTCGAATCCATATGATCCCCAGTACGGGAAGTTCACCGGGGCAGTTTCTACCGTTGCGACGAAGACGAGTGACTATGAAAAGGTACATTTTTCGATCCAGAACATCATTCCCCGGTTGCGCGACCGCGACGGCACCATCGCTGGCATCGGCGCGACAACGCCGCGGATGACGTTCACCAGTCCGCTCGTGAAAGGGCGCGTCGCCGTCACGCAATCCTTTGAGTACCGCTTTGTCCGAACACCGGTGAACAGCCTTCCACCGCTCGAGCGGGATACGAAACTCGAGAGTTTCGACTCGTACACACAGTTCGATTTCATCATCACACCGAAGCAGACAGCTACGGCATCGTTCTCGTTGTACCCGCAGAAGCTCGATTTTCTCGGGCTGAACACCTTCATGCCTCAGCCTTCTACATCGGATTTTCATCAGCGCGGCTATCAAATCTACGTTCAACACCGCTACGTCATTGCCAATGCGGGCCTACTGGCATCGCAGTTCAGCTACAAGCGTTTTGACGCGGATATCACGGCGCAGAGCGACGATCCGTATCGTCTGCTGCTCGAAACAACTGAAGGAGGTTTCTTCAACCGGCAGGCACGTCGAACTTCTCGAACCAGCTGGCAGGAGAATTATCAGTTTGCGCCGCGACGATTCGCTGGTTTGCACCGATTCACCGTTGGATTGAGTTACGAGCACTCCTCCTACGATGGGCGCCAGTCATTTCTGCCTGTGGAGATCGACGGCGTATCGAACCAACCCTTGGAGCATATCTCCTTCACTTCAGCGGCATCATATCGGATCGATCAAAACGAGACCGCCTGGTTTGCAGGCGATCAATGGGCCATCGTCCCGCGTTTGACGCTCGACTTGGGTATCCGCTTCGATAACGACACGATCACCAGTTCCACTCATGCTGCTCCGCGTGCTGGATTTCTCCTTGCACTCACGCGAGACGGCAAAACACTGCTGAAGGGCGGTGGGGGTCTGTTCTACGACCGCATTCCCCTCATGGTCCCCGTCTTCCCTGCTCTTCCCAATCGCACTGTCACGCTGCTTGGCCAGAACGGCACGTTGCTAAACTCCGTGTTCTATCAGAACAAAATCATCGGCGAACTCCAGAATCCGCGAAGCACTTCATGGAACCTTGAACTCGATCGCCAACTGCTCGCGCGCTTGCTGCTGCGGGTTGCCTACGAACAACGCAACACCGCCAGGGACTTCATTGTTTCGCCGGTGTCTTCGCGGGCAACGGGAAGCCTCGACCTTTCCAACAGCGGCAGTGATTCCTACCGAGAGTTCCAATTGGCAGCCCAATACAAAGTGCATCAGAGTGTGCTCAATGCTTCCTATGTGCGGTCCCGAGCGTTTGGCGATCTCAACGATTTCAATCAGTTCTTTGGGAACCTCGCGCAGCCCGTGATCCAGCCGAATGCCCGCGGGCGGCTCCCCTTTGATGCACCGAACCGCTTCCTTTTCTGGGGCACGTTTGCGGGGCCTTGGAACCTGACCGTTGTACCTGTTTATGACCTTCACACAGGATTCCCATACTCCATTGAAAACGAGTTCCGCGAATATGTTGGACCACGAAACGTCGATCGTTTCCCGTGCTTTTCTTCTTTTGACCTGCAGGTCACACGCCCTGTTGCCTTGCCCTTCGGAGAAAAGCGCATGCGCGCCCGGGTAGGCGTGGGGGTCTTCAATCTTTTCAATCATTTTGATCCGCGGGACGTGCAGAACATCCTTGCGAGCACCAGGTTCGGTGAATTCTTCAACACCTCGTGGCGTGAATACCGCGGCAAATTTGTGATGGAGTTTTAACGATGAAATACCACTTGCTGCTTATTAGTTTGATTCTCCTCGCCGGCTCTTCAGCCGTTGCGGCGGAGGATTCCGGGACGCCTCCAACTGCGGAGCAAATCGTGGCTCGGATGGCCGCACATGACCTGCAACGCCAGTCCTCCGTCGAGGGATACGCGGGGATGCGGCGATATGTTCTGGAGAACAATAAATTTCACAAACGCGCCGAAATGCTTGTGAAGGTGCAGGGCGACCAGGATGGCACAAAGCATTTCGAGGTTGTTTCGGAAGACGGCTGGAAAGCAGCGCACAAGCACGTTTTCCGCAAAATGCTGGAATCGGAATCGGAGACGTCGCGTCCGGAGATTCGTGGAAGCGCAAAACTTACCGCCGAGAACTATGACTTTGAGCTTGTCGGAACCGAAGAGCTGGCTGGTCGCCTAGCCTACGTTCTCGAGATTCGCCCCAAACGGAAGGAGAAGAATCTGTTTCGGGGGCGCATATGGGTAGACTCCCAGGACTACGCGCTGGTTCGCGCAGAAGGTAATCCTGCCAAGAAGCCCTCTTTCTGGACGAAGAGCATCCATTTCGTGCAGGTCTACCAGAAATGCGGTTCTCTCTGGTTTCCTTTCTCCACGCGAAGTGTCACCGAAGCGCACATCTTCGGCACCACTGACGTGAACATCGACTATTTCGATTACTCACCCCAGACGCGGGCCTTAAACGAGATCACTCGCGCCTCCGCGGAAGGAACTTACCAGCCATGAAGACTGGCAAGCAGGAACTCGTCGAGGTGATTTATGGCTGCCGTTAAGGAATGCTTGATTCTTGCCGCAGGCAACGGGAGCAGGATTGCCTCTCTCTCGGGCAGCGCTCCCAAACCTCTCGTCCCCCTCTTTGGCGCGCCCCTGCTTGAGCACATTGTGCTGTCGTCGCAAGCCGCCGGAATTGAGAAGTTCGTGATTGTCGTTGGGTATCGCGCCGACGCGATCCGTCGCTGGTTTGCCGAACGGCCGCTGGGGGACACTTCCGTCACCCTAGTTGAAAACGCCGAATACCACAAAGCGAACGGCGTCTCTGCCCTGGCTGCCAGAGGATTGCTAAAGAACCCCTTCTTGCTTCTAATGGCGGATCACATCTTCGAACCGAAAACCGCCAAAGTGTTGCTGCAGAAAACTCTAGGAGACGACGAAGTCATCCTCGGAGTGGATTACAACATCGATCGCATCTTTGACTTGGAAGATGCAACTAAGGTTAAGGTCCAAGGAGAGGACATACTTGATATCGGAAAAGACCTTGGCCAGTACAACGCCTTGGATACTGGGATGTTTTTGTGCGGAGGGTCATTGTTCGAGCGGCTGGAATCCGCCAAACAAAACGGCAATTGCTCACTGTCGGATGGCATGCGCAGGGTGTGCCAGGAGCGCAAACTGAAAGCCTTTGACGTTGGCGACGGTCGCTGGCAAGACGTCGACACGCCCGAGGCTTTCGCCTACACGGAAAGCATTTTTGAACGCGACTTCTGCGAGAGCCCAATCTTCAAAAGGTTGGTCCATGCTTAAGATATCGCCAGCCGTGCGGCCAGCGCTTCGCTTTCTTGCAATGTTGGGAAGCGCCGGATTGCTTGCCTATCTAGTTCGGCATGCTGGACCCGCCAATCTCTGGCACAACCTCGTAAGGCTGGGTTGGGGCTTCACCTTAGTCATAGGTCTTGCGGGTGTATCGCATCTTGCGAGGACTTGGGCCTGGCAAATGACGTTAGGCAAGGAGCGGTACAAACTCTCATTTCCGAAGTTGGTCGGGCTTCGCCTCGGTGCTGAAGCCGCTGGCCAGCTTGGGATTGTTGGGCAAACATTTGGAGATTCCATCCGCGTCTCGCACCTAAACCGCCAAATGCAAATGGGCCATAGCCTCGCCTCGGTCACTCTTGATCGCGGCCTCTATCTGGTTACCGGAATTATCGTCATCGTGAGCGGCTTTGTCGCTGCCCTACCGATGCTCTCGCTTTCTCATGCCTTGCGTTTCTACGCCGGACTGTTCGCCCTCGGTTCAATTACATTTTTGTCTTTGACCTTGCTGGTTGTAAGAAAGCGCTTCCCGGTGTTGTCTCAAGGAGCGCGTCTTATCGGGCGCGTTCCCGCACTCAAGAACCGGATCGAGCAGAGATTGCACTTGATTCAGACGATGGAGAGTGCCCTCTTCGATTTTCACCACAACACTCCCGTTTTGTTTTGGGGCAGCCTTTTGCTGAATCTCGCGGGGCATTGCCTCGCGATACTGGAAGTGTGCTTGGTTCTTTGGCTGCTCGGAGCGCCCATCGGTTTCGTCGGCGCCATGATTATCGAATCTCTGACCAAGCTCGTTAACGCGATAGGCAGCTTTAACCCCGGAAATATCGGCACTTATGAAACCGGAAACATGCTGATCGGAAAGATTTTCAGCCTGAGTAACGCCTCTGGGCTCGCCTTGGCGATGGCCAGACGTCTTCGAGCGCTGTTCTGGACTGCAGTCGGCTCCATTTGTTTGGTCTTGTTGACAAGGTCCAAGAAGCTCCTTAATGCTGGAGCCCTCGAGAGGGAGAAAATCGCAAAGTCCCCGGGTCCACCGGCCCATGTTTCCAACACTTCAACGTCCAGCAACGTCGCGTTTGCTGTTTTTCTGTCTTCTGCCGATCCGCAATTGTCCTTGCCTCAGGTTGGCGCTCTGCCCGTCCCGCTGCGAACCATTTTAGTTGCGCAACGAATGAACGCCGCCCAAATCCTCGTTGTCGCCGACACGCGTGCCAGAAAAAGTGCTCAACAGGAAATGATGAGGACGGGGCGTCTTCCCGAATCTGTGCAATGGCTTGAGGCGAACGCACAAACACCTCTTCGTGATCGACTTAGCCTGGTCGCCAGCAAGGTGAATAGCCAGCGCGTAGTTCTCGTCGACGGAAGCACAACTTACAACACGTCACTGATTCGGCAGGCCGCTGAATGGAACAACGGCGGGACGCCATTGGCGCTAACAAGTGCCGACGTGCCTGCAGGGCTCTGTGCATTATCCTTGGAGACACTACGCGATTTTATTGCGCATTGCCCAATGGAAACCTGCAGGCTTGAGGATCTACACGCTTGGATCAGTTCTACGCATTCCATCACTTCAATCAACGTGGGTGAAGACTTGTGGCAGCGAGTGCGTACGGAAAAGGACCGCCACATCGCCGAAAGCAAACTGGATCGTTGGTTGGTCAAACCAACAGATGGCATGTACGCTCGATTGAACCGCCGAATCTCCATTCCGATCAGCCGGCAGCTTATCAGGCTGCCGATCAGTGCAAACATGGTGAGCCTCATCACGCTTGGGGTGGGAATTGCATCAGCGGCATTCTTTGCGCTTGGCGGTTACTGGAACACGCTTCTCGGCGCATTTCTGTGCCTGTTTGCAAGTATCCTCGACGGATGCGATGGTGAGGTCGCGCGCTTGAAGCTGCTCGAGTCCGACTTTGGATGTTGGCTGGAGACCGTTTGCGACTACGTGTTTTATTTCTTTCTTTTGATCGGAATGACTATCGGGCAGTGGAGAAGTTCTGGATCACGTACCTACCTCGTATGGGGGGGATTTCTCCTTGTTGGGGCTCTAGCGAGTTTCCTCTCGGTCGGATGGCAGCGCCGTCGCCTTGCCTCTGGGCGTCCCGAGCAGCTCTTGAACATCTGGCAGAGTCACGCCGAAAGACGTTCATCCAATCCATTCTTGTACGCAGCGCGGCATATGGAATTCATCGTGCGTCGGTGTTTCTTTCCCTACGCTTTGGTTGTCTTCGCCTTTCTGGGCGTCATGAACGCGGCCTTCATTTTGAGCGTGGTTGGCGCGAATCTGGTCTGGCCGATCACGTTCTACTCCTTGCACACTTTTGCCCGCGGCCGGAGTGCAGCGCCGGAAATCCCTGGGGCTTCTGCGGAGACTAGTGCCGGCATTCGTGAATATGCACCAGCTCAGCCTTGAAGGGCGACTCTTGGCCAAGACCGCGAGAGATCTTCGACGATTTTTATCAATCAAGAGACGTGAAACCACCGCAAAGCTATCTTATTTCTCGTTCAATCGTCCGTAAAACGTTCAATCAAGGCAGCTTGCGGTTTCGCTTCCTTGTTAATGGACGGTCACTTCGTCCCCAATCTCACGATCGGGCCACCGGTTGTTGCTTCTCTCCGCAAGATATCGCGCGTTCCGCTCGACTGTCATCTTATGATCGCACACCGGACGAATTTATCCCGGTGATCGCCGAAGCAGGAGTCGATTGGATCTCGGTGCACCAGGAAGCTTGCACGCATCTTGATCGCACGCTTTACCTCATCGCTTCGCACGGATGTAAGCCCGGAGTAGTGATAAACCCTGCGACGCCGGTCCATGTCCTAGACGAGGTCCTTCCATTGGTTCATCACGTTCTTGTAATGAGCGTGAATCCGGGTTTTGGCGGCCAAACGTTCATTCACTCTTCCCTGAAAAAGATTGAATCGCTTTCACAAATCAGGGCGTCTCACCGCCTGCAGTTTCGGATTGAAGTGGACGACGGCGTTCAAGATGATACGGTAGCAGGCGTTGTAGCCGCTGGTGGGGAGATTTTGGTCGCCGGCAGCGCCGTTTTCGAGGAGAGCAATCCGCGGGAGAGCCCCAGGCGACTCCTCGAATCCGCTCTTGCCGAGCGAACGAAGCAGGTCGAGAAAACTATGGTGGGAGGACAGCTATGATCATTCTCGTGATGGGGCCAACCGGCTCGGGCAAAACGACCATCGGAACTTTGCTCGCAAAGCGGCTCGGATTCGAGTTCGTAGACGCCGATGATTTTCATTCTGCCGCGAATAAAGAAAAGATACACAAAGGCATCGCACTGACCGATGCCGATCGCGCGCCTTGGTTAGCGGCAATTCACGACCAAATTGAGCGCTGGATTGCGGAGCATCGAAACGTCGTGCTGGCGTGCTCGGCACTGAAACGGAGCTATCGCGAGCAGCTTTGGGACAGCAGCTCGGACTTCTGCCTTGTCTACTTGAAAGGTTCCTACAACCTGATCTATCAGCGCCTATTGGCGCGCAAAGGCCATTTTGCTGATGAGCATATTCTGGCCAGCCAGTTTGCGACGCTGGAGGAGCCTAGTGACGCTATCATTGTAGACATTGGCGGCACGCCGGAGGAAATCGTTGGTCAAATTTGCATCCGCCTTGGTTTGGATTCGGCTGGCGGGCAGGTTCGGACGAACGCGGCAAAGGTTAGCCAACACGAGCACAACCGCTAATGTGGTGCCGCTGGACCTATAGGCCTTTAGTCCGCGCATGCGATGGAGCAATGCAGCTCAATGATGAGTACGCTGCCGCCAAATACGAACACGTCCGGCGATAAGCCGTATCTCGCGTGCGAGCTCACACCCGGATTACGAACGCTGAGGAGAACCGGCTTGAAGAATCGCGGCGACGCAAAGTCCACTGGAAGCGATGGGGACCATACCTTTCCGAACGTCAGTGGGGCACGGTCCGCGAAGACTACAGCCCATACGGCACAGCCTGGGAATTCTTTCCCCACGACCATGCCCGGTCGCGCACCTATCGCTGGGGCGAAGACGCAATCCTGGGCATTTGCGACCGGCATCAGCTAGTGTGCTTTGCGCTGGCCTTGTGGAACGGCCGCGATCCGATCCTCAAAGAACGCTTGTTTGGACTCACCGCCAATGAAGGGAATCACGGTGAGGATGTCAAAGAGTATTACTTCTATCTTGATCCGACTCCAACGCATTCCTAGATGAAGGCTTTATATAAGTACCCGCAAGGAGAGTTCCCGTACAGCCAGCTCGTGGAAGAAAACCGCCGCCGGAGCCGAACAGATTTCGAGTATGAGCTGCTCGACACCGACGTCTTTAACGAAGACCGGTATTTTGATGTCGCCACCGAATACGCCAAAGCAGGCGCCGAATGCATCCTAATCAAGATCACCGTGACGAACAGAGGTCCAAGCGAAGCCGACCTGTCCGTTCTTCCTACCGTATGGTTCCGCAACACATGGGCGTGGGGCAGAGACGATTATCGCCCCGTTTTGCGCGCAGTCGACCGGCTCAGCATTCCTAACGAATATGGCAAACCTGGGTGTGGAGTAATTGCAGTCGAGCATAAGACGTACGGGTCGCGCTGGCTCCTTTGCGAAGGGGAACCGGAACTTCTGTTCACCGAGAATGAGACAAATGCTACGAAGCTCTTTGGTGTCCAGAACCGCACAGCCTACGTCAAGGACGGCATCAACGACTACATCGTTCATGGAAATCGTAACGCGGTTAATCCCGACAGGACCGGTACAAAGGCTTCTGCCCTATATCGCCTGCGGGTCGCTCCCGGCACTAGCGCAACGCTGCGCCTGCGCTTGACCGGCCAGGAGCCAAAAATCTCGCACCAGTCCGTACCACGCCTGGTCACCGCTGCCGATGGCGAGCTGTTTGGCCACAGTTTTGATGAGGTGCTCAACCGGCGCCGTGCGGAAGCCGACGAGTTTTACTCCAAGCGCGCGCCGTCGGGTCTCTCTGAAGACGCGAAAAACATCCAACGCCAGGCGTTCGCTGGCCTGCTGTGGTCGAAACAGTTCTATCACCTCGATGTGCACACCTGGCTCGACGGCGATTCGGCCGGCCCACCGCCTCCGGACAGCCGCAAACGGGGCCGGAATCACGAGTGGAATATCTCAAAGGGAGGAAGGGCGACGTGGTCTGCTTTCGCTGGTGAACCGCACCCATCTGGTACCCGTGCTCCGGTACTTGCTGGACGAATCCGAATTTCTCTCGCCTTATGGCATCCGCGCAATCTCCCGATTCCACAAGGACCATATGGTTTCCCATCAATTTTCTGCTGATCGAAGCACTTCAGAAATTTCATCACTTCTATGGCGAAGAATTCATGGTCGAGCTGCCGACCGGTTCAGGGCGCCAGGCGTCGCTCTGGGAGGCCGCCGCCGAGATTTCGCGCCGGCTGACGCGCATTTTCCTGCGTTCCGCAGATGGAAGGCGCCCCGTTTACGGCGGACTCAAAAAACTTCAGAACGATCCCTACTGGTGCGACCTCATTTACTTCTACGAGTACTTCCATGGAGACAACGGGGCGGGGATCGGGGCAAGCCATCAGACCGGATGGACGGGACTCGTGGCCAAGCTTATTGAGCAGAGTGGCAGGGTAGTGTAGAGCACATCCCTGATGCAGGGTTCCATCGGAAGCGTGACCGAAGCTAAGCAGTCCACCCAGATTCTTCGGATCTTTCCCAACTACCGAGCAATGAGCGCCGATACGCAGCTACCCCCTCTGTCCTTAAGAGAAAACCACAGAGACCCCGGGCTCGGCGACCCATCTTTCAAGTACTTCATCGTCCGGTGATGTCGCGTTTGCTGTTTTCTGCCTTCCGCGGATCCGCAACTCCGTTGCCTCAGGTTGGCGCTTTGCCCGTCCTGCTGCGAACCATTTTAGTTCCGCGACGAATGAACCCCGCCCAAATCATCGTTGTCGCCGACGCGCCCATCTGAAGCAGCGCTCAACAGGAGCTGATGAGAACCGGGCGTCTTCCTGAATCCGTGCAATGGCTTGAGATGAACGCAGACGCACCGCTTCGAGACTGCCTTCGTCTGGTCGTCGCCAACGTAAGCAGTCATCGTATGGTGCTCATAGACGGGAGCGCAATTTCCCAGCCATTAATCGCGACAGACCTTCGACGATTTTGTCAATCAAGAGACGCGAAAGGCCCGGCAACGATTTCTCACTCCTCGTTCGCTCGTCCGTAAGACGTTCAATCAAAGCAGCTTGCGGGTTCGCCTTCCCTGGTAATTGACTGGAGACTGCCTTGCATGGTTCGCCTGCGGGGCGATCAAGGTCGTCGACAGCAACTCCCTATCGGCAGCGGCAGGTCAACTGAAGTCCTTGGAAAGGATGCTTGATGAGAATGGGCACAACGATGCACAAGGCCGATTGGCGAGCGATAGTGGGCCGGGTTGCCGGGGTTCTCGTTCTCCTCGCCGGGGTTCTTCTCGCAGCCGGGTTGTGCACTGCGGCTCCGCGTGACAACCCTGTTCCTAGCATCTTTGAACCTCATTCAACACCGGCGGGTTCGATCCGTCATTTATCGTTTTTCGTGCTCTCCATCACGGGTCTAATCTTTCTGGTGGTCTTTACTCTATTAACTTACGCGATTGTAAAGTTCCGCGATAAGTCAGGAGACCGTGGACGCGAGCCAGCGCAGGTATATGGAAGCACACAGATTGAACTGGCCTGGACCGTGATTCCAATCCTTATCGTTGCGGTGTTGTTCGCCGCTACCGCCCAAATGATTCATGCGATCCAGGACGCGCCGGAGCCCGCAGGGGCTATAGAGGTGACCGCAATCGGGCACCAGTTTTGGTGGGAATTTCGGTATCCGGTGCTTGGTATCGTCACCGCGAACGAGCTCCATGTCCCCGTGAGTGACCCGGCTCATCCCACACCGACATTCTTGAGATTGCTCTCCTCGGATACCGATCACAGCTTCTGGGTACCTCAGCTTGCGGGGAAGACAGACTTGATTCCGAATCACCCAAACCAGACTTGGCTGGATCCCCACGATACGGGCCTGTTTCTCGGCCAGTGTGCGCAGTACTGCGGGACACAGCACGCAAAGATGCTTTTGCGCGTGTACGTAGATAGCGCGAAAGACTTCAAGGCTTGGGCACACGAGCAACAACAGCCGGCGAACCTGGATGAAAAAGAAGTTGCGGGAAGACATGTGTTCGAGAGCACCGCGTGCCTGAACTGCCACGCGATCAACGGCACCAACGGCACTGGACGTTTTGGTCCGGACCTTACGCATTTGATGAGTCGTCGCACCATCGCAGCGGGTGCAGCCGAAAATACGCCGGAAAACCTGCGCTTGTGGATTCAGAACCCGGACGCCATCAAGACCGGATCGTTGATGCCGGCCATGAAACTAAGCGACGCCGACCTCGACGCGCTCGTACGCTATCTGGAAACACTGCGCTAGAGAAAGAGAGTGGAAGATCTGCCATGTCGTCGGATGCGATAGTTATTCAAACTGCGGAAGCCGCGGGTCGGCCATGGGTTGAAACGCTGCACGAGTGGGTGACCACGGTCGACCACAAGCGACTGGGGATTCTGTACATCCTCCTTGCCTTGTTCTTTCTCCTAATCGCCGGGCTTGAAGCGACCATTATCCGTATCCAATTGATGCGTCCGCACAACGATTTTGTTTCGCCACAGGTTTTCAACCGCATGTTCACCATGCATGGAACAACGATGATTTTCTTCGTCGTGATGCCCGTCCTGTTCGGCTTTGCAAACTATCTGGTCCCGTTGATGATTGGCGCGCGAGACATGGCGTTTCCGCGGCTGAATGCCTTTAGTTTCTGGCTCTCGGCATTCGGCGCGTATCTGCTCTACTTCAGCTTCGTTGGTGGAAACGGACTGTATGGGGCAGGAACTGCGCCCGACGTGGGCTGGTGGGCGTACGCTCCTCTGACTTCACGCGCGTTTTCTCCGGGCCATAGCTCCGATTACTGGACCATTGCTCTGCTCGTTTCGGGATTCGGCAGCATGGGCACAGCGGTCAACATTATCGCCACGATCATTTCCATGCGATGCCCCGGGATGACTCTGAGCCGGATGCCTCTATTCGCATGGTTAAACCTGACCATGGCTGGCATGGTCTTTTTAGTCATCGGGCCGCTGACGGCAGCTCAGCTCATGCTTTGCGTGGACCGTTATCTGGGCGGGCACTTTTTTGACACGCAAGCCGGAGGCTCGGCAACCCTATGGATGCACTTTTTCTGGATTTTTGGCCATCCCGAGGTCTACGTTCTAGTGATTCCTGCCTTCGCGTTTTTGTCAGAAATTATTCCGGTATTTTCTAGAAAACCGATTTTCGGATATCCAGTAATGGTGGGCGCCACGGTTTGCATTGGTTTCGTGAGCATGAGCGTTTGGGCGCATCATATGTTCACCATCGGGATGAGCTCCTACGCCAACGGCTTTTTTGCAATCACCTCAATGGTTGTAGGCGTACCGACCGGAATCAAAATCTTTAACTGGCTTGGCACGATGTGGGGCGGGCAGATTCAATTCAAGACGCCGATGCTGTTCTGCATCGGCTTTCTGTTCCAGTTTTTGATTGCTGGGCTTACCGGCATCATGCTGGCCGTTGCGCCTTTCAACTGGCAGCTTAGCGGCTCGTATTTCGTCGTCGCACATTTTCACTACGTGATCGTTGGCGGAATTATGCATGCGCTTTTCGGCGCATTTTATTACTGGTACCCGAAAATCACTGGAAGAATGTTCAACGAAATCCTAGGCAAGCTCCATTTCTGGCTTTTCATTATCGGATTTCACTTGTGTTTTGATTTGATGCACATTCCGGGCCTGCACGGTATGACACGCCGCATCTACACGTACGAGCCAGGGCGCGGCTGGGACACCTTGAACTTTCTTGTAACGATCGGCGCATTCATCCAGGGCATCGCCATCCTCGTGTTCGTGGCTAACCTCATTATTTCTTACTTCAAAGGAGCCAAAGCGGGGAACGATCCATGGGACGCCTGGACTCTGGAGTGGTCCGTAAGTTCGCCGCCCCCAGCCTACAACTATGCCTCGGTCCCAACAGTCGCCAGCCGCCGTCCATTGTGGGACCTAAAGCATCCGGAAGACCCGGACAGCCGCTACGAGTAAAGGAATCGATCCATGAGCGCAATCACGACTCCGTTCGCCGGTACACCTGCCGCCTGGAAGCTTCCCTATCGCGGGAAGGTCGGCATGACGTGTCTCATCTTCGCCGAGTCGGCCATCTTCACGATTTTCGTTGTGGCCTATCTTTTTTACGTGGGGAAGAGCCTCTCAGGGCCTACTCCGCGCGAAGTGCTAGAAACGCCTATCTTCTACACCGTCTGTCTGCTGTCGAGCAGCCTCACGATCCATCTTGCGGGAAAGGTTCTGGAACGCGGCCGACGAGGCGCGTTCCTGTTTTTGTGGCTGTTCACGATCGTTCTAGGCGCCCTCTTCTTGTACGGCACCGGCCAGGAATGGCACCGCTTGATTTACGAACACGGGCTCACCATCTCTACGA